>Ga0315905_10003801_pt1 | contig 15517 bp, 27 predicted proteins | sample LakEriMetagenome_5_FD_203522 | JGI IMG/M metagenome (GOLD analysis project Ga0315905, IMG submission 203522) | Freshwater fungal communities from buoy surface, Lake Erie, Ohio, United States - Buoy 4 MA121 | ecosystem: Environmental > Aquatic > Freshwater > Lake | place: USA: Lake Erie, Ohio... | reverse complement strand
GATTTTTTACGTCCAGCTTTGTAGTTTGGGAACACATCGCGACGCCAGTAATGACGACCATCGCAACAAATAACAATCTCACCATATTCTTTTCCGTATTTCTTTTTGTAATATTTGATAGTTGATAGTGTTGAGTGACGAATCAGATTCTTAATATCTGCTGGCGATCCTTTCTTAAGGTCACTCTGGAACGCAAGAATATTACTCAACGCAACTTGACTATAATCGATTAGAATCATTTAAACACTTTCAATAAAATTGTTTCTTCATTAATCCGACCATTCGGTTGCGCTTCCTTCGTTTTGATATTACGAAACTCTGGAGTAAGACTACGCTTCGGAGTAGATAGCACTTTCGGCAGGAAATCCTCAGGTTTGCGAAGGGTTTTCATACTCGATCCCTTAACAGTATAATTAATAATAGTTGTTCCCTTAACACCAAGACCATTGCTATCAGAAGAACGATACACTGCTAGACGACGATACTTCGTACTATAAACCCACAACTCATCAGCGCCAATTATATCAGCAGGATTAATACTCTTGAGATTTAATTCAGCGAACTCTTTGAGATATTTCATCTTAGCAACTTGTACGGAAGCAGGTTTTGCTTTGCGAGCACGTGGTTTACGAATTGCTTTAGCAGCAACTTTCTGCTCTTCGCATTGAGTAACTAGATCTTCAAGCAAAACAATAAATCGTTTGAGTTCTGTTCTCTTAAAGTTACTATATCCCTCAACGAGTTGCTCATCTTTCTCATCATAAGCATCTTGCATCTCAGCAATGCGTGGTTTAATAAAAGATGCAATATATTTTACAATCTGTGAATTATAAGATTTAATCGGTGTTTTGAATTTAAAATCTTTCGGGCACTTAGAAAGAACAAATTCATCAATCTCGCCTTCAATTTCTCCACCAATCTCACGTGCTTTTTCAAGAATACGATCTTGAATATTAATAACAACTGTTGGTGATGTTACTTTTGCTTTTGTTTTTTTGGTTTGTTTTGCGGTAAGTTCTTTGATCTTGTTGTTCAAAAACAACTGTTCTGTTTCTTGGAGTTTGCCACCAAGATCAACAGAACGAATAAGAACACCGATGGTGTGGAAGTCAAAATCAGGCAACGAGTCAAAATGCTCTGCTAGTTGCGTATGTTTTTGTTTTTTGTAATGTTTGACAACCCAAGACTTACGAGTTTTCGAATCGGTGTGTTTGGCATGCCAATTTAGCACTTCATTCAAATCATAATCGTCTTCGGTCAAGAATGGCTCATCGCCTTTACCCGAAACCTTGTCAATAAGTTGTTGACGCTTCGCTGCTTTATCACTAGACATAAAAGTCTCCTTTCAAGTATATATTATACCTGAAACCATAATAATTGTCAAGCATTATTTTTTGTTGGATAAACCAATTCCAGAAAGTCCTGCGAAGAGGAAAAAAGAAGCCAACCATGTTTCCAATGTATACGGAATCGTAAGAACTGGGAACAATGTATTAAGAGACCAAATAGTTGCTAATGGTGCAGCTAAAAATAGAAATAAAATAACCAAAGCCCAAAATGTAAAGTTTGTCATTTTATTTCCCTTTGATAAGTGATGCTTTCTCACATGTAGAACGAACTTCTCTACTGTTTGTAGTAAGTTGAGATGCGCAAGCAGCAGTAACAGGGTCAACGCCACGTGCAATTGCTGCGTTTACAATATCTTTTGAATTGTTACTATCAACAACATAAAAATATGTTGTACAACCAATTAGCGTTGTTGCAACAATTCCTAATACAGCAATAAACATATTACTTTCATTCATTTTTATTTTCCTCTTCAAAAATAACTGGCTCTGGACACGATGGATAATCATCAGTAAGTTCACCATCGAATTCAATAATCGAGTCGTAACGGAAAGATCTCCAATCTTTTTTATCAAGATCAAAAACAGCAATTGAATCTTGCGGAGATTTTCTTTTACTACTTCCATCAGACTTCTTATCTTCTGGGATAAGTTCTTCATTTAATGTGCACCTCATCTTTCTTGTTTCACCATTTACTTTTTTAAAGACGAGATTAATTTCAATCTCTTTCAATAAACCAGCAAACCATTTTTTAAAATTGGGATGATTGAGTTCTTCTTTACGTCTCTTCTCATCTTCAACTGTTTCAACATCAATAATATCACTTGTCATTTACTTCTCTCCATATTTCTGCGCCCTCAAGAATAACACCTTTTTTCTTTGGATGCGCATAATTAAAGTTGTTTTTAAGTTCATCTCTTGTTTTACCTTGGCAAATAAAAGATTGGTTTTTTGTATTGTAAAGAAAATATTCTTCGTTATGTTTTTCAACACGCATTGGAATTATATTTTCTTTAAGCTGATTGTGTATGTCATCAAACAATACATTTATCAATTGTTCTTGCAGTTGCCTCGCACGATGTCGAGCCCAAATCTCACGGAGAACCCAACCAGTGTGAAATGCGCCGATGACAATACCAACAAGCAACAACACATCAATCATATAAGTTTTCTTGCTTGTATTCAGAAAGATCAGGTTCTATAGGAACAGCGACCCAACCAATAGCATTCAAGTCATCAGCGATCTCGTCATCAACGTATCCCTCATTGCCAGAACAATACCAGTTAAGATAGTCGCCCTCGCCAAGAATGTCTGCAATCAAACCACCAGCACTTCTCCAACTCATACCATATTCGCCCTCTGCTCCAACTTTGTACACATCAGTGTTACACATAGCAGCATAGAATCTTTTACAATAATCTTTGCTTGCACGCATCTTGCTCTTGATAGTATCAGAATCAATAATCTCACGATAGAGATTGGGAGTTTTTAGATCAATGTGGTCATCATCAACTTGAACAAAGTCGATTTGTTTTTCATAAGACATAATACGCTCTTGTCTAAGTTCTTCAACAAACTTATGAGAGTTGCGAATAGAAACTTGACGATTGACTTCGTCGAAGAAATGCGTAAAATCTTTAAACTGCTCTTCAGACAAAAACATTTTAGTAGAATTAAATGTTAGTTTATTCTGTTTATCGGCTCTATGGATGTCAATCTCTATGTCACCAGTAGATGGTGTATCGAAGGCACTAATTGTAAGTACAGTATCGCCCTTATCAATTTCTAAATGCTTGTGTATTTTTTCGTCCATATATTTGTCAAAACGATTGATTGTCACGATACTTCTCCTTACGAGTGTATTTCTTTTTGCTGGTTTCAACACGCATGCGATATTTTGGTGTGCGCAAATCCTTAGCAACCCAATTTCTTGGTTTACTTACGGGAATAACCAGCGCACATCGAGTATCCATCATCATGTCCTTGCATATATTGTTGCATTCCGAGAGTGTTTAAATAACCCTCTAACTCTTTATATTTTACTTTAGAAATAGTATTAATGTCAATCCCCAATATACAAAGAATCTTTAGAGTCGCAGAATCAAGTTCGCTCTGATACATCACTTGACTCTTTCTTGTTCATTGATAGTGGTTTATTTTTTGCATCACGCTCAGCCAACTCAGCCTGAATCATTTGTCTCTTAAATGTATTACGATCTTCAGCATCTCTAAATGGCATTAGAGCCAACATCCTCTTTGTTGTTTTTGACATTACATATGTTGATGTCGGTTTATGTGTCCAAGAGATATATTCAAAATGCTCTACTTTTTTTACTTTTTTCTTTGCCATATTTTTCTCCTTATAGCATTCTAATTAGACCGATAGTATCAATCGTTGTTAACAAGATGTAGTTAGCCAACATCCCAAAAGATTTCCGAGTATAACTAGCCCAAGCATACATGGAACAACCACCAATCCAAATAGGATAGAGAACCAGTAGGGGAGGATTAGGAACGGTAAGCGCCATTGTAACACTGCACCCAATGCTAATAGCCCAAGCAAGCAACTCAACAATAAAGCGAAACTTATTAGAACTCCAGTCATCACGAATCCATTCAAATGTAGGTCGAAAAATATCAATCATATTCAATTTCTAAAAAATTTGTTTCCTCTGGTAGAACAACACATGTTCCGCCAGATTTTTCTATTTTATCTATCAGGTTATTTAGTATGCCTCGACCATAATGGTTTGTGCCATATTCAGTTTTGCTGCAGAAATACACAGATCCAGAACTGCCCTCAAACTCATAATGATTGTCAGAAGAAATGACTCTCGTAATTCCACTGTTTAATTTCCAAGAGTCAGCGCCAGCCCATCCACCATACCAGCAAGCAAAGACTTTATACAAAGGTGGATAATCTTTTCCAGTAATTTTAACAACAACCCATTTGTCAGGATGGTAATCACTCATTTTATATCTCCATTACCTTTAATTCAAAACGATCTGCTCGATCTTCGTAGTTGATATAACCACGAGGATTACAAACAACACGAGTGCTCACAATCATGTAGTCAAAGTCTTCGTGAGTATGACCATGAGTCCACAATTTAATCATTGGTCGTTCCATAATAAAACTATCCAACTGTGAGTTGTATGCACCATTCATTAGTTTGTCGTGCTTGTAACGAGGATGCTCAGAACTCTTGCTTGGGGCATGATGAGTGCAAACGACATTGACCTTACTTGGATCGTAAGACTTTTCAATAAACTTCAGCATTGCTTTGTGGTCTTCAAGAGCATGTCTTGGTGACCATGTTGCGGGTCTCTTATGAAACTTTGCTTTATCATTATCAAATGTTCTGTAGTTGACCATCTCAGCACTGTTCTGGCAGATTCGAAAATCATTCATACGACGAGTAACATGATTCATAGTCATCTCATCTTCACCATTAAAGTCAGTCCAGAGTGTGCCACCGATAAAACGAATCCCATCAATGTCAATGGTTTGCTTATCAAGGAAGTGAACATTGTCTAGTTTATATTCAGACAACATTGCACGAATTTTAATAGGACTATCAACCACATCACCATGATAGTGCTCATGATTGCCCATAATGTAAATTACATGGGGAAACTGGAATGAACATCTCTTGAAAAAGTCAATGATGCGAGTGCTCTTCGCACCTTCCATAAAACCATGTGGATCTGGGCGACCAAGATCTGCAGTGACCATAATATCACCAGACAAAATCAGAACATCTATATTCTGATCATTCGTTAAGAATAAATCTCCGAACTCTAAATGAAGATCGGAGCATACAGCAACTTTCATTTTTTAACCTCTACGCATTTTTGAAATATCCTTCGCTTCCTGATCGGAAAAGATAGGAACGGCATTGGATTTATGCAATGTACCGATGCCGATTACTTTATCACCAGTGTAACGCTTACCTTCTATCGGCTTAGTAGCATTACCGAGCCCAGTATCGACACTAGGATAGTTGATAGATTCTCTCCCAGGTGGACTTGTAAGTTTGTAGCCTGAAAGAGTATTTGTTGATACAGTTTTTTTGCTTGGTTCAACATAATGTTTCCTTTTCAATTCATTCCAAGATTGTTCAAGTTGAAAATGTTTACGCTTTTCTTCGGCAGATTTAAATTTCTGCTTTTTACGTTTCCTTGTGTTTGTCGTACTAAAAAACGCTGGCATCATACCCATACTTTTCTCCTTATAAGGATATTATACCTTAGATTCGTATTATTGTCAAGCATTAACCTTACTTATGGTAGGGTTATTTTACTTCGATACTGTAAGACGCTACACGTGTAGCGAGGGAATTATCCAGCAAAAATTCTATATTGGCTGGAACTTTTTTGTTGGTTTGTATTACTGTAGTATCTGTCTCAAAATAGTTACTTGAATTGAAAAAGATGTAGTTATTCTTTTTCGAAGAACCAGCAGGATAAAACTCAACCATTCTGAGATTGTGTGTTGTGTATCTCATCTGACTTAGAACAGAACCATTTGAGTCTTTTAAAATTATCGTAAAGTAATTGACATTGTATTTAGAAACATTTTCCAATTCAATACCAATATCGTAACAATTTTTTGCATCAATCTGGTTACCATCAGTAAAGCAATATGTATTACCACTTCTTGTTGTGGTTTTTGCAGGATTCATAATTACTGAACCAGCAACTAGAACAGGGTGATAGAATGAGTTTCCATAGTAAACATTACTTTGATATGATTTATCTACTGATTCTTTTCCAGCATACTTAGCAAAATTTTGAAAATCATTAACCCACTTATGCTGCCAAGAAACATGACCAGTAATTCTTATTTTGCTAACTGATGAGAATGGAGAAACATCAACTCTAGTCGTAGAGAAATGTAAAGCAGGTGTTTCAGATATTCGTTCTACGATTGTTTTACGATTACTCATTTCATCAATCTTTGATCTTATCCTATCATCGATTAGTGGTTTATCACGTTCGACTTGAAACACACTCGGTTTCGTTTCATCAACGACAGCACGAATAGTTACTATCCAATGCTGTTGAGTTCGTTGGGAACGCAACACTTCTGACTCAAGTATAATTCCTGACACATAATCATCTATATCCTCAGAGTAGTTTTTACCATCGGTTTTTCTATGACCAAGATTAAAAGAACCTGTTACTTTCTCAACTGCTTCAATTTTTGCTCTGCGTAATGCTTCTTCTTGAGTATCGCCTTTACCTGTAGTTTCAACAGTCACGGCAGCAAATGTTACATTAGTAAAAAATAAACAAGCAATGAGGGAAAATGATTTCATTTTGATTTAACCCAGTCTCCGACTTTCTTAAGATCTTCGCCAGCACCCGAAAGGGTGCCACCTACTGTTCCGCACCCAATCAATGCAGTAGTCAAAACAAGCATAACAAGTTTTTTCATTATCGTAATCCCTCAATCATTGCTTTTAGTTGATGCGAAGCAGCAATAGAATGTTTAGAAACACGAACTTCTACTGATACTAGGTTGCTATCTTTCTCTACGTTTCGAGCTGTAATAACAAGACCACGCAAAAGAGCAGCAGAGTTGTCAGTCATTTGTTCTTTAACATAAGTCGCAACACGCTGACCACGATTACGATCTTCGGCTGTCATAGTTTCTGAATTGCCACCACCACTATCTAAATCTAGATCCTCAAGATTTGATGTCTTATCATTACCTTCAGTCTTATTAGACTTTAATGATTCATTCGAATCATTCTTTAGAAGTGTTTTGGTAATTGTTCTTGAAAATTTGTTTGAACTAACATCATTAGACAAGAATTCTGAAACATTTCGCTTGGCACGCATCAATGCTATATTATATGCATCTTCACGTGAGGCTGTATGGTTTGTTTGGATATAAGCAGTTCCTGTTGCAGTAAGACCATAGAAATTTCCTTGTTCGTCAAACTCAACTTTAATGAGTCCGTTCGATTTTAGAAATTGTGCTTCCCTCTTTTCGAGTTTGGCAACTGGAGCAGGTGCTTCGGGTGGGAGTTGTGTGACAGTTTTAGTTGACGAACAACCAGTAACGAACAACGCACAAACTGACATAACAATAATACTTCGTTTCATAATTTAGATCCTTTTCAAGTTAAGATATAGTAATTATACCCTAATTATTATTTTTTGTCAAGTATCGTTATCTGGAGCTCTTCTGGAGTTGAATTTTACTGTTCCAGTTCTTTTTGTTTGTTCGTTTTTGATATTTTGTTCGTTCCAAGGATTCTTCGGATCAAAGTCTTCGTTCTTGGGTTTGAAAAAATCTTTTACAATTTTCAAGAATTCTTTTGGTGGTTCTTCGGCTGGTGGTCCTTGCAAAATCGTAGGATCCCATTCTTGTTTTGTTGGTTCTGTTGGCTGATAGACTGCAGTAATTCCAGTATATGGATCATAATTTAAATCTCCTGGTTTCAATTCTCCTCGAATCGAAGAAATAATTTTATTCCATCTACTCTCAGATTTTTGCGCATCAACTTCTTCATCTAGCAAACGAGCACGCTCTTTTCCTCGATTAAACCAATCATTGACTTCTTTATCATCATCGTCATCAGATTTGGTTTTTTGTAGTAAAGATTCTCTGTTTGCCGCAATCAATAATAAAACTGCAAGTGGATCAAATACGAAAACAATCATAAGAATGACGATACGAACAGAAGACTCAAGTAAAGAATCGTCCATCGTATCGCCATATATTAATGCTGCAACATATTTTATCGGACCAACCTCTGCTTCTACTTTTCTTACCTCAGAAGCAATGGGTGATCTTTCTTCATTTAATTTTGCTATTTCTTGTTGCGCTTTACTGACTTCGTTGATGAGACTGGTTCGCTCTTTTGCTTGTCGCTGTCTGATGGCGACTGCGTTGGCTGCTCCTTTTTCATCACTCGATCTATCAAGAGTTTGATCGACTTGACGATCCAACTGAGTAAGTGCTTTACGTGCTGCATCTATATTCTCCTTTTGGGTTTTAATTTTTTCATCTATGAGGGATAATTTAGATACGATATCGCCTGTTGGCACTGCTTGGTCTAAATGCGCTTTCGACAAATAGCCAAAGATACCCATCGATGTGAGTATCATTAACACAACAACAGCAGTTGTGAAATATGTTTTAAGTAGTTTTGGGGCTGTGTTCCAGTTTCTATACAACCAAGAAGCTGCTACAAGTTTACTTGCTTCTAGAGCAGATCCCATAATTGCGATGGGAATTACTGCAGTGGAGAAAATAGCAATTAACCCCATTACAGCATAGTAAGCTGCTATTGCGGATAAAAAGAATCCACAACCGAATAATAGGTACATCATTTTTTAATATGTTTCCTGTGCGTTTTTATCATAATCCAATCATTATAATAATTATCCTCTAGAAGAACATTATTGTCAAATTGATATTTTGCTTCCCAGTAATTCGTGTTTCCTCTTGTTTCACATAGTTTCAAAATTTTTCGTGTAAAGTTTTCCTTACCATATTTATCAATATCAGCAAGTAGTTCTTTGTTGGAACCCCAGTAATCACACCAATCGCTCTCAACTCTTGTTCGTTTTTTCTTACCTTTTACTTGTCTAGTTTTTGCTTGACTGAAGTATTTACGACCAATGTATTTTTTACCTGTTAGGTTGTTGGTGATTTCATAAATAAACCCATACCAATTCTCAGGGTCATTCAGGGGTTGGTTGTTGTATATCCACATTTTCTGGTTTCTTATTGGTCAATCCTTCTGCTTGAGAAGTGTCTAATGCTTGACCTTGTGGATTTTTAAGTTTACTGAACCAGTCGTCGCCTTGTAAATCTGTTGTGTTTTCAGGCATCTTCATCCTCCTCAAAGTCTTCCTCTTCATATATATCACCACCGCAGAATGGGCAATATGCTACATCAGAAGATTGAAGTTCGCCTTCCTTAAATGAAATTTTTCCATGCGCTCCGCATGATTCACAATCAAAAAATTTAACTGACATCTCTTACCTTCGCTAATCCTAGTTTATTAAAAACTTTAAACCACATCCAACCCATATCAAACTCTAATGGCTTTCTACTTAGTTTTGGATTTGCTGGATCTCCATGGTGGTTGTTATGTAATTCCTCACCACCAATAATAATTCCCCATGGAACTATATTAGTTGATTTATCCTTACTGTTATAATTTCTGTATCCATAATAATGCCCAATGCCATTCACAACACCTGCTGCCCAGAATGGAATCCATACCATTTGAATTGCCCAGAACCAAATTCCCCACCATCCTAACAACATTAAACTAATTGCTAGCATGAGCACTATTCCAGCGTATGGAAATTTAGAATAGATATTTTTTTCTACCCAATCATCTGGAGTACCGACACCATACTTCTGAATCATTTCTTTATCTCTTGCGGATTGAACATAGCAAGAAACTCCAGCGAACAAAACAAACCAGATACCTTCGTTGTGAGGACTATGGGGATCGCCTTCTTTATCGGAGTTCTGATGATGTTTACGATGTATCGCAACCCATTCTTTTGTTATCATACCAGTTGTTAACCACAACCAGAATCTCATAAAATGCGAAAGAACTGGATGAAACTCTAACCCTCTATGTGTTTGCCCTCTATGTAAAAACAAAGTAACACAAACAATGGTAATGTGTGTCATTACCAACAGATAAACCAATTCAATCATCTTGCCTTTCGTACATTACGGTATTGGTATCTCCCAATGACCACTTAGAATCTGTTTCTACAGACCAGCGTTTTGTTGCTACTTTAAAATCTGGCATCTTTAGTTCCCGAGGATTAGAAGAAGGCTCGAGGATAATAAGACGATTGTTTGGCTGAGCAGCGAACTGCCCATTATCACACATAATAAAATTATAAGATTTATGATCTTCGGGATCTTCAGTAAATCCAGTGTCAAGAATATTAAAATCAGGGTGAGCAGAGTCAACAGTGAATAGATAGGTACCATACATCCAATTTCCGTCTTTAAGTTTAAATTTGCATTTTAATGATTGCAGCTGTGCTTTTTTTAACACAGTTATATCATATGACAAACAATCCCAAAGTTGTAAATAGTCTAATGGTAATGGTACTCCTTCAATCGGCTTCCAGCAAAATGCATGTAATGGCAGTTTATCATATAAAGCGCCATAGTTATTTAGATATGCTTCTATTCTAAATGCTTGTCCTCTTAATGACTTAATACTTATCCACCAACATGGTTCTAATTCATCGTGCCCCTTCGCAAAATCGTATAGAAACTGCTTACGGACAAAACATTTAATAGGTGGAAGATTTGCTATTATGTGCGCCATTATGCAGCTTTAGCCCAAACATCTTGCCAGTCGCCTGTTAATGCGCCTTTCGCATAGTCAGTAGCACGATTCTCAAAAAAGTTAGTATGAGTTGGTGCGTTAATCATTTCTTCAACCCAAGGAAGAGGATTTTTCTTAACTTTAAAAATACCCTTAAGACCTAACGAAATTAAACGACGATCTGCGATGTAGCGAATGTATTTCTTCACATCATCTGATGTCAAATCTCGCATATCACCCAAACTAAAAGCAAGATCAATAAACTTATCTTCGAGTTCAACCATTTTTTCAGCAATAGTATATATCTTACTCTTCAATTCATCATTCCATAACTCACGATTCTCTTCTACATAAGTTCTAAACAACTTAATCATAGACTCAGCATGCATTGTCTCGTCGACGATTGACCATGTGACAATCTGACCCATTCCCTTCATCATACCATGACGAGGAAAATTGAGCAACATAATGAATGATGAGAATAATTGCATGCCCTCAGTAAAAGCAGAGAATGCTGCAATATTTGTTGCTACTGATTCGGCAGTGCCATTGGCTTTAGATAATGCCATAAAGTAGTCATGTTTGTCTCTCATCTGCGCATACTCGAGAAACTCATTATAAGTTGATTCTGGCATACCAACTGTCTCAATCAAGTGACTATACGCAGCAACATGTAACGCTTCTCTAGCAGAAAAGCCAAGCAACATCATACGAACTTCTGGTTGTTTAAAGTATGGTAAATAATTATTAACATACCCACCAGCAACATCAACATCTCCTTGAACAAAGAATCTAAAAATATTTGTTAAGAAATGTTTCTCTTCATTTGTAAGTTTTTTCTTCCAGTCTTTTACATCTTCCATCATAGGAACTTCTGTATGTAACCAGTGCGCTTGTTCATGCTTCAACCAAGCATCATATGCCCATGGGTAATTAAATGGTTTAAACGAGTTTCTATCGTCTGTTAACTTTAATTTTTCTTTTTTATGCGCCATTCCTACTCTCCGATTATTTCTAAAAACTGTTTTGTTGATTGTTTCCAAGACCATTTTTTTGATGACTCGAATACTTCTACTCTGTTTATTAATTTACATGCTTCGACATTATGTGCTAAGTTACCACTATACATTCCATTATACATAAGATTAATTACCTCTATCGGTCCAGGTTGCTCATAACTTGCAACTGGAGTACCGCACGCTATTGCTTCTAATATAACTATACCAAAGGTATCAGTTTGGCTTGGAAATACAAACACATCTGCATTTGCTACAAGTTCAGCTAATTCAACACCAACTTTAGTTCCAACAAAATCTACTTCTGGAAATTTTTTTCTTAATTCATTTAGGTATGGTCCATCACCAACCAAAACCTTTTTACCTTTTAATTTACAAAAATCGTCTAAACCTTTTTCTTTAGAAACTCTACTTACACAAACAATATAATGCGATGGTTTATTTCTACGACTCGGATTAAAAACTTTTGTATCTACACCACGAGACCATACATCAACTTTAGTAAATCCTTTGCTGATTAACATGTCACACATAGTTTGTGTGGGAACCATTGTTGATCTAGCATTGTTATGAAACCAACGATAGAAAGGATAGAACACAGAAGCAGGAATCTTTGTTCTCTTTTGAATAAACTCTGGAAATTGTGTATGATAGCAAGTTGTGAATTCTTTCTTACGAAGTAACATACGAGCATAAATTCCAAGTGGTCCTTCAGTTGCTATGTGTATTTTCCATCCTTCATATAAAGATACCCAGATTTTCTGTTTCATTTTCCATGGATTTATCACAAGTTCTATTTCAGGATATGCTGGAAATTTAACTCTTGTAAAACCAACGCAATAAGGATGTATAACATCAACAACCTTACCATTCTTCTCAAGTTCATGAATAGTGTTTTGATATGTCCTAACAACACCATTTACTTGTGGTTCCCATGCGTCTGTAATAATTAAGATTTTTTGCATTGTCCTGTCACTTTAAACGATTGAAACTTTAACCAGTATGTCATATTTTCCAGTGCTTGTAAACATTGTTGTTCATTACTAAATTTTATTTCTACTTTTCCTGGCACATCATTTGGATTGTTCGTGTGAACTGCCAGTAGAATCAGTACCCACATTTATCATTTCTCCCCAGTGAACAATTTGCCATCTACCATCTAAGTGCTCTACTAATGCTGTACATGATTCAACCCAATCACCATCATTCATATACATTACTCCTTCAATTTCTTTTATCTCGGCATTGTGTATATGTCCGCATATAACACCATCATAACCTTTTTTCTTACAATATACAGCAAGATTTTTTTCGAATTGAAAAATAAAATCTACTGCTTTTTTAACTTTATGCTTAAGAAACTTACTAAGACTAAAATAACCAAATCCCATACGATGCCGAATCCAGTTATATTTACTATTGAGATTAAGAACAAAGTCGTATGCCTTATCTCCTAGAAAACTAATCCATGGCGCTAGTCTAGTGATACCATCAAATAAATCTCCATGAACAACAAGATATCGTTTCCCATCAATACCATTATGTTCACATTGATTGCACAATTCTATCTTACCAAAAGACAAACCATAAGGTATCATTGGTCTTAAAAACTCATCATGATTACCACTAACATAGACTACACGAACACCACGTTTAGCATAACCAAGAACTCTACGAACCACATTTGTATGGCTCTGTTTCCATCTCCACTTATTGCGTTGTATTTTCCAAGCATCAATAATGTCACCTATGAGATATAATGTCTCACAGGTGTTATGTTTTAGAAAATTATTTAGTAAGTCTGCTTTGCAGTCTTTTGTACCTAAATGCACATCACTAACGAATATGCTTTTGTAATGCATTTATCCCTCACATGCAAGACAATCATTTCCCTCAGCGAGAGATTTTAAATCAATCTCTTGAATTACTTCTCGTTCAATTTTCTTTGCAACTTTATCAGCTTTGCCAATTTTCTCACTTCGGCAATAGTAAAGTGTTTTGAGACCCTCTTTCCATGCTTGGAAGTGTACTGCGTGTACATATTTGATGTGGGAATCTGGTCTAAAGAATAAGTTAAGTGATTGTGCTTGATCAATATATTCTTGCCTGTCTGCTGCATGCTGTACAAGCCATCGCTGATCGAGTTCCATTGAAGTTTTGAAAACATCTTTCTCCCATTCTGTAAGGAACTCGAGATGTTGAACGCTTCCATCGTTGGCGATAATACTTGACCAGACTTCGTTATAGTCCAGCTTACTGTCTGCATCACACTTCTCCTTAATAATTTTGTCAAGATATTTGTTTTTGTTCAACGAAGAACCCGAAAGAGTATCCTGCCGATAAGCATTGGCACGATAAGGTTCAATAGAAGGACTAGTGTTGCCCATAAGAATGGAAGAAGAAGCATTGGGAGCAATAGCCATAAGATGACTAAAGCGATTCCCAGTACCCACTGCATCAGGCGCTTCGCCTCGCTCAGTTCCCAATTCTTTATTAGCACGATCTAATCCCTCTCTGATGTGTTTAAAAATTTGTTTGTTTCTTCCGACGGAGAGTGCTGATTCCCACGGCATGTTATTTCGTTGTAGATAAGCATGCCAACCCAAAGCACCGACACCAATGCTGCGCTCACGTATGGCACTATACCTTGCACGCTCAATGGAGGTAGGAGCATTAAGAATGAAATACTCCAAAACATTGTCAAGCATTTCAGCAACATCACGAAGAAAGTTAGGATCTGTTCTCCATTCATCATAGTACTCCAAATTTAAAGAAGATAAGCAACACACTGCAGTGCGTTCTTCATTGGTTGGTAAAATAATTTCAGAACACAAGTTTGACTGGTGAACTTTAAGACCTTTGTCTTTTAACCACTGTGGTAAATGGCGATTGGATGTATCAATAAAATGTAGATATGGTTCACCTGTCACCATACGTAGTTCTAAAATTTGTTGCCACAAAGCACGAGCAGAAACAATTTCACGAATCTCTCCGCTGTGTGGGTCTTTTAATTCCCAGGAATCATCTGCTTCTGGATCAAGCATACATTTCTCAATAATTTGCATAAATGAATCAGGAATGTTTATCGCATGATGCAGATTAAGACAACGGAGATTTTGGTCTCCAGTTGGCTTACGCATTTCTAAGAAAGGGATAATATCTGGATGGCTGATGTCGAGATAAGCAGCATAACTGCCACGACGAGTACGACCTTGCCTGTATGCCAAAGAGCTGGCATCATAGATTTTGAGGTGAGGCATGACACCAGTAGATTTATCATCTGCTGAACGTATACCAAAACCAATGCCAACGCCACCACCAAGCATGCTAAGCCAATTAGTTTCACTAAGATTGTCAACTAGTCCCTCCGCTGTATCTTCAATATAATTTAAAAAACAAGAGATAGGCATACCTCTTTTACTTCTCCCAAAGGATAGAATTGGTGTTGAATATGACAACCAATGCTTAGACGAATAGTCGTACAAGCGCTGAGCATGCTCACGATTACTACTAAAAGTATTCGATACATACGCAAATCTTTCTTGTGGGGATTGCTCTTCTTCTTTCATATATGATTCACGCAGTCTTTTTACGCCAAGTGAATCAAATAAACTATCTCTACTATAATCTACTACCAAACCATTAATGGTGCCTTGCATTTAACACTCCAATTATTATTTTATTGTACGAACTCTTTAGACAGGGGGAATACTTTCGCAATTACCTCAGCACATGCTTTGGCGATGAGTGTGTGTTCTTTTTGTGTTCCGTTTGATGAGCGTAACTGTATATAGTGAATCCAGGATCTTAAGGTTCCATTCAT
>Ga0315905_10003800_pt1 | contig 15517 bp, 7 predicted proteins | sample LakEriMetagenome_5_FD_203522 | JGI IMG/M metagenome (GOLD analysis project Ga0315905, IMG submission 203522) | Freshwater fungal communities from buoy surface, Lake Erie, Ohio, United States - Buoy 4 MA121 | ecosystem: Environmental > Aquatic > Freshwater > Lake | place: USA: Lake Erie, Ohio... | reverse complement strand
CGCTGAAGCGCCCGCCCGCCTTCATGGCCCGCTCCAGATTCACTGCACCGCCCGGCTGCAGGCTGCCGAGATTGGTGAGGCGCAGCGTCTGCTGGAGAAGATCGAACTCCACAGTATCCGCGCTCCAGGCCACGACGGTGAGGCAGCAGCCGTTCACGGCGACGCTTTCGCCCATACTGAGTTCACCGGCAAAGCCCACGCCCTCCAGCGCGAGCCTGCCGCCCTCTGCGGTGGCCGTGAGCTGCGCCACGCGCCCGGTGCTTTCGACAATACCCGTAAACATACGCGCACATCCCGGCAGCCGCCCCGCGCGGCAACCGCATTTCAGCTGCGCCACCCGCTTGCCCGGCCGCGCCGTCTGCCTCACTGCTTGAGTTCATCCATGCACATTCTTGTCACCGGCGGCTGCGGCTTTATTGGCAGCCACTTCATCCGCAAATGCCTCCAGGAGAATCCCGCTCTGGAGATCACGAATCTCGACCTCCTAACTTACGCGGGAAGCCCGGAGAACCTGCGCGATGTGGCAGCGGATTGCGCGGCGCGTTATCACTTCGTGCAGGGGGACATCGCGGACGAAGCCCTAGTGGCGTCGCTCTTCAGCCGGCAGGACTTCACTGCGGTCGTCAATTTCGCCGCCGAGAGTTTTGTGGACCGGAGCATCGCGCAGCCGAGGCCGTTTGCGCACAGCAATGTCACCGGCGCCTCCGTAATGCTCGAAGCCGCGCGCGCCGCCGGCATCCGTCTGGTGCAGATTTCCACGGACGAAGTCTATGGCTCGCTCGGCGAGACCGGACTCTTCACCGAGTCCACTCCTCTGTCCCCGCGTTCGCCCTATTCGGCGAGCAAGGCCGCAGCCGACCTCCTCGCCCTCGCCAATCACCACACGTTCGGTCAGGACGTCATCATTCTCCGCTGCTCCAACAACTACGGTACCCATCAGCACCCGGAAAAGCTCATCCCGCGCATGATCCTCTGCGCCCTGCGCAACGAACCGCTCCCGCTCTATGGCGACGGCCTCCACGTGCGCGACTGGATCCACGTCACCGACCACTGCGCCGCCATCCAACTCGCACTAACCCGCGGCGTTTCCGGCGAAGTCTACAACATTGGCGCCTCCACCGAGCGCCGGAACATCGCCATCCTCCGCGCCATCCTCCATCATCTGGGAAAACCGGAAAGCCTCATCCACCATGTTGCCGACCGCCCCGGCCATGACCGCCGCTACGCCATCGACAGCACGAAAGCGCGCCGCGCGCTCGGATGGCAGCCACAGCGCGAATTCACCACCGCCCTCGCCGAAACCATCGACTGGTTCACCGCTCACCACCAGCCCACCTAACCTATGCGCCCGCTGCTGCCCGCTCTCCTTTTCGCCACCTCTCTCCATGCCCAGACATGGAACGACTTCGAAACGCCGCCGCACAATTACTGGTCGGTGCCGCCGCAGGACGATGTCACCCGGCTACACCAGCGCATGGACAAAAAGGAGATCACGCTTCCCGCCGGCAGTGACCCCAAAGTCTTCCTCGCCGCCTATCTGAAAGCGCTGCATGTGCCCGTGTCTTCACAGATCATGGTGTTCTCCAAGTCCAGCCTGCAGCGCACCGTGGTCAGCGGGCACAATCCGCGGGCGCTCTACTTCAATGAGGACACCTACGTGGGCTGGATTCCCGGCGGGCTGATAGAGGTCACCGGCATCGACCCGGTACTCGGCGGCATTTTCTACATTTTCAAAGCCCCGGACGAGCGGCATCCGCTGCCCACCCTTGAACGCCGGGACAGCTGTCTCGGCTGTCATGCCGGCGGTCCCACCAGCTTTCTGCCAGGGCTCATGGTGCGTTCACTGCACACCACGGAAGACGGCCGCAGTCTCGGCGAAGCCGGCCCGCACAATGGCGGTCATCACACGCCTTTCGAAAAGCGCTGGGGCGGCTGGTATGTCACCGGAGCGCCGGATGGCATGCAGCACCTCGCCAACCTCTACAGCACCCGCGAAGACGAACCGGTGCGCATTGCCGCCGACCGCATCTTGCCCGCCGGTACGCATCTTACCCCCGGCAGTGATGTGCTGCCCATGATGCTGCACGATCATCAATGTGTCGCCGTGAATGCCTTCATGGAAGCCAACTACCGCATCCGCACCGCCCTCCACGCCGCAGGCGGAGACAAGCCGGTCGCCGAGCGGGCCATTCCTGAAAACGCGAAAGAAACCGCAGAGACACAGACAGAAAAGCTCGTCCGCTTTCTGCTCTTTGCCGATGAAGCCCGCCTCCCGGCCCCTGTCACCGGCAGCGGGGCGTTCCGCACCAATTTCGCCTCAGGCAGAAAGGCCGACAAGCAGGGCCGCTCACTCAAGGACTTTCAGCTACAGGACCGGCTCATGCGTTACCGCTGCAGCTACATGATCTACAGCGCCGCCTTCCGCGGACTGCCCGCCGCTTTCCAAAAGCAGGTATTCACCGCGCTGCGGGAGGCGCTGCAGGGCGGCAAAGCCGGCAGCCACCTTCCTGCTGAAGAACGCCAGGCCATCCACGAAATCCTCTCCGCCACGCTTACGGCCTACCAATCCTAAAAGCTCACTCACGCGAGATGAGCAGCCGGAAGTAGAGTGTGCCGTGGCCGGGCATAAGTTCCGCCGTGAAGCGATGCTCCACTGTGTCGCGCTGGCTGAGGATGATCTGGAGCAGCGACCCGTCGCCGGGATCGGCCTGCCAGTGAATGAGGTCGCGGCTGACCTGGGGTGTCACCGTGAGGCCGTAGAGGTCGTGGCGCTCGGTCCACGTGACGCGGGCTTCGCCGTTTTTCACTTCCACCTGCGGAGCGGCGAGCAGGGCGTCCTCGAGTTTGATCTCCGGCTGAAGGAAGGGCGCAGGCGGCGCTGGATCAGCCGCGCCGGGACTGCCGCCGGTATTTGTGCTGGCGCGCCAGTTGGCGGCGAGAGCGTGATCCGGATTCGTCGCCGGATTGAGCAGTACGAGCGTGGATCCCGTCCCGTCCGGTGAGGCTGGCCAGGGCGCGACGTCGTCGTAGGAGAAGTCTTTGACCGGCGCGCCGCCGCGGTCGAGCAGCGTGATGCGGTCACCGCCGTTGCTGAGGCGCGTGGTGGCGTTCCACTCGCCCGCGACGGGAAGTCCCGCGCCATAGCGGGCGGTAAAGGCGGCAGTGTTTTGCACGACGAGCGCGTAACCACCGACTGGGATCGTGTAGTTTGCCGGGAAGGCGAAGTTCACACCGGCAATGAAGGCTGCGCCAGTGCAGTCCACGCTGCGCGTGCCGATGTTATGCAACTCAATGAACTCCAGTGTTGTGCCGTCAGGATCAGGCGGGTGGTAATTGACCTCGCTGAGCACGAGGTTCGCCGCGCTCGCGGCTTCGGGGCCGTTGTTGGTGATGGTGATGCTGTCACTGCCCACTACAGCCCCGGCCATGTTGAGCGCGGTGAAGGAGAGCGCATTGGCACCGCCGGCGAGGGGCACGGTTATTTGCCAGGCGCTGCCGCTGGTCCAGGTGACCGGCAGGGTTTCGCCGGTGGCATCAAGGCGAATAGCGTCCACGTCAATCCAACCGTTGCCTGCGAGCGTCACAGAGGACATCGTCACGGTGAAATCCGCGCCGCCATTGGTCGTGATGCTGAAGGGCACTGTGGGATGCTGCGCGGTGATTTGCCCCAGCACATAGGCGCGGCGGTTTTGCACCCACGTCTTGAAGTTGAAGATGTAGCCCGGGCGCTGCGCCGAGTTGCAGAAGGCGCTGATGAACGGGTCGAGATAGTCGTTGCGGAAGCCGGTCTCGCAGAAGTTGAGCAGGTGCTTGCAGAAGAGCCGGCGGTTTTGCGGCAGGGCCACGATGGCGGCAGCGCGGTGCGTACCGAGACCGAAGATGTTCGCATTCGTGGCGGTGTAGAATCCGTGGTCCTGGTCCCACGGCATGAGCAGCACGCGGCCATCCGACGGACGGGCATAAAACATCATGTTGTGCGCGAGGCCCATGTTATAAGTGTCGAGCAGACCAGTGAGCGCGTTCATCGCCAGCACACGCATCCAGTTGTCCGTATCAATGGTGGCGAAGGTGTTCGCGTAGAGCGAGCCCGCGGGGGAATCGAACGCACTGCACATGGCCATGATGCGCGAGAAATCGTCGCGGTCGGTGTGGTTCTGCAGCAGGTAGGTGAAGCGATAGCTGTCCACGGCGGTCCCTAGCGAGCGGACATCGAGGTCGCGTACATTGTTATACGGGTTCTTCAGGCTCTCGGGATTTCCATCTACGGTGCTGGTGGGGAAGTAGATCAGCTCCTGCTTGTAGAGACTGCCGTCGGCATCGCCGCCTTCGTAGATGCTGTCGAGGTAGGTGCTGTTGAAGCGCGCGAGCTTGAGCTGAGCGATGCGGTTGTAGCTGGTGATCGGTGCCTGGAACCAGGTGACGTCGTCGTAGTTCGCCGCAATCTCCCCGGCGCGGTTGGCGATGACGTGATAGAGCATCTCGTTCACGCTGGGGCCGATGGTATTCTCCAGCCAGCCCGTGCCGTCGCCGCGCGGCATGTTGAAGGCGCCATCAATGACGATGCTGTTGTGGACGCCGCGGAACGGCTGGCCGGGACCAAAGCGGATATTCCATCCGGCGCGCGTGCCATTGCGGCCATAGGGCGCGGCGCGGAGCCGCACACCGGCGTCGTAGTAAACGTCGCGCTCGCCATCAATCACCGTGCAGCCCCAGCGGTGATTGCTCACCCCGTGCAGCGGATGGTGCAGGCCATCGGCATCGGCGGCCGTCATGATACAGCGGACCTTCGTGCGTACCGACTGCGGAGCCCCGCCGCCGTCGCCCACGCGGAAGAGCGCGCGCGAGTCCGGGCCTGCGGCGGGCAGGAAGGAGGAAGCGCCCGCGTCATCCGTGGCCTGGATGTAAAACTGTACTACCGAACCGTCCGCCAGCCCGGACACGAGGCCGTAGAAGCGCCCGCCATTCTCGCCCGCCATCGCCGACTGCTGCCACGCGCCGCCATTCACACTGTAGAACAGCACGGCGCTGGCGATGCCGTCGGGGTCCGACAAATCCGCACCCACGCACACCGGAATCGTGGCCGTGGGAATGACCGGCGAATGGCGCAGGCGGTCGCCCGTGGGGCCCGCGTTGGCAATGCGCTGTGAATTCACGGCACCCGGTGTGCCGGTGGTCGCAGGTTGCGGCAGGATGGTGGTGCGGGCGCAGCGGTTGAGGTAGAGCCGGCTGTTCAACTGAGGGCTTCCGCGCAGCCATTTCGCACGATAGCTGATCTGATAAGTCTTCGTCGTATTGATCACGCGATTCCCGGCGAAGGTTGTCGAGCAATTGTTATACGTGTGCTCCATCTCACCCGTCGCCACGATGCGCAGCACCTTGCCCGGGCCGTCCGGATCGTTCACCACCGTGCTGATTTTGTGCGTGCCGAGACAGCGCCACTTCGCCGGAGCCTGGCCCACGGTGTCACTCTCGAACGAACCATTCTGAATCAACTGCACCGGCACACCCGTGGGGTCTTCGATCACACTGATGTCGTCCACGAGCACTTCGCCGGCATCCAGCATGCCAAAGAGAAACTCGCGCCAGGTGTCCGGGTTGTTAGTGTTCGGCGGCTCGGTGCCCATCGCGGAATACGTCACCGTCGTCCACGGTGCGCTCTCCTCGCTGGCGGCCCAGGCTTCCGGCAGGGCATTGTCCGCACGCGGGTCGCGCAGTTCCAAACTCACGCCACCGCCATCGGCGAACTCCGGCGCGCGCCCGCCGTCCACGTAGCGCACTTCGTCCACAAGCGTGTCCACGGCATCGCGCAAGCGAATGCGGTCGCCGTCATTCGCGAGACTGCCGGCATACTGCGTTTCATTCACCACGAGGAAACCGCCCGGCGCGATGCTGCTGCCGCTGGGGAAAGTGTAGCTCACCGCATCGGTGAAACGCCAGCCGGACACATCCACGGCGGTGGTGCCGGGATTGTGCAGCTCGATGAATTCCGCCGCATTTTCCGCAAAGGCCGCGGCGGGCGAGTCGCTGCGGTAGGCCGGGCGGTTGTGATAGTGGATCTCGTTGATAACCACCGGCCCGCTCACGGTAGAGGGGGATCCCGCGTCCGGATCCTCTGAGACGATCGCCAGCGAGGCATCCCAGCCGTCCGCGGTGTCAGAGCCGGGCGCGGTGCGCACTGCGAGTTGGTGTGAACCCAGCGCCAGCGATGGCATGGCAATGAGCTTGGAGAAGGCACCATCGCGCTGCGAAATCTGCGCCACCAGCGAGCCATCAAGAAAAACCGAGGCCTCGCCGCGCAGTCTGCCGCTAAGAATGATCTGCGGCGACGTGATGCCTGGCGGTAGCACGAAGGCCTTGCGAAAATAATGCGCTGCCGCCGCGGGCAACGCCGTCGCCGGAGCCGTGCCGCCGATCGTTCCCGAGCCCAGCGCTGCGGGTCCCGCGGACCAGCTCACGTCCTGGAAGTTGAGCTGCGTCCAGTTCGCCGCCGGGGTCACGCCCGCAGGCGCATACTTCCAGTAGCTGCTGGTGGTAAAGGCGATGCGATGCGCCGCCGCAGCGGGTGCGGGAGCGGGCGGGAAATTCTCTGCACCCGGCGTGCCGCCGCTCTGCTCACTCACCGTCCAGTGCGCCGCGTCCTCGCTGCCGCTTTGCCCCCACGACTTCGCCAGCGAATGCCCGGCGGTGAGGGCGGGCCATGCTCCGGTGTTGTCATAGACCACACGGTCCATGAGCCGCCCGTGGCGCGTGTTGAGCCGCAATTCCTCGCCCGCGTTATCAAGGATGCCGGTGAACGGCCCCAGCGAGCCCGGCGGATTCCCCGCCGCATTCGAGATCACGAGATGAGCCCCTGGCGCGAGCGTCGTGCCGTCGGGAATCGTGAACGCCATGCCGCCAGAGAGCGTCCAGCCGCCCACATCGACAGGGATGCTGAACTGATTGTGCAGCTCCACCCATTCCGGCTGCCCGGCATCCGGCGCGTAGTGGATTTCATTGAACGTGACGACGCAATCCGGTGCAGCGGAAGCAGCAGCGACGGTAAGGGCCAGGGCATAGGCCAGGTGCAAGGGGCGCATATCGTCAGGAATACCTGAAGCCGCGCCCGCGAATCCAGCCTAAAGTCAGCCCGTTGCGGAGGAAAGTCCGCGACGTTTTTACCGCAGGATTTCAGTGGCCGGCACTCAGTTCCACCGGCTTGTAGCCGCCGCGGGACTTGAAGTAGAAGTAGAGCCCGAGATAGCAGATCAGCATGAAGGCCGGGAGCATCGCGGTGCGGGCGAAGGTCAGCTTCTTGTATTCGTCCTGCACGGCAGTCACCGTCTTCTTTTGATCCTCGGGCAGCGCGGCGACCGCTTTGCCGTTCAGTGAGGGGAAGGAGCCAAGAATATTCGGCGCGTCCTCGCCTTTCACCACCTGATGGATGGCGGGGTGGTTGTCGCGCAGGGCTTTGTCGATGTCGATGTCCTGCCAAATGCCCATGAGCGGGGCGCCGAGCACACCCATGCCCAGCACGCCGACGGCGGAGACGCCATTGAGCGAGAGGGCTCCGCCACGCGGGAACTGCTCACTCACCACGCCCAGCGTCGTGGACCAGAGGAAGGTCTTGCCAAACGCATAGAACGTCGCCACCGCCACAATGGCCCAGCCGTGAGCGCCCCAGAGCATGAGCAGACCGGCGATGGCCACCGCGGCGCTGATGACGAGCACTCCGATGGGACTGAACCGGTGCACCACCGGGCCGGCATTGGCCCGCAGCACCGTCATGATGATGGAGGTGTAAACGAGGATCCAGGCACTGGCGGCACCAAACTCACCCTCCAGCAGCGACGGCATCCAGGTATCCGTGCCCAGTTCGGTGGTGGCGAGGAAGGGCATGGTGAGCAGGATCACAATAAACATGGGGCGGCCCAGCGAGCGGGTATAGGCCCCGGCAGCCACGGCCACAGCGGCGGCAATCCCGAGCACCATCCCCCAGTTGGCGGCCATGTTCTTCGACTGGTAAATGGCCATCACGAGCAGCCCGGCAAACATGAAGAAGCCGAACGCGCCAAACTCCGCGAGCATCTCGCGGTAGGAAACCCCGGCGGCCACGCGCTCATTCACCGGGAACTTCTGCGGCAGAATGAGCAGGGTGTAGATGACCACCGGAATCAGGCACATGCCAAACTTCACCTGCCAGCTGAGATCGAAATTCCCCAGCAGGAGGGTGAAAATACTACCCGCCGCAATGCCCAGCGGCCAACCGGCGTGCAGGATGTTCAGCCACTTCGATTTCTCTTTGCTGAAGAGCGTGGCCACCACCGGATTGATGAAGGCCTCCACTGTGCCGTTGGCAATCGCGACCGTAAAGGTGCCCCAGTAGAGCAGGTCGTTGTCGGGCTTTGCCAGCAGGGTCATCACGATGGACGCGAAGTGACACACGATGGCGAAGATGGCCGCCACCTTGTAGCCGATGCGGTCGATGATGAGGCTGAAAAAGACGATACTCAGCGCAAACGGCCACAGTCCCACTCCAAGGATGCGTCCCTTGGCGGATTCGCTCAGGTCAAACTCCTTCGCAATGTCTCCAATGAGCGTGGAGCGCACCCCAAAGACAAAGGAGGTGGCCACCAGCGCAATGAAGCAGGCCCAGAAGAGGGCTTTACCGGGGTTTCCGGCCTGGCCGGGATTCAGACTCGCAGGGAGGGCGTTGGGATGGGCGGAACTCATGAGATGGAGGTTACAGCACGTGGATTTCCCGTCCTGTTATCAGCCGCACGCCCGGGCCGGAAGCAAAAAAAGCGGCTCCGCATCACTGCGGAGCCGCCCGGGGTTTGATTCTGGAATGAAGGGCTTACTTCGACTCTTCAATCGGTACCGACTTGTAACCGCCGATACCCTTGAAGTAGAGGATGAGCAGCAGGTAGATCACCGCCATCCCGATCGGGAGCATTGCGTCCGCCTGCAGCGTCTTGCGGGCACCGGCGATGTTCGCCTCCACGATCGCCTTCTGGTCTGCGGTGAGCTTCGACTGCTCAGCCGGCACGTTCTCGTGCTTCTCCTTCTCCGCCAGTTCTTTGGCGGACTGCATCTTGGCACCGTCGAGCGCCGTGACTTCCTTGAACAAGCCGAGGAGTCCCGAGGGCTTCTCCGCCTTGTTGGCCTGTAGGATGGCAGCTTGTTCGTTCGCTTCGAGGTGCTCAGCGGTGAAGCGGTCCTTGGCGTAGCCGAGGCCGGGGCCTCCGATCTGGCCGACGGAGAGCATCCCGATGCCGCCCATGATGGACATGGCGACGGCACCGGTGCGCGGGAAGCGGTCACCGACGACGGCCAGCATGGTCGGCCAGAAAAACGTCTTGCCGATGCTGTAGAGGAGCACTGCGCCGAAGGCGAATGTCAGCGTGGTGACGGTGGAGCAGGCAAGCAGGCCGATGATGGCGAAGATAGAGCAGGTGAAGAGGATCGCGATAGGCGAGAGCTTAAGCTTCGACTCGATCCAGTGGCTGCAGAAACGCAGTCCGAACATCATCGCGGAGGCAAAGATGAACAGGATCGTGCCCTGCTTCTGCGTGAGGATGCTGCCGTTGATGTTTTCGATCCACGAGTCTGTGCCCAGCTCAAGCGAGCCGATGATGGCGTGGGCGATGAAGAGCATGAACATCATCCAGTGACCAAGTGCGAAATTAGTGATCACGGCGACCCATGCCACGAACCCGATGCCGACCGCTGCGGAGAGATACTTCCATGTGGCGGAGGCGAAGAAATCACTGCCGGTGATGCCGCCGAGGATGCCGCCGAGCGAGTCGCGGAAGAACAGGAAGAGTAGAATACCGACGATGGTGGCGCCCATGATCCCAACGTCCTTCATCATCTGACCAAGGGACAGGCCCTTGGAAGATGCCTCGGATTTCGGGAACGACTGGCCGAAGAACATGAGCCCGTAGATCACGGTGGGGATCAGGTAGAGTCCCAGTTTTGTCTTCCAGCCCAGGGAATCACCGAGGAATAGGGTAATGAGCGCCCCAAGGATCATGCCTGCCGGCCAGCTTGCGTGCAGAATGTTCAGGTAGTGGGTCCGGTTTTTGGGAAACGCCGTCGCAATGAGCGGATTGGCGACAGCCTCAAGCGTGCCGTTAGCCAGAGCGAAGACGAAGGAGCCGCAGAATAGCAGATTGAACGCGGTGGCCTGCGAAACGTCCGGGGCCGGAGACAGGGTGACAATCGCTGAGAGCACGTGCAGTCCGAAGGCAGTAGCTACGAGTTTGCCGTAGCCGATCTTGTCCACCACGATGCCGCCGATGATAATGCCGAAGCAGAATCCAGAAAACCCAGCGCCTCCGATGAGTCCCACCTGGCCGTCTGTGAAGCCGAAGAGGCGCTTCCATTCTCCGGTGAGGCCATTGCGCAATGCAAAGCCGATCCCGGCAGCGAGAATGGCCATAAACCCGGCCCAGAGGAGCCGGTTGGCGTTGAATGCGGTCGCCCCAGCGGGGCCTCCCGGTGAGCCAAGCGGCGCTCCGGGCGTTGCGTAGTTATCGGTTGTTGATGACATAAGTGTTGGTGCGTCCAGGACGTTTTTAATGATCCCAGACATGGACCGAGAGATTGGGAGAAAGCCGCGGCGGCGACAACAATAAAAGTTACGCGGATGCGGGCGGCATCAGCAGCGCTGGGGGCTGCGGGCGAGGAAGTAGAAGGCGACGCCGGTGATGAGGATGGCGAGGCCCCATCGGGTGTCTTCCGGGCGCTCCTTGAGGATGACCGCGAGGGTGAAGGCGATCATGACGAGGTAGAGAATGGTGGTCCAGGGATAGCCCCAGGCGCGGTAGGGGCGGTGGAGGTCCGGCTGGCGGATGCGAAGGTGGACGACGCCCCAGACGGTGAGCAGGAGGACGATTTCGAGGAGGAAAGTGGTCCGGGTGATGATAGCCTCCACGTCCGAGGTGAAGATGAGCAACAGCACGAGCGCAGACTGGAGGATGACGGCGGCAACGGGAATGCCGCCGCTGGAAGTGCGGGCGAGGAACCCGAGGAGCGGGTAGTCGCGGCCCATTTGCTGCGTGACGCGGGGGCCGGCCCAGGTCATGGCGCTGATGGCGGAGACAAGACCGAAGGCGATGAGCGCCGCCATGATACGGGCGCCGCTGTCGCCAAAGATAAACTGTGAGGCCGTGAAGGCCGCCTTGTTGCCCGATGCAGCGAGGGCCGGCGCGGGTGTGGCGTAAAACATGGCCGCATTCACCGCGATGTAGAGCACGGTGACGCCCGCCGTTCCGATGAGCAGGGCGCGCGGCACATTGCGCTCCGGGCGGTCGATTTCACCGGCGATGTAGCAGGCGGCATTCCAGCCGCTGTAGGCGTAGAGCACATAGATCAGGCTGGTGAAGAAGACGAGCCAGGTGGTGCGGTCCGCGGTGAGAGCGGCTTCTGTAGCCCCGGGCAGGAATCCCCCGCCCTTCCCTTCGGCGAGGAGAAACCCGCAAACCGCGAGCACCGCCACCAGCAGCAATTTCAGCGCCGTGGAGATCCACTGGAAGCGGCCCGAGAAGGCCACGGAGATCAGGTGCGCACCGGTGACGAGGATGACGACACCCGCCGCGGCCATGCGGCTGACGGCGGCGGATTCCCCGCCGGCCACTGCCGCCACCATGTCGCCAAAAACGAGCGCTGCGGCCGCAATGGGCGCAGGAAAGCCGACTGTCATGGACAGCCAGCCGCTGACGAACCCAACGCCCGGGTGATACACCCTGGAAAGCATCTGGTATTCCCCGCCGCTGCGCGGGAAGGCGGCGGTGAGTTCTGCGTAGTTCACCGCGCCGCAAAACGCGAGGACGCCGCCGAGGAGCCACAGCAGCATGATAAAGAATCCGGACGGCAGCGGCCCGGCCTGAAATCCGATGCTGGAGAAGACACCGGTGCCGATCATATTGCCGGCCACGATGGCGATGGCGGCGAGCAGCGGGACTTTGATAGGGGAGTGAGCAGACACGGGCGCGAGTGAACCGGCATTTTCCCGCGCCGCAAGCCCGCGCATTCCCTCCAAAACGCCAAACGCCCGCTTCCGCGGAGACGACAGCGGGCGCTGGAGCAGGCAGTGCTGCTGGATTAGAGGCCCGGCGTCATGATGCCGTTCTTGAAGTAGGTCTTCTTGAGCGTCACGGTGCGGCGGCCAAGTTGTTCGAGGTTGTAGCGGCGCAGGTTGAGCGTCTCGCTGCCGGGATTCTGGGCTGCGTTGGCGTTGGCGTAGGCCTGGAGGCCGCCGATGGTCGCGCCGAGGTTGGAGATTTCCTGAGCGACAGCCTTGGTGCCGCGGCCTTCTTCACACACGCGGCGGAGACGGCGCTCCTCACGGTCGGCCCAGAGGATGGCATCGCCCAGCTTGTTCGGGCCGCCGACGAGTTCGCCATACTGGCCGAAGCACGGAGCCTGATGCGGCTGGTCGTCATAGTAGCGCGGGATTTCGGAGAGCGGCTGCTCAGCGACACCGCGGCCATTCGGCATAACAATGGTCGGCGTGATGAAGATCATCAGATTCTTCCGGGAGCGGTCCTTGTAGCGGTTCTTGAAGGCCCAGCCGAGCACCGGGATGCGGCTCAGCACGGGCAATCCGGTGCCGGAACGGGAATCGGTGGCTTCATCCAGACCGGCGATGGCGACGGTGTAGCCGGACTTCACTTTCAGCGGCGAGGTATAGACGCGGCTGCTCGGGACCGGGTATTTATTCCCGTCGATGACTTCTTCGCCGATGACGTTGGCCACGACAATCTTCGTCTGCATGAGCACATCGTTGTCGCCCATTTGCTTCGGCAGGATATTCACCGTGGTGCCGATGGGCATGAATGCGACGGAACTGGTGCTGGTGCCGGTGCCGGCGGAAACGCTGGAACTCGCGGCGAGCACCGGGAAGTTCACCACGCTGCGCATGGAAACTGAGCGGTTGTTGAGTGTAAGCACGCGCGGGTAGCTGACAGTGCTGGTCTCGCGGTCCTTGAGCAGCATATTCAGCTTCACGTTCATGTCGCCGGGCGTCAGGATCGCGGAGGTCGGCAGAGTGGTGGCGCTGATGTTGTTCAGGTCCACGGCGGTGTCGAGGCCCGTCAGGTTGAACGGATACCCGCCATCCAGCGCGCCGGACCAGTCCACGCCCAGCTGATTCTTAGGATCCTTCGTCGTTTCGACAAACTTGAATTCGACGGCGATGAGCGGCTGCGGCGCGTCGAGCGTCGCGAGGTAGGCGCCTACCATCTGGTGCTGCTGGCGTGTGGCGACCACAAAGAGCGTGTTGCCGTCCGAGTTCCAGACCACTTTCGGCTCTGCGGTTTTCTCGCCGCCGCCGCCCTCAGCAGAAAGCCGCGGCCGGGCTTGGAGGCGCATCGGGGAATTGGAGAATTCGTCCACGGTGAACGTGCCGGCAATGTTGGCATCGAGGCCGCTGGTGCCAATGCCGAGGAGCTTTTCCACGTTTTCGACGAGCGCCTTGGCTTCCACTTTGAAGTTGGTGCCGGCCGAACCGAGGTCCATGCCACCGCCAAATCCGCCACCACCGCCACCGCCACCGCCGCCGAATCCACCACCACCACCACCACCACCAAATCCACCGCCGCCGCCGCCGAATCCACCACCACCGCCCATTCCGCCGCCGCTCATGCCATCGCCACCACCGCCGGTGTCACCACCTTCGGCTTTCTCTGCGGTATTGTATTTAATCACGTAAGTGCGCGCAATGAGTTCGGCATCGTTGTAGGGGCGCATGTGCCAGACGCCGCGGTCATAGACGAGGGCGATGCCGTATTCGTCAGCGATCGTCTCCAGGGCCGCGAAGGGGCTGGAATTCATGCTCAGGGTCACCAGTTGCTTGTCCCAGTCCTTGTTCTGCTGGGCAGAGAGCCACTTGATCCCCGCCTTCGTCGCCAGCATGCGCAGCACCGTGCTCAAAGAAGCGCGATCAAACGTCACGTCACCCGCCGGCTGATTCAGCAGACGTTCCCGCACCGCCTCATAGTTCGGATCCGCATTCACCAGCGACTGCGGAGAGGAAGTCTGGACCGTGGCGGCCGTTTGGGCCTGGGCGAACGGTACCAGCGCCAGAGTGGCCAGCAGCGACAAAGCCGCAAAACACAGACGGTGCGGACGGGGTGACGAATGATTATTCATGGCAGCGTGGAGTTTGGATGGTCGGTTTTTTGGAGATCTGAGGCAATTACTTGCTCAAAGAGCTGCAATAATATAGAAATTTCATATAAGTTACAATTTCAGCACCCGTTTGGCAAGCTGCATTTTAACAAATTTTGTAATTTTCATAATTCGACCCCCTGCGTTCGCCTGTGTTTTAGCTTTCCGGGTAGCTTCGGGCTGCCGGAACCTGCTGAATATCCAGGGTTCCCTGAGTTTCGGCAGTCTCTGATGATCATCCATGCACTCAGCGACAGGGTCCGGGTCCGGGGTTCAAGAATTGGACCAAACGCAAGGTCACTGGGCCAAAGTTCAGTGGATGGCACCAGCAGACGGAGGATTTGAACCATGGGCAGCCTGCGATGACGCATTCATGGCCTCCTGATTCTCCAATCGCCCGCCCCCCATCGTGCGGCCCTGAGGCTTTCGATCACCGGAAGGCCCGCAGTGTTTCCGTCCAGATGACCAGTGCATTCTTCATAGGCGACGATGCGACTGGCAGTGCGGACACGCTCACCGCCACCGCTTGATCTTCGAGTCCATTCCCGAAATCCGTCTGCACCAACCCGTAACCGGAGAAGGAGGGATCGAGCGAGCCGTCGCTGGAGGCGGCGAAAGCGGGCGTCTGTGCGGCCAGCCAGCCGACGAGGAGAAGTCAAAAAGGGTTCATCCCAGTCTTTGGTTAGGAATTATTCGGCCACGACCCGAAAGAGCGCCCGCGGCCCGGGCTCTGGGAGCAGGAACAGGATATTCCCGCCGCTGAAGCTGGTGGGCGGTTCGCTTACGGGAAACAGCCCGATGCTGCCCGGCTGGAGCGTGGTGCTCTTTTCCACGCGCAGCGTGAGATGGAACAGCCACGCGGCGGGATCGCGCGGCACCTGCGGCGGGCCGGGGAATTGCGTCTGCAATTGCGGAAGCGTGTACAGCCCGGCCTCCGGCGCGGCATTATGATACGTCTGCACCAGCCCGATCAGCGGCACCCGCCAGTTGAAGCCCAGCGCCGCCATCTGGAATTCGGAGGCGTCATTCATGCCGTCGCCGTCCGTGTCTTCCGTGAAGGAAAGCGCGCGCGCCGTGAGGGCGATGTCGAAGGGATTCTCCGCGCCGAAGGCATTGCTCGCGACTTGCAGCGCGGCAATTGTCCAGCGCCGCTTCGCCCCACATTGACCGTGCCCTGCGCCAGCCGGGTGGAGTAGTCACCATTCCACACCTCCCCGCACACATCCCGCGTCAGCGGCGGCGACAGCCACACACCGAAGTCGAATCCGTAAAGGCTCACCCCACCCGCCCAGCCGCCCGTGGGCAGGATGCTCACATCCGCCACCGGCTGCCCCGTGTGGCTCAAGCCCTGCAGCTCGCTGAATCA
>Ga0315905_10003798_pt1 | contig 15524 bp, 22 predicted proteins | sample LakEriMetagenome_5_FD_203522 | JGI IMG/M metagenome (GOLD analysis project Ga0315905, IMG submission 203522) | Freshwater fungal communities from buoy surface, Lake Erie, Ohio, United States - Buoy 4 MA121 | ecosystem: Environmental > Aquatic > Freshwater > Lake | place: USA: Lake Erie, Ohio... | reverse complement strand
GCTCAGAGCATTCAGCGCTCAACACGCTATTGCAAGGCGCAGGTGCGATAGCAATGAAACAGGCACTGGTGATATTCAATAAGCGTTTGCGCCAGTCACAGATTGATTATAAGTTCGTAGCCAATGTTCATGATGAATGGCAGGTTGAAGTAGAAGAGAATCGTGCAGACGAAGTCGGCAAACTAGGCGTACAGTCGATTGCCGATGCTGGTGTGATATTAAATATGCGCTGTCCATTAAGTGGCGAATATCGTGTAGGTAATAACTGGAAAGAGACCCATTAATGGATAAAAATAAAGAAGACATATTAGGAATGACTGTTGTTACTGCTTATAAGAATGGTACTTACAGTTTAGAATCCTCTTTTGACCTTGAAGAAACCTACGAGTTATTAAAGGATGCACTACTCGATATTGAAGACGGTACACTGGAAGCCAGTATTGATTACAGCACCCAAACACTGCAGTAACTATTTCATATAGTGGAATCATTTAGTTGTAAGTTGTTGTATAATAACCAAGCAGTATTTCTAAACCGTAGTAGATAAGGAGAGTAATATGGAAATGAAACCAGTAAAAATTCAAGCAGAAGTTCAATGGGCTTTCTTTGACCGTGTTAACGAAATGAGTGGTAAGTTCCAATGCGATTTAGCCAATCTTTCAGACAACGCTGTTCAAGCATTAGAGTCGATTGGTCTTGCACCACGCAAGCGTGAAGACAAACCTGAGAAGGGTTGGTTCTTGACTGTTAAGTCAAACTATGCTATCCAGCCTTATGATAAAGCTGGTAATGAAATCAAGGACACTGTTGGTAACGGTTCTAAAGCAGTTGCACTCATCAAGCCTTACGAGTGGAAGTGGAAGAACAAGAATGGTGTGTCGGCTTCATTGGCAAAGATTGTCATCACTGATTTAGTCAAATACAACGCCGATGGCGATGCTGCTGACGAAAACATGGATGACGACATTCTGTGATAACAGCACTGATTGACGCTGATTCGTTAATCTATGCAGTAGGCTTCTCTAGCAACGATGTAGAGGAGCCTATTGCTATTGCACGACTTGAGCAGACGATGGTTGAGTTGTGTATGGATTTAGAATGTGAAGATTACAAAGGTTTCCTAACTGGTAAAGGTAACTTTCGAGATACTTTAGCGGTGACTGCGCCCTACAAAGGACAACGCATTTCTGAGAAACCTGTGCATTTTCAAGCACTCAGAGACCATCTAGTAAATTCTTGGGGTTTTGAAGTTGTCAAAGGAATTGAAGCCGACGATGCGGTTGGCATCGCTGCTTATGCGGTATCAGAAGATGAATCTATCATGGTTCATATCGACAAAGACTTGAATCAGTTTAGAGGTTGGCATTATAACTATCGCAAGCAACAAAAGTATTATGTCTCAGAGTTTGAAGGCTTAGTGGCTTTTTATACACAGATATTAACTGGCGACAGAATTGACAATATCCTTGGATTAAAAGGCATTGGACCTGTGAAGGCAAAGAAGATACTAGCAGACTGTACCAATGAAACAGAACTCTACACTGCTGTCTTAAAAGCGTATGACGGCGATGAGAAGCGTGTATTAGAAAATGGACAACTATTGTGGTTGCAACGAAAGGAAAATGAACTGTGGCAGTTACCCCAGATATAATTCAAATCTCATGGATTGATGCTGTTGCTGACTCCGGATGGGAAGAGAAAGTTAAAGCAGAGATTCACCAGTGCATTACTGTTGGTTTTCTAGTTCACGAAACGGATGAAGCCATCTGTATTGCGTCTACATGGTCGGACACCGAAACCAACGCTAGGATGCACATTCCCAAAGCATGGATTAAAGATAGAAAGGTATTAAATGAAGCCACAGTCAGCGAAAGCAAAGGGACGAAACCTACAAAAGTGGGTAGTAAAAGAGTTACTAAAAAGGTATCCGCAACTAAGCGAACTAGACTTACGCAGTTGTCCGATGGGTAGTCACGGTGAAGACATTGTTATGTCTCAGTTTGCTAAAGATGAAATTCCAGCATCTATTGAATGTAAATCACTAGCAAAAGTTGCAGTATACAAGTATTATGAACAAGCACAATCTCACGGTGATTACGAACCGATTGTTATTGTGAAACAGAATGGCAGTAAACCTTTAGCAGTAATTGACGCAGAAGTTTTATTTAATTTAATGGCAAGATAGAAAGGAAATACAATGAGTAATACTTATCGATTTAGCTTTGAGTCTGAGTACGATGACGAAGGCACACAATATGGTTATCCGAAAGAGAAATCTATGGAGATGACGGTGTCTCACTCTTCAGACACAGAATGGACTGCAATAATGCTTGACTTTGCAGACTTCCTCAGTGGCATTTATGGCTATGATGTAAAAAACAAACTTCGGTTTATTAGCAATCATGGATATATGTTATCACGAGCAGCAGAGTATAGTATTGAAAATCCTGATACTCAGCAAGAACTCGACCTTGAGAAGTCTGATGAAGACAAGGAATGGTCTTGAAAATCCTATTGCTTGATATTGAGTCAAGTCCGAACACAGCCCATGTGTGGGGTCTTTGGCAACAGAATGTCAGTATCAATCAGTTGATGGAGTCTTCTTATGTCCTATGCTACGCAGCAAAGTGGCTAGGACAGAAAAATGTACTGTTTGATTCTGTACATCAATCAAGACCAAAGACAATGCTGAAAGGAATTCATGCCCTTCTTAACGATGCAGATGCTGTGGTTCATTATAATGGTACTAAGTTTGATATTCCTACACTTAACAAGGAATTCTTATTACATAGTTTTAATCCACCATCGCCTTATAAACAAATTGACCTACTGCGTGTTGTTCGTAGCAACTTTAGGTTTCCTAGTAACAAGCTGGATTATGTAGCACAACGCTTAGGATTAGGAAAGAAACACGAACACGAAGGACACGAGTTGTGGGTCAAGTGCATGAACGGAGATAAAGATGCTTGGAAGCGTATGGAAAAGTATAATATACAAGATGTCGTTTTACTTGAGTCGTTGTACGGCACTCTTCTTCCTTGGATTAAGTCTCATCCTAATCACAATCTCTTCTTGGATGGACACCATTGCCCGAATTGTGCTTCGACGAATCTGCAAAAAAGAGGCAGTGCTATATCTACTACAGGAGCGTATCAACGCTATCAGTGTCGAGATTGCGGAACTTGGTCGCAAGGAACAAAGTCTATTAAAAAATCAGCGGAGGTGAAATATTATGGATGATAGTCCAGTCGCAATGCCAACACCGTTTGGCTACATTCAACCACAGACATTAGCGCAAGTCATTGAAAAATATCAAAAAGGCATGGAAGACCCCGGTGATGTCCTTGCTAGACAGGTTGGCGGTAGCCACTACAAGAAAGCTCACCAGCCTTGGGAAATCATTGAAGAATGGGGTCTTGACTACTGGGCTGGAAATGTGGTAAAATACATCCTTCGCTATAAATTTAAGAATGGAGTTGAAGACCTAGAGAAAGCCAAACACTACTTAGAGTACCTTATTAAGAAAGAGACAGATGCCATTACTGCTTCACGAAATTAAAGAGCGTCTTAAAGAGTTGGACGAAATCACATTGCTAGAATTGCTGGATATTAGCAGTGAAGAAATCGTCCAAATGTTTTCTGATAAGATTGAAGAACACGCCGATAAACTAGAACAGGAAGTTAAATAACAATGACACAATACACAATGAGTCCCTATAACACTTTTATTGCTAAGAGCCGTTACAGTCGCTATTTAGATAATAAAGGTCGTAGAGAACACTGGAATGAAACAGTAGCAAGATACTTTGATTTCATGACAGAGCATTTACAAAAGAAACAAAAATATACACTATCACCTGAGTTACGCAAAGAGTTAGAAACTGCTGTTGTTAATCTTGAAGTTGTACCATCCATGAGAGCAGTGATGACAGCAGGACAAGCACTAGAACGGCAGAATGTTGCCGCCTTTAACTGTTCATATTTACCAATTGACGACCCCAAAGCCTTTGACGAAGCGATGTACATTCTTCTTTGTGGCACTGGTGTTGGTTTTTCTGTGGAGCAACAATATGTTTCTAAATTACCTGAAGTCCCTGATGAGTTGTACGCTAGTCAAACTACTGTTGTTGTGTCGGATTCTAAAGAAGGATGGGCTAAATCACTTAGACAGCTCATTGCTTTATTATATTCTGGTGAAGTGCCAAGGTATGACATATCCAAAGTTAGACCTGCAGGGGCTAGACTCAGAGTATTCGGAGGTCGTGCTTCTGGACCCGGACCTTTGGAAGAACTTTTTAAGTTCACTATTGCCAAGTTTAGAGGGGCAACTGGTCGTCGTTTGTCATCCATTGAGTGTCACGATATTCTCTGTAAAATCGGGGAAGTTGTTGTTGTGGGTGGAGTCAGACGGAGTGCAATGATTAGTCTGTCTGATTTGTCAGACGATAAGATGGCACACGCTAAAGCAGGAGCATGGTGGGAAGGACATGGACACCGAGCCTTGGCTAATAACTCTGCTACCTATACTGAAACCCCCGGTATCGGGCAGTTTATGCGTGAATGGACAAGCATCTATGAATCACACTCTGGAGAGCGAGGAATATTTAATCGTGAAGCATCTCAGAAACAGGCAGCAAAGAATGGTCGCAGAGACGAAACCTATGCTTTTGGCACTAACCCTTGTAGTGAAATTATCCTTCGTCCTTACCAGTTTTGTAATCTTTCCAGTTGTATTGTTCGTAGCTACGATACTGTATCTACCTTGGAGAATAAGATTCGCTTGGCAACGATTCTTGGTACATTCCAAGCATCGCTAACAGAGTTTCCTTACTTGCGTAAGATTTGGGAAAAGAACACTAAGGAAGAGGCGTTATTGGGTGTCTCTATGACGGGCATCTGCGATAATCCGCTATTGAATAACCCTGATGATGAAGACTTACCTGCACGATTGGAGAGACTACGAGATGTGGCTATCACTACTAACATTGAATTTGCTGCAGCTATTGGTATTAATCAGTCTGTGGCGGTTACTGCTGTCAAACCAGAAGGAACCGTTTCTCAGCTTTGCAGTACTGCTTCTGGGATTCATCCTCAACATAGCAAGTATTACATACGGCGTGTTAGGGCTGATAACAAAGACCCACTAACACAGTTTATGCTCTCCTCTGGCTTTGTCGGTGAGCCTTGCTATCTTAAACCAGACTCTACTACTGTCTTTAGCTTTCCAGTTAAGGTAGATGATGGTGGTCTATTGCGTGAGGATTTGACAGCAATTCAGCACTTACGCCTGTGGTTACTGTTCCAGCGACACTACTGTGAGCATAAGCCATCTGTCACCATCTCAGTGCGTGAAGACGAATGGATGGATGTCGGTGCGTGGGTGTTCAAGCACTTTGATGAGGTAACTGGGGTGTCTTTCCTACCGATGGATGGTGGCACTTACAAGCAAGCACCTTATGAAGAGTGTGATGAAGAGACTTACAACAAGTTAAAAGCCTTAGTTCCTAGTGCGGTAGACTGGGAGAACTTCAAGGAGTATGACGATAATGTGGAAGGCGCTCAGACTTTGAGCTGTACTGCAAACGGATGTGAAATATAATTCCTAAGTCGTGTCTTTATAGCCCCGCTTCGGCGGGGTTCTTTTTTGTTTCTTATAATGTACAAATTGTCGGTAAATGTTAATAAATACCGACATTGTGTTACACGAAATTTCTAGTACCAGCCTTATCAATAATTAAGGCTTGTTTCTTAGGTGTGTCAGAAGCACCATTAGGAACGCTTATATGCGTCCAAGAGCCGAATTCTTCTATGATTTGATGGTAGGGTATATCCGCAGCAATACACGCCTCTACGACCTGTTTAGGGGTCATTCCGGGGACTCTTATATCAGCAGCACAACCTAGCCTATGCTGGCTAGTGTCCTTGCTACCGACAGAGTCGTTGACTGGTTTAGACCTAAAGCCTGAGTTAATCATGATTGGCTTGTTTAGGAGGGTTCTAACTTGCTCTAGCAAGGCTGCCAATCGAGTTAGATTAGCAATCTCTGTAGCGTTAGGAGTATTATCTAGGTTCTTACGCTCTGCTACTTCAGAGTGAGTCAGTTCTTCTAAAGTGAAGTTAGGACTTAGATTCATTCTTACCTTTCTTCATTTCCATTATCTTCTCCAGCGAACGACCACCGAAATAGAAAGACATAATCAACATTCCCCACTGACCTAGTAGTTCAACATAGTTGTTGTTTACTTCTATATCCCATGCTGACATCGTAGCAAAGGCAGAATAGACTAAGAGAATGAACACTAGCGTCATAGGTCGTATGTTCTTCGACAACCAGCTATCACTAGCCATGTCTGCTTGTTGACGCTTAGTAAGCTCTTGTGCCTCAATATTGTCAGCGTTTAACTCAGCTAACTTACCTTCTTGTTGCATCTGTAGCAACTCTTTCTGCGCCTTAGCCTTAGCTTCAGGGTCAGGAATAAATTTATCTAGGACTTTCATCCCAACATCGAATAGTGCCATTAATGGTAACATTATTGTTTATACCCCCAAGTTAGATACCAAGCAATGATCGCAGCCACTGCATAGCACATGAACATTGCTCTACGAACCTTTGCCAAATCGTGTTTAAACTCTCTCGTAAGTTCATTATCTTGTTTCTCTATCTTTTGTTTAATAGATTCGATTTCACCCCAGCGTTTAGCGCCATGCTTCTTAATGAAATCAGCTTTGACTTTAGCTTCCTCGATACGGATGGTTTCTTGGCGTTGCCATTCCATCATTGCTCTCTTGAAGTACTGCTCTTTTAAGACCTGAGATTCTTTTATATGTCTCTTACGCTCTAGGTCTTTCTGCTGTGCTACTGCTGCAGCGTCCTTTTGTACATCGACAATACTCTTAGTGATGGACTTACTAGCCTCACGGCTGGCATCCATGCTACTGGTTACAGACTTTGCTCCTTCGATAAACCCAAATTGGTCTGACATATCTCATAGTCTTATTATTGTCCCGGAGGATTTAACGCACCACTTAGTAACCCAACATAGCCTAAGTTCGGTGCTGGTGCTTGAGCGCCTGATGCAATCTGTTTAACAGCTTGTTGTGCTGCTCTACGACGCAATGCACCTTGTAATAAATCAGCAGTTAATCCAGTTCCAGCTACGACTGTGGTTGCCACAGGAGCTTGTGTGAACGCATATGCACCACCAGCAGCAGCTAATTTAGACCTCAAAGGACTAAACTGTGCGGCTAAAGTTAACACTGGGTCTAAAGTACCACCCTGAGCAACCGATTTAATGATGTTTTGTTCAGTTTTGTTAAATAAATTCATCTTATCTTTATTGCCTGCAATATTAATAAAACCTCGACGAATTAACTCACTTTCAGATGCTTTTGGGTCTAATGCTTTTGCTTCTGCTGTATTTAAGGCATCATCTAATACTGAAGCACGACTAGCATTTCTCCAGTCTTTTCTTGCCGACATAACATTCTTAACAGCGTCATCCAGCCCAGCTTTACCAGCAATAATATCTTTACCAGTTAAGTTACTAATATAATCATCTACTCTTGAAACAGCGATACCACCAAGCCGACTAATATCTGCATCTTTACTCATGCGTAAATCATTTAGAGTACTACGAATTTTCTCTAATGCAGTAAAAGACACACCCTGTGGCTGTTGACTAATAATTGTATTAACTTTATTTAAAGTGGCATTTACTGAATCAGCTTGAGCTGTGCCGGGGACCATTCGCCCAATGTTGTCTAAATCAACTCGAATATCGTCAACTAAGTTTAATGTTGATTGTGGCTTAATTGACACTCCTTGTGCATCCATTTTATTATACGAGTCAGATGCTCTCTTTTTTACTTCTTCCATTGTAAATAAAGGTGCTTTACCGGGAGCAGTAGCGCTTAATACTTTCCCTGTTGCGGCAGCACCAACTGTACCAAAACCAACACCCGCAACTAAGGCAGCCAAATCACTTCCAGTAATATCTTTAACCTTTTCTGCAATAGGCTGGCTAACTAAACCAGCAACAGCAGCCGATGGAATTTGTCTAGCCATGTCTGATGCCAATGCTGGAACATTAGGAGCAACTTTAGCTAAACCAGCAGTACTTAACATTGCTTGTGTGCCAGCCTGTACTGCCCGTTCTGTTGTGTTCTCCGGAGTCGGTAACACTTGACCAAGCATTTGACTCTGTGCTTGAGCAAAAGATGGTATTCTGCTTTCAGAACCCAATGCTTGAGCGCCTAAATTATACGCACCACGACCCGCTTCTAAGACAGCAAGTGCTGGAGAAGTAAATGCTTCATAGGCTGCTCTACCTGTTAAACCTATTTGACGACCAAATTCATTGAGCATAGAGCGTTTCTGTGGCTCAGGCTGTTGTTGTACCTGTGTCGGTTGTGCGGCTACAGCAGGGACATCCGAAGGAGCAGCCGCTGTTGGTTGTGGTTGTGGCACAGTTCCGCCTAACTGCTGCGACAATTCTAATAAATCATCTTCCGATAATGCAGTAGGAGAATTGACTGTTTGTCCATTAATTGTATACTTAGGCATTTTTATCCTTACTCTTCAACAGTTACAACGGTACCATTTTTTAAAGTAATAGTCTTGGTCTTCTTCTCACCTGCTGGTGCTTGCGAAGTTCCAAAACCATATTCTTCAATGCCTTGAGATTTTCTACGAGATTCAACACGAGCTTTAGTTCTGTTCTCAGCATCAATAATAGACTGTTGATAGCGTTTTAATGCTTGGAAAGTTGCTTCACTATCATTGCGTCCGTACGCTGCAATCAGCGCTTGAGCAAAACGCAGCACATCCTTGTCTGTTTGTACACCTTTTTCAGCACTAACTTGTAAATTAACAGCCGTGTCAACTGATGATTTCAATGCTTCGTAAGCTCGGCTTTCTGGAGTAGAATTACCAGAAGCGTTACGAGCAAGATATTCTGCATTCTTTACTGGTCCTAATTCTAACGACCTAATGCCTTTTTGATTTGGTGTTAAAGCTCGAATAGAAGAATCTAAGGCACTTCTCTGGGCAACATAGCTATCAATAGTTTCTAAATCTTTACCTTCGTCTTTTTGTAAACTTGCAGATAATGTTCTTGGTCCTTTTAACGATGCCGTTAATGCAGCAATGTCTCGACGACCTTCGGTCATAATTCTTGCTATTTCTTTTTGGTCAGCACCACGCTGAATTGCAGCATCTAATTGACCTTGAATTCTTTCACGAGCAATTAATAATTGGGTATCACGAGTTGCTTGTCTCTCGTCTATTTTAGTTCTAATTTCCAATGCTTTTTTAGCAAGTGCCTCAGCAATATCAGGACGACCAGCAGCAGCTGCCTGTTGTGCGCCTTTGGTCAGAGACTCAAGTTCTGTAAAGTCAACACCACCTAGTAACTGTTGTTGTTGAGACACACGCTGCACTGTAGGGCTTTGGTATCCAGCTAAACCACGCAATTCCTGTCCTGCAGCAGTGCCAAACATTCCAGATAGACCAGCTAAACCAGCAAAAGGATTCTGTGTGCCAGCAGCACCGCTAAAGCGCTTGTAGGCAGCTTCTTGCTGTGCTAACTTCTCTGCTTCTGCTGTTGCTAAAGTATTTGTAAACAAACCACCAACTAGACTTAATTCTTCTTTATCAAACATATCTGCCATGATTATTCCTTATGATAGCCAGTTGTTAATTGCATAGTTACCAGCTTGCTGTAAATAAGGACTTACACCAGTAAGCAGTCCTTGAGCTTGCCCTAACTGACCAGAAGCATTAGCCACATTACCGTATAGCTGTGTCTGAGCAGCTCCCTGTGTTCCAGTTAATCCATATAGTCCTGCTCTTGAACCTGCTGTAGCTACTTGCGTTCCTAATCCAGTACCTATTGTTAATGGCTGTTGTGCCATCGTCTCTAAGTTACCAGCCTGAGTAAATAGGTTTGTACCAGAAGCAATTCGCTGATTTAGTAGATTCTGAGCATAAGTAGGAGCGTTAGCTGCTAAAGTAGCGTCTTCTCGTGCAAGTGCGTTAAAATAAGCAGCCATCTCAGGGTTAGTCTGCATTAGACCGGGAGCGCTAGTAGTATAGCCCGCCGTTGTTCCACCAGTAGCTAAACCGCCTGTACCACGCTGGAATTGACGATTGCGTAACTGTGCAAACTGCTGCTCACGACTTGGTGCTAATAAGCCACGCTGTTGCTCAAGATATTGTTGTTGTAATGCAGTGGTGTCTGCAGTAGTTGGCAGTGCTTCAGCACCGAGAGTAAAGAGACGCTGACGCTGTGCAGCCACTTCGGGAGTAGCAGTGTATCCTGCTGATACTAGCTGTCCTGTTGTTGGGTCAAACTGAAACTGTGATTGACCAAAAGCAGTAGTAACACCAACTGGTCTAAATGTAGCAAACTGTTCTGCTCTGCGAGTAGCTTCTAACTGCTGTTGAGCTGATTGCTGTGAAGCAGCCTGAATTGCTCTACGAGCAGCGTCAGACAAGAAATAGTTAGCACCAGCACCGAGTAAACCACCTAAACCCGTATTTCCAGTCGCTCCGCCTTGTCCTGCTGGACGGCTACCGCCACCAAGTAATGATCTAACTGCTTGTGTTCCAAGCTGTTTAACAATATTTAATGCCGTGTTTGTATCCGTACCGTCCCGACTCGCAATCACAGCAGCAAGCTGAGTGTCGGACATATTTTCGTATGGGTTTGCTGGAGCTGCTCCTCCGTAGAAACCTCCATCTTGAGCTTCTACATCCCCTAAGTTTAATGGTGGATTAACAAACGCTAATCCAGCATCGGCATTATTACCGAATATGTCATAAAAATTCTCATCCATACCTGTATTCCCTGTAGTTATTCCTGCTGCTTGTAACTCCGCTTGTGTTAATGGTCTATTCGGTATAATATCACCGCTATTAATAGCATTTTGTAATGCTTGATAAGTAGGGTCAACACCAAAATCTGAAGTGACTCCTGAAGTATTACTTGCTACTACATTGCTTGGCACTGTTGATGGGGTCAATAAACCAGACCCATAATCTACTGCTGTATTAACACCTTGTCCAATAGCTGCATTTGTTGCGCCAGACAATAATCCTTGTCCAATATCTCCACCTGTGACACCAGCACCAATTGCACCTGAAGTAGCGCCACCAGCAACTTGTCCTGCTGCAGTTGATACTGCACTACCTGTACCAATACCAGCATTCTGTGCTGCTAACATTGCTGTTTGTTGAGAACCAAGCTCAGTACCAAACTCTGCCATTGTTCCAATATAGTCACTAACTTCTACACCTGCAGCAGTTGCCGCAGCAGAAACGGCTGCTCTAAATGCTACATCTTCGATAGGTAATCCAGCATCAATTGCTTTAGCTGCAGTATAAGCAGGAATAGCATACAACGATGTTCCTCCGGTAGCCGGGGCTGCAGCAACCGCTGCCACTTTTACAATAGTACCTACAGGGTCTTGTAGTGCTGGCTGTAAGACATTCTGGTCAATAAATTCACCAGCATCGCCAAGCGCACCTCCAACGGCTTCTCCGACATCCGCAACGGCACCTCCAACGGCTTCTCCGACATCAGAGACCACATCAACAACTGCTGCAACGGCTCCGCCCATTTTAGTTTATCCTCACTGTCACTGTAAACATTTTACCTTTTTTCTTTTCTTCAATAGGTAAATTCATTTGTTGCAACATTTTTATTAATTTGTAATTTTCAGTTTCAATGAGAAGTTTTTTTACACCAGATTTCTTGACTGCATCAATCCCGACCTTCATTGCGCCTAACAGCATATTAGGAGTATCTAGTGTGTACATATGCACTTCTAATACGCCGGGTTCTTTACGGATACCGACAAACACAGTATTGTTGTGTCTAACAACTACTGCTTTTTCTTGTTTAATCAATAGGGCTAAACCTTTTAAGAATTTCTCTTCTTGTTTGGTAAAGCCACCACGCTCTAGGTCTTTACGGATAATCTCCGTAGCAGACATCTGCTTGTCAATAATCTCTGCCATAATTAGTATGTACCGCCATCAATGGTTCCGCCTGTTAGCGTACCTGTTAGAGTCATACCGCTAGAAGCAGTCATAGTTCCAGAAACAGTTAAATTAACGGCTGTAGCAGTTCCAGTCAAAGCAGGACTTGCTAAGTCAGCTTTAGTGGTTACTGCTGTAACAATATTATTGAATTCAGTATCGAACTCTGAACCACGAATAATCTTATTCGTATTACCAGTAGGTAACGAATCTTTCGCAGTAAAGTTAGTTGTTTTTGTGTAATTAGACACGATTAAGCCACCCTTCCTAATTTAATATAAGCATCCAATTTCTGTACGGATACTGCATTACCATTAATATCACACTCTAATCCAATCTGTAATACTCGTCCTGTACCAGAAGTTGGGACATCTAATCGACTAATAACTGTACCGCCAGCATATTTACCAATGTTGTATTCAGCAATGCCGTATTCAGAAACTGTTGCCGCATCCAGAGTTCTGATTTCTGATTCATAGTTGCCTTCGTAATCAAAATCCCACTTAATTGCAACTGTCTGATCTGCTCCACCAATAATGTAGAAGTCAGCCTTCTTGAATATCTTCAGTGTTGTTGGTGTTTGATAATCAAAATAGTTAGTATAATAAGACATCGAATAATCAGTACCATTATCTTGATACCCAGTATATTTACCAACATAGCCAGCTAAGCCGGTGTACAGCTCTTTATCCTTTGTCAGTGCAAAAGAATACGGAATTAAATTAGTCCATGTCGTAGTTCTTGCTGCACCATCTTGCATCATTACTCGTGTATCAAAACAATACACAATAGACTGTGATGGGATAGACAATAAGTAAAACGCATCCGTTGGGCTGTAAATGGATTTAATGTTTGTTGCTGTTTCACCATTTACATAGGATAATAAATCATCACGCACATTCTTAGACAAGTCTCTGAACGGAGCAGACTTCTCTTGAATAGTTCTAGCTAATGACCGTACACCAGTATCAGACAAGAAGATAACATCCGAACCGGTGGTCTGTACCGAATCTCTAGCAATACAACCAACACCGGTAATCACATCCGATAATGCCATTGTTGCGGGGTCTTGTGCGCCGGCATAAACAACAATATTCCTAGTGCAGAATATAATCAAGAAACCGTTGTGTGACGCTAATGCTACAATTGGATCACCATCGCCAACTACTTGTGATATATCTAAACGACCTGCTGTTCCTGTTAAATAGTTAGTAGCGTCTAACAAATCAGTAAAATAGACTGTTTGTCTATCTGCTGCAATATCAGCAACCCATGTTCTTCCGTAAGCGGCAATGGCGCAGTTTGGTGTAAAGCTGGTTACTGTATATCCTTCAGGTACATTACCTAAATCACCTAAACGCTGAAATCCAAAAGCAGTAGTTAAGTAGTTTAATAACAGAACTGGATGACTAGCCTGAACTATAGTCGCATATGCTTTAGTCTCATTGAGCTGCTGTATATTAGCAACCTGCCAATGACTGTCTGAAATAGTGTAACTCACATTAGCAGAATCAGCAGCGTTGCGTACATTCTTAGCAACTAAAGCACCTGATTCTTCAATAAACAGTTTATTGTTACCAGCAGCAAACAGAACTGTATTATTATCAGGTCCTCTGACATCTGCAATTGTTTTAACGACTGCAGTAGATAAGTCAGCATTGGTTGCGTGGACATTGTCCCAGCCCTTACGGGAACCAATACGACCAAACTTATCGATGATGCAGTTATTGGCAACTAAGGCAAATCCAGACTCAAGGGTTACGCTACTATCCTGCGTATTTAACCCCATGAATCCGGGTGCTGCAATAGTTGCTGCTTGTAGTGGCTTGCTCAACTTGGAACCCAGTTTGTATCTTCAAGATAGCGATTAGACTCTAAAGAGATATAATCAGCCATTAAGTTACGAGCTAAAGCGTATGCTTCGGAAGATTGCAATCCACCGTCTTCGCCACGCTCTACTAATGCTCTTGCATAAGCATTTAGAATAACAACATCGGCAGGGACTTTAATAACGGTACTGTCAGAGGTTAAATCTGCTTGAGGTAATATGACATTAAACCGCAATGTATAAACACCGTCAGGGATGGGGAATACATCAACTAATGTATCTCCGTTATTATCCTGTCCGTTAAAGTTATAGTAATTAGGAGAACCCTTCTGCGGGCTAGACGACATAAACTGCTGATTCATCCATGTCGTAGGCGCTAGACGCATTACAGTATCTTTGCTGTCGTTTAGTACATCCACAATACGGAAGCGTACACCAGAGCCAGTTAAGACATAACTAAACAAATCAGCCGTAGTCGTAGCCGTTAGCGTATCCGACAGAGCATTCCAGTTATAGGCAGATTCGACAGAAGACTTAGCATCGTTAACGAAATCGCCAATTAGCTTAGAATATGATGTAGAAGTAACAGTAGCTACTTCGGTTTCTCTTAACCGTCGTAGCACACTATTAACTGCTTGTAAATATGTTGTAGCCATGCGCTATCCTATCATAGTTTGACTATTTTGTCAAGTAAAATCTCAACAATCCCACTTCTTTAATGCCAGTGCTTTTCTTGTTGGTCGTCCTTTGGTATCCTTCATCGGACCTTTAACGCCACTCATCCTTGCACAGAAGCTCTTGCGTCGTTTAGCCGCTTTAGGGGACTTTGCAGCCTCTTTAGCGGAAACTGGAGGTTTTAGGTTAGCGCCTTCAGTTCTCTTGAAATAAGCCCTTCCTTTAGCGTTTAAACCGCCTTCAGGGTTCTGATATTCTTTCTTAGGCATTATTTCTTCTTCTTAGCTGTTTTAGCAGCGTCTTTAAAGTCCTGCGCCGAAGGTGCGCCTTTGCTGCCTACCTTACGCATCTTCTCGCCTGAGCCAGCCTTGATACGACGACGCTTGGCGGCGATATTGGCATAGAGACCCGGTTTAGTAGCCACGCATAGCTCCCATCTTCTTCATGGGTTTAGCCTTTGGAGCAGTGCTTACTTTAGCACCAGTCTTCTTAGCGTATGTCTTTGCTTCCTTCTTACCTTTAGCGGTGTAAGGGAACTTCTTGTCTTTGACCATTGGCATATTACTTCCTTTTCTTAGGTTTAGCTACTTTAGCGGTGGATAATGCGATTGCGACAGCTTGCTTCTGCGGTCTTCCTTCTTTAACCAGTTTAGAGATATTCTTACTGATTGTCTTCTGCGACTTCCCTTTAGCGAGTGGCATTATTGTTCCTTAAAATCCGTGCTGTACCGCACTGCGGTGTTCTAACTCTATAGTCACAATACAGGTACAAGTAGAACCTGTTTCAGACTGTACCCTTATTTCATCGCCTTCATCTAATACTACATAAGCCTGTCCGTCTATTCTTATGAACTCTTTAGCTGTAAGACCGTATTGGAATAGGACTTCAATCTCAGCAGCTTCACTAGAATCGTACCACCAGCAACTAAACCATTTAGACGATGTACTATGATTCGATGCAAAGAGTAAACTCCACTTAGC
>Ga0315905_10003795_pt1 | contig 15533 bp, 15 predicted proteins | sample LakEriMetagenome_5_FD_203522 | JGI IMG/M metagenome (GOLD analysis project Ga0315905, IMG submission 203522) | Freshwater fungal communities from buoy surface, Lake Erie, Ohio, United States - Buoy 4 MA121 | ecosystem: Environmental > Aquatic > Freshwater > Lake | place: USA: Lake Erie, Ohio... | reverse complement strand
ACTTTGCCTTTTTTAAACTTTTCCAAATTTTGAATGGAAGCAAGAGGTTTTTCAATGTTAATTTTCGTTGCAGCCCTGCAATGGGAAGTCCTTGAATTTCAAAACCTGCTTGAGGAACTTTTTCCATTTCCATTCTGCCTTCGGCACCTACAAAAAGAATTTCGCAATTCGGATTCCGTCGTTTGATTTCTCTGGCCACGGCTACTGCAGGAAATATATGACCTCCTGTACCACCTGCAGAGAGTATGACCCGTTTCAGTGCTTTTTCCATTATTCAAAAATCTCTGTTTCTTCTTTTTCCTTTTCCAATTTGGATATAGCTAGTATGATTCCAAACATCATGAAAGTGAATAGAATTGATGTTCCTCCCATACTCACCATTGGAAGCGGCTGTCCTGTAGTAGGAATTAAATCTACAGCAACTGACATATTTACAAAAGCCTGAACAGTTATCATTAATCCCAATCCAAGTGCTGCTAAGGCTCCAAATTGTTTTGGAGACCGAACGCTCGTTCGAATGACTCGAAATAAGAAAATTACATATAGAAAAATCAAACAAAATCCACCTATGATAGATCCATACTCCTCAATAACAAATGCGAAAATCATGTCGCTATATGGGTGTGGTAAGAAGTTTCTGGAAGAGCCTGAACCGGGACCTTTCGGTATAACCCCTCCTTCATGAATTGCAAACTTGGCCAATTCAATTTGATAATCAGAATCGTCTATTTTACCTACATCAGCCTCTTTCTTGAAAATTCGATTCTTCCAAGTATCATAACGTGGCAACAATTTATCAGGTCCAAACTCTCCCAATACAATGACAAGTAGCAGAAAGCTGAGAACAAACGCCACAAGTTTAAATAAATGTTTCCATGGCACACCTCCAACGGCAAGAATAATAAAAGAGACAAAACCAAGAAGGGCTGCCGTGGAAAAGTTTGCTGGTAATATGAGTAGACAAACCACTGCAATGGGCAAAACAATTGGAAGAACACCTTTCCTAAAATCCTTCAATTCTTTTCGCTTTACAGTCAACTGTCTCGCTATGTATGTCAAGAGAACCAATTTTGCAAAATCACTCGTTTGTATGGTCAATCCAATTCCTGGAATTTTCAGCCACCGGTCTGCGTTGTTAATGTTCGATCCAAACATCAAAGTCATTACGAGTAACAAAACAGCAATCCAAATGGCCAATTGCGCACCGCGACTGATATAATTCAATGGCATGAGATGCACCAAGAACATAACCACAAATCCAAAGAATAGCATAAATCCATGTTTCACTAAATGTGATATACTGGATCCTTCACCGCCCCATACCAAAGACGAAACTGCACTGTATACTGCTAGAAGCGAAAGCGCACTAAACAGCAGAGCAATGATCCAAATGACCTTGTCTCCTTTTACATATTGCAGCAGTTTTTGCATCTTTTCCCAGTTACAGTTTCTTTACTGCCATTTTAAATTGTCTTCCTCGGTCTTCGTAGTTTTCGAACAAATCAAAACTTGCGCATGCAGGTGACAAAAGCACCGTATCTCCATCTCTACCTAGATCATATGCTACGCGAACGGCTTGGTCTGCAGATTCAGTATCAACTATGGTATCAACCACTCCAGCAAATGCCTTGCGCAATTTCGAACTGTCCTTGGTGAGACAAACTATTGCCTTTACACGAGATTGAACCAACTCAAGTAACTCTGAATAGTCATTTCCCTTATCGGTACCACCTGCAATCCAAATAATTGGTCGTTCAACAGACTCTAGTGCATACCACGTTGAATTCACATTGGTGGCCTTTGAATCATTGATAAAACGAATGCCGTGAACACTTGCAACGAATTCAAGTCTGTGTTCAATGTTTTCAAAATTGGTAAGACTTTCTCTTACAACTTCTTTACGAAGTTCTAAAAAACGTGCAGCAGCGGCAGCAGCCATGCTGTTTTGAAGGTTGTGCTTTCCTTGTAAAGCAAGTTCAGTAATTTTCATAGAAAAGGTTTGATTAGGTTGTGTATTAAGGATTAAATTTTCTTGATCGATGTAGCCACCAAATTCAAAAGATTGATTTGGTTGTATGCTGAAAGGAAACATTTGTGCTTCTGGTGTATACGCTTGCATTGTTTCCATGGTAATGGGGTCATCTATGTTGTAGATGAAAACATCAGATGCCGTCTGATTCTGAATAATTCTGAATTTCGAACGAGCATAATTCTCTAACTTATAATCGTATCTATCTAGATGATCAGGAGTGATGTTCGTTAACACCGCAACATCAGCTTTGAACTGATACATGTTGTCCAATTGAAATGAACTGACTTCCAAAACGTAATAATCGAATGAACATTCGGCTACCTGCCTTGCAAAACTTTTACCCACATTACCCCCGAGCCCTACATTTAGTCCAGCTTGTTTCAAAATATGGTAGGTCAATAACGTAGTAGTTGTCTTTCCGTTACTTCCAGTGATCGCTATGATTTTAGCATGAGTATATCGTGCGGCAAATTCCAACTCAGACAATACGGGAATGCCCTTCGCTTCCAGTGCCAAAATCAACGGACTATTATTTGGAATTCCAGGGCTTTTAACAACTTCGTCAGCGTTCAATATTTCTGCCTCCGTATGTCCACCCGCTTCGTATTGAATTCCATGCTGCTCAAGCTCTTGTGCATACTTATCCTTGAGCATTCCCTTATCGGAAAGAAAAACATCATATCCCTTAAGTTGAGCAAGAACAGCTGTTCCTGTTCCACTCTCACCGCCCCCCAAAATGACCAATCTTTTTTTCATTATCTTATTTTTAGAGTAATGATGGTTAGAACAGCGAGCATGATTCCAATAATCCAGAAGCGTGAAACTATTTTCGCTTCATGCATTCCTTTCTTTTGAAAGTGATGGTGAAGTGGAGACATGAGAAAAATTCTACGACCTTCTCCGTACTTCCGTTTGGTGTATTTGAAATAGGCCACTTGAAGCATTACACTCAAGTTTTCAATCAAGAAAATTCCACACAAAACAGGAATCAATAATTCCTTACGAACTGCAATGGAGAATGTGGCTATAATTCCACCCAAAGCCAGACTTCCTGTATCACCCATGAATACTTGAGCAGGATAACTATTGTACCATAGAAAACCAACACATGCCCCTACAAATGCCGCAATGAAAACAGTTAACTCCCCGCTGTTTGGGATGTACATGACATTCAAATAATCGGCGAAAACGAAATTTCCCGATACATAGGCGAATACGGCAAGGGTAACACCAATGATAGCTGACGTGCCGGTTGCAAGACCGTCAATTCCATCGGTAATATTCGCTCCATTCGATACCGCAGTAACAATGAAAATCACAATGAGACTGAAGACAATCCACATGACCCATTGATTTTCCCACGAGTCGGGTACCAACCAAGAATAATCGAATTCATTATCCTTAATAAATGGAATTGTAGTAGTTAAATCTTTGTGCTCTTCCCAAGACAAGCCTTGGGCATCTATGGTTTGTTCTGATTCAATCTTGGAAACGGGAGTCTTTGTTTTCACCTCTGGACTCCAATACAGCATAGACGCCACTATGAGCCCAACACCAATTTGCCCAACAATCTTACTCTTTCCTGCTAGCCCCTCTTTGTTCTTTTTGAATACTTTAATATAATCATCTAAGAAGCCAATCATTCCCAACCACACGGTTGCAATGATCATGGTTTGAACATATACATTGGTCAAATCTGCAAGAAGTAGAGTAGGAACCAAAATGGCTGCAAGTATGATTAAACCACCCATGGTTGGGGTTCCCGCTTTCTCCAATTGACCTTCCAAACCCAAATCACGAATACTTTCTCCCACTTGCTTTCTTCGCAGGATGCGAATTAGCGACTTCCCGAAAACGAGAGAAATAGTTAAAGAAATAAGTATACTTAATGCAGCGCGAAAAGAAAGGAAATGAAATAATCCAGATCCTGGAAAATCAAAATGCTTATCTAAGTATTCAAATAAATGGAATAGCATACTTAATAATTTTGGAAGAATTCGTGAATAATTTGTAAATCATCAAAAGCATATCGAACACCCTGAATCTCCTGATACTTCTCGTGTCCCTTTCCTGCAATTAAAATGATATCTGTTGCATTAGCCATTTGCGATGCCACCGAAAGCGCCTCTTTACGTTCGGTAATTGTCAATACTTTTTTACGCTGAATGGGATCTAATCCCTCTAGCATTTCATTGATAATTTCTTTGGGATCCTCGCTTCTCGGATTATCCGAAGTAAGAATTACTTTGTCACTTTTTTCAGCAGCAATTCTTGCCATTGTAGGTCGCTTAGCCTTATCTCTATCACCACCACATCCAACCACAGTAATGATTATTTCGTTTCCGCTTCGAACTGACCTCACCGTATCCAAGACATTTTCCAATGCATCAGGCGTGTGCGCATAATCAACAACAGCCATAGCACCATCTTTTCTTCGAATGGTTTGAAAACGCCCTTCAGGTGCATGAAGTACTGAAAGATGAGTCAGTGTTTGAATAGAGTCAATTCCCAACTCTGAAGCCACAGCAAAAACAGCGGTTAAATTGTAAGCATTGAATTCTCCAATGAGTAACGTATGCAATTCATTATTCATAATGGATAGTTTCAGACCATCCAATTGATTCTCTAAAATTTTAGTCGTGTAATCAGCAATGGTATGAAGTGCATACGTTTTCACTTTTGCCTTACAAGCTGCAACCATGGTTTCATGGTATCTATCGTCACCATTAACTACAGCGAATGATGAAGATGGAAGCATATCAAATAACATTTTCTTCGCTTTGATATATTCATTCATGCTTCCATGGTAATCCAAATGATCATGGGTAAGATTGGTGAAAACAGCACCCTTCAATTGCAATCCGGTCATTCTGTGTTGATGCAAAGCATGTGAAGAAGCCTCCATGAAAACATACGTGCACCCTTCATTCGCCATTCTTGCTAAAAGCTCATTGAGTTGCACCGCATTCGGAGTTGTATGTGTTGAAGGAACTTCAATATCATTGATTCGATTTACGACAGTGCTTAAAAGACCGCATTTGAAATTCATAGAGCGGAATAAGCGAAACAACAATGTTGCAGTTGTCGTTTTTCCATTGGTTCCCGTAATGGCTACAATCTTTAATCGGGTCGATGGATTATCATAAAAGTTGCATGCCAAGATGGCCAGTGCACTTGGAGCGTCTTCTACCAAAACATACACCACCTGATTGGATATTTCTTCTGGAAGTTTTTCGCAAACAATGGCAGATGCCCCTTGCGCTATGGCCTGACCAATAAACTGGTGTCCGTCTACAAGCGTTCCTGAGATCGCTACAAATAATCCCATGGGCTTCACCGCACGTGAATCACTCGTAACACTCTCAATAGCTGCATTCGTAGAACCTATTACTTCTACAATCCGAACTTTGTAAAGAATATCCTTCAGTAACTTCATTTCAATTCAATACTTATGGTTTGTTTATTCGCTCGAGTTCCTGGAACTATACTTTGTTGAACTACTTTGCCTTTGCCCTTCACAATTACTTTCAACCCGCGTTTTTCTAATACATACAGGGCATCAGAAAGTCCCATTCCTCTTACATCTGGCACCTGATTGTTATTAAATTCTTTACCGCTAGCCGAAAACTTTCCTTGATCAAAACTGATTGATGACCAGGTGTTTTGATGTTCTACCTTGTATGGTAAACCGAAGAAGGTTAATGTTCTATTTGTTTTGTTCGTTTCAGACAAGAGAAATCTTGGCTTCCATGTTTCCGCAATGAATGTGCTATCCGCAATCTGATTGGTATGAGCAATATCCAATTCAGTACCGAATAATATATTTGCCAAATCACGAAAAACAGGAGCAGCAATTTTTCCACCAAAGGCTTCGGCAGCATGCGCTCTGTTGATCACTACAATGCACGAATACTTGGGAGACTCCGCAGGAAAATAACCAACAAATGATGCTCTGTGTGCACTGTCTAAATAAACACCATTCTCAAAAATTCTTGCAGTACCCGTTTTACCAGCTGCTTTGTATGGACTCTGAGAAAAAACTTTTTTAGCCGTTCCGATTGTTGTTACAGCCTCCATCAACTTCCGTCCTTTTGCAACGGTTGATGGAGATAAAAAATTCTGACGCAAGGTTACAGGATCAAATTGCTTCACGGTCTCACCGTTTTTTCTCAACTCTTTCACCAATTGCGGTTTCATATATGTTCCGTCATTCGCAATGGAATTGTAGAAAGCCAATTGCTGCAACGGCGTAACTTCCACTTCATAACCTATGGCCATTTGAGTCAGGCTCAATGCACTCCAATTTGTGCCCTTTACAGATGATCGAACCTTACCTCTAGGCTCATTTGTTAAATCAATACCCGATTGCTCTCCATATCCGAACTTGGACAAATAGTCTAAGAAAAGTTGTGGATTTGAATTGAAAACTTCACGCACCAACAGGGCCGTGCCTACATTCGATGATTTCGCATAAATCTGTTCAATACTGACAACACCAACATTTCGTCCGTGGGTAACATCTTCCAACGTGTGGTCAGCGATGGTCAACTTACCATCCCCCGCATCAACTGTTTTAGATAACTCCAGTTTATCCTCTTCAATGCAAGCCAATAGACTTGCCAATTTCATGGTACTACCTGGCTCAATGTTTCTATAAACAGCGTAGTTTTCTATTTCACTGAACGACTTCGACTTCTTGTTGTACGTTAGGTTAGCCATGGCCTTGATATAGCCTGTTTTCACCTCCATTAAAACCACACACCCCCACTCTGCCTGATACGTTTCCATTGTTTTGCGCAAAGAACTCTGAGCAGCATCTTGCAAGTGAACATCTAAAGTTGTAACAACGTCGAGACCCGGCTCGGGTTCTACAACAAAATCATCTGTCATGGGTTTCCATACATCACCGGCAATTCGCTCTTGCTTTTGCTTTCCAGCCTTCCCTCTTAAAATTGAATCATACGCCAATTCAATTCCCACCATGTTGGAATCTCGATATAAGCCAATGGTTCGGAATGCCAAGTCCCCAAAGGGCTTAACACGTTTGTTTTTAGTGAGAATTATAAATCCAGTTCTTGATTTCTTTTTATTTACAAACGGTAATTTTTTGAAATCTTGAAGCTGATTGTAATTCAGGTGATCGGCTACTTTTAAATACCTGCTTTTTGATTCCAATGCCGATGTAAAATCAGCTTTCAGTTCAGCAGCTGTTCTATTTCCAACTATGATACTCAGTCCTGAACATAGACTATCTAACTTCGAAAGAAACAGGTCCTTATTAAATCCGTCTTGACTATCCCAACGGATCTCATACTCTGGAATACTCGTTGCCAAAAGCTCCCCGTCGGCGCTTAAAATTCGACCACGCTCGGGAAGAATTTCATTCACCCGCATGGTGAACCTTTCAGCCAATTGACGTGCCTCTTCACCCGGTGTTGCTTGAATGTAAAGCACCTTACCGAAGATGACCAGACCAATGATACAGAATGTAATGTATAGAAGATAGATGTATTTCGATATGTTCTTCACCTCATTCATTTCTTCACCTCCTTGAAAAACAAACTATCTACATCTATAATAAATGGCGTAGTCTCTGAATTAACCAATCCGATACTCTTCATAGCCTCCATGACCTCGCTATGTTGTGATAAAACACTCAATTCACTCGCATTGGTGCTATATTCTGAATTCAAATCATTTAACTTCTCCTTTGTCTTCTTGATATCAATTTGAACACTTTCGAAATAATAAATAAGACTGATTTGAAGTATGAAAAGCGCTACAATGAAAAAGAAAAAAGGAGCTTGACGCATAAGTGCATCACGTGTAAGAAAGTCTCCTGCTAGAATATCTCGCAAAGACAAACTCTTTTTTTCTGTGTTTTCTTCCTTTTTCATAACTAATCGAATGAATATTCATTCGGTTTATAGCTTTATTTTTTTATACCTACTCGAAGTTTAGCACTCCGAGACCGCTTATTTTTTTCCAATTCTTCTTGGGTTGGCAAAATGGGTTTTGCCTTGAGTGGATTCATCTCTCGCTGGATGTTTCCAAAAAAATCTTTCTTCAATTCACCTTGAACATTTCCTGTTCTCAACAACTCCTTCACCATGCGGTCTTCAAGGCTATGGTAGCTAATCACCACCAAACGTCCGTTTGACTTCAGCACTTCAACGCTTTGCTGCAACATGGACTCCAGTACTGCAAGCTCGTTGTTCACTTGCATGCGTAAAGCTTGGAACACCTGTGCAAGAAATTGAGAAGCTTTACCTCTACCTTCAAGTCCTTTCAAGGCTTCAATTAAACCCATTGTTGTGCGAATGGGCTTATTGGCATGGATGGATCGCGCTACTCGCATGGGGTGTTCAACTTCTCCATACCTACCTAACACCGTAGCTATTTCCTCCACCTCTGCAGCATTCAACCATTCCGCAGCCGACACACCTTGATTCGGATTCATGCGCATATCTAACGGACCATCGAAACGGATAGAGAATCCGCGGTCACCCGTATCAAACTGATGACTACTTACACCCAAATCGGCAAGGATCCCGTCTACCTGATTTACTCCATGAAACGCCAACCAATTCTTCATACTTCCAAAATTGTGTGGTATGAAAATGAGGTTCTCATTTTCAGGAATGTTCAAAGCAGCATCTGGATCTTGGTCGAATGCATAGAGCTTTCCCTTGTTTAAATATTTCAAAATTTCTCTTGAATGGCCGCCGCCACCAAATGTCACATCTACATATATCCCATCGGGATTAATATCTAAAGCTTCAATACACTCATTCAGCAAAACCGGAATATGGTACTGTTGCTCCATTACATCTTGCCGTCTAAATCTTTTCTTACTTCCTCAGCCAAATCTGAAAAGTCCATGTCATCTCCAAGCACTTGATTTTGGTATGCACCACTATTCCAAATCTCCATCTTCTCACCAAGACCCGTGATAACTAAATCATTCTCTTTTGAATTTATTTGTATGTACTCCAACAAAACTGAAGGAATGCTCATACGACCTGCCGCATCCAACTCAATCATGGTTGCTCCCTTCATAAACTTGCGCTGGAACAACTGGTGTTTTTGGTTGTAACGACTCAAGCGCGACATTTCTTCATTCACTTTATCCCATTCTGGCTTTGGATAAATCACAAGACACTGCGTGAAAATATCTCTGTTCACAACCAGGCCATGATGAAGAATATTTTCCAACTGCTTTTTCAAGCGCGCTGGAAAGAGCACACGACCTTTTGCGTCGGCCTTACAATGATATTCTCCAAGTAGGTTTAACATTCAATTGTGAATTCTTTTCCAAAATTAATCACTTTTTACCACTTTTTACCACTTACAGCCTCAAAATCCCCTTTTGTTAAAAACTTTGACTCCTGCGAAGTTGCTGAAACTTTATATTTATACTGAATATCAATACATTACACCCTGATTTGATTGGTGGTAAAAAGTGGGAATGTTGATTTCCTTTAACAATCCAAAAATCATTCACTCCTCATTGTTAATCAAGTTTGAATCATGCGATGCATGAGGACTCTGAAGGTGTTATCTTCGTCGCATGTCAAAAACGGAACAACTCATTCATGAAGGTGAATTCACTTACCTCGAGCAGGGAGAAGGCAAACCACTTATTCTGCTTCACGGATTATTTGGAGCACTCAGCAATTTCAAGGAGGTTGTGGATCATTTCAAGTTGAAATACAGGGTAATAATTCCCATGCTCCCCCTCTACACCATGCCAGTGCTAACCACTGGAGTGAAAAGTTTAGCTGAATTTGTTGAGCGATTCATTAAGCACAAAGGATTTGAGAAGGTGAATCTTTTGGGGAACTCCTTGGGTGGGCACGTTGCTTTGGTGTTAACCAAGAGAAATCCTGAAAAAATAGAATCTCTGATTTTAACCGCAAGCAGCGGCTTGTACGAAAATGCTTTTGGATCAAGTTTCCCAAGAAGGGAGGACAAAGAATTTATTCGTCAGAAGGTGGCTGTAACGTTTTTTGACCCCAAACACGCGACACCGGAACTGGTAGATGAATGCTACGAAGTAGTGAATGACCGCAATCGCGTGTTGCGCATTTTAGCCCTCGCTAAAAGCGCTATTCGGCACAACATGGCCGATGACCTTCAACACATGCACATCCCTGCGTGCCTCATTTGGGGTAAAAATGACACCATCACTCCCCCTGAAGTGGCAGAGGAATTTCAGAAAAAACTTCCGAATGCCGAACTGTTTTGGATTGACGCCTGCGGCCATGCTCCTATGATGGAACATCCACAACAATTTAATCTGATTCTCGATAATTGGTTGTCCAAACATCAGATTTAAACCATGCTTGTCAAACACGCCGAATTCATTAAATCTTCTGTAGAATTATCGAAGTGTCCGAATCCTACTCTCCCTGAATTCGCATTCATTGGCCGATCAAATGTGGGTAAATCTTCCCTCATTAACATGATCACCAACAAAAAGGGATTGGCTAAAACGTCTGCTACTCCGGGAAAAACACAAGCCATCAATCACTTCCTAATTAACAAAGACCATGAAGCTTGGTTCTTGGTAGATCTACCCGGATACGGATATGCCAAATCAGCGAAAACAAATAGAAAGAAATGGGAGAAGTTCATTCGTGATTATCTCTTAAATAGAGAAAACTTGACATGCACGTTTGTACTCATCGACTACCGTCTTGACCCGCAAAAAATTGACCTCGAGTTTATGCAGTGGCTCGGAGAAAATGGAATTCCATTCGTGATTGTATTTACCAAATGTGAAAAATTAGGTATCGGCACTGACGGTGTGAAATTCAAAAAATATGCTGAAACACTCGCAGAAACATGGGAATCGCTTCCCATGTGCTTCTTCACTTCATCTACACATCAAATTGGGAAGGAAGATATTCTATCTCAAATCAATGAATGGCGCATCGAAGCCAATAAAAACCCACATTAAAGTGGCGATTGCAAGTTCATTTTTTCAGAATAATAATCACAGAAGTCTCGCATAGTAGCTGCCATTCGCGCATCGCCAGTAGCCTTTTCAAAACTATCAGATAACGTAAGTAATGTTTGATGAACGAAAAATTTCATCTCTTCCACCTCCATTTCTTTTGTCCATAAATCCAAGCGCATGGTATTGCGTTCATCTTTATCCCATACCGCAAGTATCATAGCTTTACAGTCAGCTGTTTTACCCAATTGAGGAGCATTCCAGGATATACGCTCTGGAACCTTATTTTCATCCAAGTCTATGTCTATGGTTATGGTGTTCTTTTCCATGTTAAAAATCTGGTTTATATGATTGTAAAATGCTTTGATTATTAGAAGTGCGAATAAGCTGTGTGGTTGAAACTTCAGGATGTTTCATCATGTATTGCTGAACCATTTTATACCCCAAATAAATTCCCAGTTGAGGAGGGCTCTCTTGCGGAATATTTCTAGCCGAGGTAAATGGCCCAACATCAAACCACTTTTGAATTTCAATTCTATTCTTCGAAAACATAACATCTTGCTGTGCTACTTCTTTCCAACAATTCAAACCATTGCCTTCAACCCAATTCATTTGATCCGAAGTCCAAGCCAATAATGTCGAATCCGCAATTTCACCTAATGCCAATTTCGTTAAATAATAAGCCTTTCCATGAAAAACCATGTTGGTCAAAAAATCTACATCTACTGCAGAGGTATCCATTTTATTCAGTTGAAAATAAACCATGCTTTTTGCGGCACTAGGAACAAGCTGATTCAAGTTCATATCGTCCTTCTGATATTGAGCAAAAGGCACCGAACGAGTGAATGAATTATTCGTCCCTAAAAAAAACTCCAAACCCACTGCTGTATACCCATCATTGGAATAAGCACTCACATTGAATCCAGAATTCATCCAAACCAAGGTAGAAGATTTATATCCCGGAAAAATTTGCTCCATGCGCAAATTCACTTCCAAGATTTTATCACGAAGAGAATCCAAACGACTTTGAGTAAACCCATTATGAACCTCCTGATTTAAGGCATAGAAATCTGGATGTGTTGCAAACCCCTTCAGCTGTAACAATGTTGATAGGCTATCGCATGGACCAACACGCAATATTTCTTCTACATACGTGCAGTAAAAAGGACCGAATTGTGACTTGAATTGATTCAACGTTTGTCCCAAGTTTGCATAGTCACACTGAAAAACAGCGTCATCCAATCTCAAAACTTGCTGAGATTTCCCTTCCTTGTCAATGTCTTCAATGGCATGCGGATCAGACTCGCCGCATGAATAACAACCTATTGTCAACAAAAATAACAATAGCAGCCCCCTATATTTCGTTAGCTTTGGCATCATATTACTGCAAAAGTCAATAAAAAAACGAGTTATGAAAAAAAACCTTTTCCTCTTTATTGCGCTAACGATGTTGACAACCCCAATGTTGTTTGCACAGGATAGCAAATTCCGTCTTGGATTTAAAACTTCACCAAACGTTTCATGGTTCAATACAGACTCTCCTCATTTGACTACAGGTGATAAAAGTTTCAGATTTGGATACGGATTGAATTTCGATATTTTCTTTTCTGAAAATTATGCCATTGGTACCGGCTTCAACGTGAACAAAACAGGTGGAACTATGAGTTATTTTCAAAGTTATATCGGAACAGAACCAGCTCCTCTACCCGGAGGAGATCCATTAACCAACATGAATCAAATTGGTTTGTTAAGCCGCGACATTTCTCTGCAATATGTGCAAGTTCCGTTAACCTTTAAAATGAAAACACCAGAAATTGGCTACATGACCTATTGGGGGCAATTCGGACTTGGATTGAATTACAATTCAAAAGCACTAAGCACAGATGAAATTGTTTTTCAGTTATACCAAGACAAAAACACCTTCGATTGGGAACCTTCTAAAAGAGAATCTGAAACTTTTGAAAAAAATGATATTAAAAACGACATCAACTTGTTTGGTGCAAACCTCATCTTCGCAGCGGGTATTGAATACAACCTTGCCGGAAAGACAAGTATTCTAGCTAGTGTTTCCTACCACAATGGTTTTACCGATGCCTTAAAAGGTGAAGCAGTACAAATGGATAATGTTACGAAAGGACCTTCCTTTAATAATGACGCAACGCAAACAGCCAAAACTTTTGAGTTGTCTGCTCGACCAAACTACATTGAACTCAACATTGGTGTATTGTTCTAAACTCAACCAATTGAAAATCATGAAATCCCGCGTAACTTTACGCGGGATTTTTATTTCTACTCAATGAATACAGAAAAAGTGATTGACCACATTGTGCACTGGCTGCAACGCTATGCCAATGAAGCAAAATCAAAAGGCTTTGTTGTAGGTGTAAGCGGAGGTATTGATAGTGCATTGACAAGCACCCTTTGTGCCAAGACGGGATATCCTACCCTACTTGTTGAAATGCCCATTCATCAATCACCAAATCAAGTCTCACGTGCACAAAACCATATGGCTCGCCTTGAAAAAGAATTCAAGCATGTAAGCAATCAGCGTGTAGACCTAACCTCTACGTTTGACTTAATGCTTTCTCATTTACCCGAAAGCGATAATGACCATCGCCTTCACCTTTCCAGAGCAAATACGCGTTCTCGCTTGCGCATGACCACACTCTATTATTTGGCCGGATTAAATGGATACTTGGTTGCAGGAACAGGAAATAAAATTGAAGACTTTGGTGTTGGCTTCTATACGAAATATGGAGACGGAGGCGTTGACCTTTCGCCCATTGCGGACCTCACAAAATCAGAAGTTTATGCTTGTGCAAAAACGCTTGGTATTCACGAAGATATACTTTTAGCACCGCCTACAGATGGACTCTTCGGAGATGAGCGTAGTGACGAAGATCAAATTGGTGCAAGCTACCCTGAACTTGAATGGGCCATGGTATTTTCGGGTGAGGAAACAAACCTTTCTGAAAGAGAAAAAGTTGTGCTTAATATTTACCGGAAACTGAACAAACAAAACCAGCATAAAATGCAACCCATCCCCGTTTGTTCAATTCCAAAAGAATTAAAATAATGAATTTAGATTTAACTGGTAAAACTGCCCTTGTATGCGGTGCCACACAAGGAATAGGTTTCGCAACAGCAAAAGAACTTGCTGCCCTAGGAGCACGAATTGTCCTGATTGCTCGCAATGAAGAAAAGTTAATTGAAGCTGCAGCCCAACTTCATGACCAAACAAAAAATCACAGTTATTTGGTCGCAGATTTCAACCATCCGCAACAAGTATCAGAGGCCATACAAAATTTCTTTCAGAATGATACGGCACACATACTTGTAAACAATACGGGAGGACCAAATCCAGGAAAGGCCATTGAAAGTGACATTGAACAATTCAGGCAAGCATTCAATGCCCACCTGATTTGCAATCAAATTTTAGCCCAAGCCTGTGCCCCACATTTCATACAAAACGGCTACGGGCGTATAGTGAATGTCATTAGCACGAGTGTGAAACAACCCCTGCCAAACCTTGGTGTAAGCAATACCATACGCGGAGCCGTAGCGAGTTGGAGTAAGACATTGGCTGGAGAATTGGGTGCACACGGAATAACGGTAAACAATGTTTTACCTGGCGCAACAGCTACCGGACGCTTGGAGCAAATTATAAACAACAAGGCGCAAAAATCAGGAAGTCAAGCCGCTGACGTGCAACACGAAATGGAACAGGAAGTACCCATGAAACGATTAGCTAAACCAGAAGAAATTGCAAACGCAATTGCCTTTCTTTGTTCACCTGCAGCTTCATACATCAACGGTATTAATGTGCCTGTTGACGGAGGAAGAACATTGTGTTTATAAGCCTACTAATTGAACAAATCTGTGTAGATAGACACATAAATGAATGAGGCTATAACACCAACAATTGAAAAGAACACAGCCAGTCCATTCAATTTCATGATGCGTCGCTGTTCTTCTGTTAATTGTTTAACGGGGTATTTACTAATGAGACTCATCACATACATATATCCGATGTAATTTAAAAAAAGTGTTAAGAAACAAGCCAACACAATTTCTCCGGTTTTAACACCATCTAGCCAACGCAATGCTAAAGGAGGAAATATAAATGCGGTCCATGGAATACCTTGAGGTCTGCTCTTCGGTTTATATTCTGAGGTTATGCTTGAAATGGGATTGTGATGAAAAACAACCAACAAAGCCAAGATGATCGCACTCAGCGCAGCAATTCCTTGAATCAAGGGCAACCCAACACCTAAAACAAAAGATCCACCTATCAGAGCAAGTACCAAATCAATCCAAAACGCTTTTGATAAACCGGTTTCTATTAAAACCGCAAGTGGTGGGGCAATAACGGCTAGAATGACCAAGAGCAATGTCTCAAGATCTGAATTTCCATGTGATCCTAAAAAGTTTTTTTCTCTTATACTTTCAGAATTTATGTCTTGTGCAAGGGGGGCATTTTCAGAAATGAAAGAACTCTGTTCTTCCCTACTCAAAATTGAATTCTTTTTTCCCTTTACCAAA
>Ga0315905_10003794_pt1 | contig 15541 bp, 15 predicted proteins | sample LakEriMetagenome_5_FD_203522 | JGI IMG/M metagenome (GOLD analysis project Ga0315905, IMG submission 203522) | Freshwater fungal communities from buoy surface, Lake Erie, Ohio, United States - Buoy 4 MA121 | ecosystem: Environmental > Aquatic > Freshwater > Lake | place: USA: Lake Erie, Ohio... | reverse complement strand
GCTTCGACGGCGTGGTGATCGTGACCACGAACTTGTTCGAGAACTACGACCCCGCGCTGCTGCGCCGCATCCAGCGCCACATCAAATTCCGCGTTCCAGACGTCTCCATGCACCGAGGGCTGAACATCTCGGGATGGGAGACGATGGCAACGTAACTCGTGTGGTCCGCAGGGTGAACCAATGCCCTGCGTGGTAATCCAAGCTGCTGAGTCTCCGAGCAATGCATGTTAGTCGGTCTGTTTCTATCGAACGGTCGAGGCAGATCCGAGTACGACCAGGTGCGCAGGAACAAATACAGCTACTTTACGCTTCAACTACGGATGGGAAACCGGCCTTGGGAATTCGTGATCATTCGTGCCAGTCATTGCTTCCCGAGCAAATCCAACCGCCGAAAAACCATGTGCAGAACTTTTTCTGTCGCCTCAAACGTTGGGCCTGCTCAAGCACAAAGCGCGACAAGCTTGCCACTCACTTCCTCTCCTTCATTCAATCCGCCTCCATCATCGACTGGCTCAGATACGGTTGTTGAGGTTTTTCAAACACGGCCTAGTGACCCCTCTAGTGCATTGTCCAGGTTTAATAACGTCACTACTAACCCAATTTTCGGAGCCCACCTTAGTCCAATGCATGAGTAGATGAGGTAACCCAAATGAGGCCTATCACCAGTCGGATAAGAAAGTTACTTTAATTGTTTATTAGCCCAACCACCTGTTCAGATCCGATACGTTGTTTTTTGATAGACAATGTCCGCCGCTTTAGAGACACCAACCACCAACCACCAGCCAAGGCTCCTTGATATATGAAAACTAATATCCACACCGCAAAGACCTATCAACTCGCTAAACGCTTCAACCCCTCAGGGATGACACTCATCGAAATCAGCCTCGTGATTGCCCTCTTACTCGGGTTGATCTCGGTGGTTTTTCTCGGCATCGGAAGCTACCGTGTGGGAGCTGACAAGGCAAAATGCAAAATGCAACTCGCTGCCGTGCAGAAGGCTGTTCGCTCAGCGGCGAACATGCAGAACCTCACTATCGCGTCGGCCTTAGCTGAGGCGGACGTTTTCGGCCCGGGTCTCCTGCTGACGAGTGCGCCTGTGTGCCCTACCGGTGGCACTTACACTTGGAGCGGCACGGTTCCAGCGGTGGGCACCCCCTATGGCAACTGCGACGTTGCCGGCACGGGCCCGACTTCGACGCATGTCCTGACTACAACTGAAACGGCGGACTGGTAAAGAAAACGTCAAACCAATGGGGGCAGCGCTCTCCTCCGCGCCAGACACCTGACTAATTTCTCCATGTTCACCATCAGAGATCCAGGTGAACTAAAAGCGGCCGATATTTACTCTCAGGCGCGCACAGTTGCATCGAATACGAGCCGTGGCACTGACGGGCACTGGTATCGGGCACCTGAAGAGTTGCCGTGGCAATGGCACCTATGGTTCGATGGTGGGCGAGAGGTTTGTTCCGCGACCTTTTCAAAACACCACCAGCGCTGGCAGGCCGGCCCGACACTGCCGCTGGCCAACCTAACGACGGGTGATGGTGCCGGCGATATTCTTGGCGAATTGCTATCCACTGCCTATTTTCAGGAGAAACCGAAGGCGCTGGGTGTCATCCTGCATGTGGCCGATGAGTTTGGCTTAGTCGAGATCGGCCAGGTGAGTGAGGTCGTTGGCGAGGTAGGAGATGACTTCCAAATCCTGCGCTACAATCTAGTTGATGATCCACTCGAGGTGCTGGCCGACCGAGGGGTATCTGTGGAAGCAAACTCCTGGCGACTGCTGCCATTTTGGGGGGCAGCTCCGGGCCAGGCGCGCTGCACGGCGGTGACCCTCTCCCGCACACGAGAGGCTTTTTTGCAAAAACTGCTGGCTTGTGCGGAGGATCTACGGGTGCCGGTGCGCATAGCCGTGACCAGTGCGGCAGTGGAGACATTAGCCGCACTGCCGCTTCTGGGAACGCATCTGGAGGGTGGCTGCTTGGTCGCGGTTGGCTTTTATAAATTCACCGCGGTCTTTGCCATCGACGCCAGGGGCGAACTCCGCACGGCGCGGAGTTTGATACATCGTGGCAGTTCACAGGCTCCCACAGGCTTTGGCGACATTCTATGGAACATGGCCCAGGGAGCTGAGTTGGCCACCCCCAAGGTGCTGCTGGTTTCGGCCCAGGCGCTACAATTGGTGGCACAGGAGTTGGCGCTGAACTCAGGCAGCCATCAGCCAATTCATTTTGAATTGCTGAACCTCGCCGAGCAACCTGCTTTGGCTGAGTTGCCGGGACACCGCCCTGAGTTCCTGATTTATGAAACGACCAAGGTCGAGCAAGTGCGCACTGGCAGCACCCCACTGGCAAAGGCGAATAGTTTCCGCGAGCTCTGGAGCGGATGGGCTACGCAGAGTTTCATGGACACGGGACGGATGGATAATTTGTATCCTACCCTGAGAGATCTGCGCGTGCTGCGGTTCTCGTCATGGTTCGTCTACCTGCTCGCCTTTGGCCTGATCAGTATTGGGAGTTATGGTGCTTGGTCGTTGTTTGCGGCGATGAACCATCCTTCCTGGGAGCTCACGCCTTATCAGATGAAACAGACGCAGGACAAGCATGCCAATCTGCTGGATGAGAAAAAGCACATCGACACTACCACGCGGCTACTGCAGCCACGTTCGCGCGGGTGGGTGACGCTGGAGTTCTTGTTACAGCTCTTTCCCGAAGATTCAGGGGTGCGGCTCGACAGCTTTTTTTACAGTGCCGAGGCAGCGCGTGTCCTGCCCCCTGCGGCAAAAGCGGCCAAGCCCGAATTCGCAGGCCTGAACCGCACCTGGACTCTGAAGGGGCTGGCCAAACCGAAGGCGTTGGAGCTGCTCAGCACGCTGAACAGCCAGCGCGGTCTGAGCGCCTTCTTTGAGCGTGTGGCCAAGGCTACGGGTGATGCCGCCTATCGTCCTGAGCCTACCCGTCTGATGACGGTGACGCTCGCACAGGGACGCAATACGCGCTTCAACCCGCAGGCATCAGCCGAGGATCTGGCACGTGATTCTGCGCTGACCTTTCCATTTAGTTTCGAGGCCACCATTACCCAGGCGCTGACTGATAAGGATGCACTCGCCCTGCCCCTGGAAAAACCTTTCTGAAATCGCCGCCATGAGCGCCTACACACGCCCCATCCTTCGTTACGGGCTGATCATGCCCACGATGTTCAACTGCCTGCTGCTCGGCGGTGTGATCGCTGGTGTCAGCAAGCTGGGCACGGTGCGTGCGGAGAAAGAGGAGCGCTACATAGAGTATACTCAACGTCTGGCCGCGATGAAGAAACTGGAGGCCGATCTGGCACCGAAACGCAAGACTTTCCAGGACCAGAAGATTCTACTTAAAGGCGATCCCGGTCAGCTTTTCACCCGCATCCTCGACACCCTGCTGCCGAAGTTCACGGAGATCGAACTTGAGCGCAGTGGCATCGTCTTCCCGCTGGACCATGGGCGTTTCGGTAGTCAGATCAAAACTGATGTGGCGCGCGTAAAGAGCAGTTTTCAAGGCGGTCTTGGCCCCATGCAGGAGGCGCTGCTCCAGGTCGAGTCTCTCATGCCGCAGGCCGTGCTTGAAGAACTGAAGATTACCCGTAAGACCAACCAGCTTTTGGACCAGCGCGAGTACCTCTTGATGGAGATAACACACACCTGCTGGAAGGCCTTGGAGGAGAAAAAATGAAGCAATTCCTGCTCAGTTTCATGATGGTTAGCACCTCTCTGGTGGCGGTTCAGGCGCAGACCAAACCTGCCGCGCCGAAAGCTGCTGTGCCCAAGCGCGCGCCTTTGTTTGTTGGCAATGGCACCGTGGGCTGGCTACCACGCACGGAGCTGCTGCCCAAGGCCGAAACCATTGAGGCACAGGCGAAGCAGCTCTGCGTACGCCAGCGCAACATGGATCCCTTTGGCCTAGCTACCTATCCACGTGAGAATGATGCCCCAGTGATCACGGAAGACATCTACCGCGCCACGCCGAAGATCACACTCAACCAAGCCCTGCAGACGCTGAAGATCAACGGCGTCAATCTACAGCGTAAAGAGTTTCTCATTGGCGGTCGTCAGGCGGCGGAAGGGGATGTCATCGAGCTGGCTTTTAAAGGGGAAGTCTTCCTGGCGCAGATCACCGAGGTCAGTGCCACACAGCTCTACTTTCGCGATCATCAGCGCGATGAAACAGGGGTTCTCAAACACGACATCCTTCCCCACCTCAGCATCGAGCCGTTGCAAATAATAACATCACAACTTCAGCGCCGGATCACGCCTGTGGAACCCACACTTCCTGCCAAACCATGAGGTCATCTCTTTTTCAAATTCTTTTGCTGGCGTATTTTGGTGCGAGTCTCTCCCTTGCCGCGCAGGAGGTGCCGACGGCGGCTCAGAACCAGTCTTCACGGAACCTTTCCGGGGCTGCGGTGGATGCCACTGGACAATTCGGCGTTCTGCCCAAGCCACCTCAACAAGCAACTGATGGTTATTGGATCGACAATGCACCAATCAACGAAGTCTTCCAATATCTGGCCCACAGCGCTGGCCTGCAGTACTTTTACAACAATGAACTAAACGGCCCAGAGTACAGCATCACCGGACATCTTCGTGTTGATAACCCGCTCCAGCAAATGGAGGAACTCGCAGTGACTTTTGGTCTCGCGCTGCATCAGCAGCGATCCAGTGTCAGTCTCATGAATGAGGCCCAGCTCGCCAAGCTTCCGGTCGAGGTGATGAGCTATGCGCTGAAATATCTGCGCGGTGCGCCGCTGAATCGCAACACGTCCACCGCCCCATCGGCCAATGGGGCGGAGAGCGACGGCGGTTCATCAGGGGCCATTCAGTCGGATTTCGAAAAGCTTAAAGCCATCATTCGGCCCATGCTCACGCGTGATGTCGGAATGATCGAGTTCGAGGAGAAAACCAACACGCTGCTCGTCAGCGACAATAGCCTCAAACTCGAACGCGTGCGCAAACTGCTTGAAGGGATCGACATAGCGAAGCCGCAGATCATGGTGAACGTCCGCGTCCTGCGCATTAAGCGCAACCATGGCCACCATGCCGGCGTGGACTGGAGCCGCTCACTGGGAGACACCGGGACCAGCCTTACCATGCGGCAGAGCCTGAACGCCCTCTTCAATCTGCCGGACGTCAGCACTGTGACCCGTTCAGGTAGCACGGCCGCACCGTTGAACTCCATCAACCAGATCAATCAGCAGGGCGCGGGTCTCGTTTTCGACAACCTGCAGGTGCAGGCCATCCTGCGAGCGCTGGAGAACGCCGATCTCATCACTCAGGAGGCCTGTCCCACCATTATTACCGAGGACAATGAGCAGGGCATTATCTCCATCGTCGATCGCTTCCCTGTCATCACCTCCAACATCACCAATACCGCCGCAGGACAAAATGTGACCGATTTGGTGCGTTACAAGATCGATGCGGAAGATCCCAGCGCCACCGAGGAGCCGGAAAAAAACCGCGAGATCGGCGTCACTCTCTCCGTGACGCCCATGCTGCTGCCTGATGGCACCGTGCGCATGAAGCTGCGCCCGCGTGTGGCAAAGATCGTCGAACTTATTGCAGGCCGGGGTAACAACGTGTTTCCACGGGTGAGCGAGTCCACGGTCGAGGCGATCAGCCGCATCCCTGCGGGGCAATCTCTCTTTCTTGGCGGTTTCTATGATTACAGCTCCAGCGAGGGAAACAACAAAGTGCCCATCCTCAGCACCATCCCGCTGGTGGGCAAACTCTTTAGCTCCAACAGTAAGAAGCTCGAGCAGGTCAGCCTCGTCTTTGTCATCACACCTTATGTTTACGATGCCTCGCATTCCGGAGCCATGTCCGAGATGAATTGGCACATGCGTGAGTTATCCGGGATGCAGCCGGATAACATCCAGGATACCGACATCGACCTCCCCACGAGTGACCGGCACCAAAATCTTCCCAACATCCGCAATACGGAAGTCGCTCCCACGCCCGCCCCCATGCCAAAGCAGTCATGGCTTAAGCGCATGTTCATGAACAAGGACAATGGTCCGTAAATCGTGGGCGGTGTGCAAGATCACGCCACTGAACCTGCGAGCGTACACCGAACACGAATCTTCCCATGTCAGTCCCGCTCCCCAATCTTCCGCTCCCGACTCATACGGACCGCAACAGCCTCCGTCCTGTGCTCGACCGCATCGCGGCGACAACCGTGATGTATCTACAGGAGAGTAATTTTTTTTTGGCGGACGAGGTCACGCCCCTGTTGGCCGCTTACGGTGCGGAACTCGGTGCAGCCTCCTGCTTGATGCCCGATTTTTTGAAATTCACCGCAGAGACTCAAGCGCAAAAGCATTCGCTCACAGTCGATGGGGAACTGGCTCGCATGCAAAAAATTCTGCGTAACAGCCTGCATGACCGCGTGCAGTACTGGAGTTTTGGCCCCTTGTCGGGAAAGGCCACGGCTCTCTACGACCACTGCCCTGGCCTCCGCCCGCTCTGCCAGGCCCTCGGCTGCCCTGCGACCCTGGCTGGCGAAACTAGTATCGTCCATGTCGCCTCCCTCAATCCTATCTCGGCCCAAATCGCGTCCGTTTGGATCAGCCAGGAGTTGAACCTCGCGTCTGAAGGCGATGCACCCTTTGTGTTCACCTTCTTCACCGACATGCCCGCCTGGCAGGTCCTCATGCAGCAACATTTTACAGCATGAACCTAAACCTCGGCATCGAGTTAAATCACACGATACAGCGGCTGATCATCAGCCAGTTGCGGGCGGCCACGGTCGGACAGGAAACTCAGTCGGATGAAGCTCTGGTCCGCCGTTCGTCGAAAACACGCATGCTGGGTGCCGTCGGTCGTGCTTCAGGGCTGCCGGCCTTTCCGCAGGTGCGTGAGATGGTGGATAGTGAGTTCGTCGGCTATTGTGATCCCGTTGTGATGTCACGTGGCATGTTCGTGCCGTTGCGTCGCAGCGCGCAGCAGGTCTTGCTGGCCGTTGCCAATCCTTGGGATTACCGGGCGGATGATTATTGCGCTGCCCGATTCCCGGAAGATGAGGTGTTGAAGGTCGTCACGCTAGCCTCCGAGGTTTCGGCAGTGATCGAGGGCTCCTCCAACTCCTCGGGCCCCACTCGTGCGGAACTCGAAGCGGTGGAGGTGGAGGAGTTCTCCAATGAAACGCCTGATTTCGATGTCACGCGCCAGCACGATGAGCCCATCGCCCAACTCGTGGCCAGCATGGTGTGTGACGCGATCAAGCAGCACGCCTCGGACATTCACATCAAGACGGAAAAGATCAGTTTCCAATATTGCTACCGTGTCGATGGTGATCTTGGTGTGCGCTTCGAAATGCCGGTCAAGCTGCGTGATCGCGTCGATGCTTTCCTGCTCAATCTCATGCGCCTCGCGCCCGAGGAGCGGAGTAAGCGCCCCGGTATCTCCGGCCGTTTCACCGCCAGATACTACGGCCGCGCCGTTGGCGTTCGTTATGAGCGGCACCGAACCTATCGAGGTTATCACGTCACGATGCGTCTGCTGGATAAGACGCATCTGGAGGCAAGACTCGGCATGGGCACGCTGGCATTTGACGAAGAGACCTTGTTTGAGCTCGACAAAGCCATGTCCGTCCCCTCTGGCATCATTGTCATGTCAGGCCCCACCGGGTCCGGCAAATCGACCACGCTCAATGCCATGCTGCGGGAGTTAAACCATCCCGAGGACAACATCTTAACGCTGGAGAATCCCGTCGAAGACGAGATTCCAGGCGTGACGCACTGTGATCTGCGTGATTCGTCCGAGTTCAAGCCGATGATCGCCAGCTTCATGCGTTCGGATCCTGACATTATCCTCATGGGTGAGGTGCGTGATCGTGAATCGGCCGAGTTGGCCATTGAGGCTGCCATTACAGGCCACAAAGTGCTCACCACCATTCACACTCCACGCGCGTCGCAGATCATCGAGCGCTTTCAACAGCTCGGCATGGAGCGCTGGAAGATCGCGCAGACCTTGAAAGCCGCCTGCGCGCAACGACTGGTGAAACTGCTCTGTCCCGCCTGCAAAGAAAGCATCAAAGGCATCCCGGAGCGCGAGATCCGTCTTTTCCATCTGGATCCGTCCTGGGCCACGCGTCCGATTTTTACGCATCATAAAGAAGGCTGCCCGGATTGCCAAGGACGCGGTTATTCCGGACGTACCGCCATCCTAGAGATTTTGCCCATCAGCCCGAAGCTCGGTGACAAGCTGGCCAAAGGTGAGATCACGCCCTATGAGCTCGAACAGGAAGTGCGCCGTGAGTCTGGGCTCCCTTCGCTGCGTGACAATGGTTTGAAACTGATGGCCGAGGGCAGGACCGACCTTGATGCGCTGAAAAAGGTGCTCGACCTCACCTATGAATCCTGAGCCATGAACGCCTTTCAAGTCACCCTCCGCAATATCAAACGGCCCGAGATCTCCAAGGTGATCGAGTGTGAAGCGCCAAACCGCGAGCAAGCGGCGCTGCTCGTCAGCAAGCCAGGATTCCGAGTGGCCTTGATCAAATCACTCGCTGGCACACCCAAGAGCGACACGTCAAAGAAGCCCGTCTCCCGCAAGGAACTTATTAAGCTCTTTCGCGGCCTCGCCTCCATGCTGAAGGCGAATATCAGCACCGCCGACGCCTTGCTATACTACTCGCAGGGTCTGCCTGATTTGATGCTGCAGTCGTCACTGATGAACATTCGAAACCGCCTTGAGGCTGGGATGCCGGTTCACGTCGCCTTTGCCAAGGAACAGAAATTTGACGGCACCGTCATCACCATTATTGAGGCCGGTGCGGACGCCGGACAGCTAGGTGAGGCATTCGCGTCCCTCGCACGTCGCATCAAGATCGAACTCATGTTTGCCAGCAAGCTGCGCACCGCCTTGTTGTTGCCATCGCTGGTAATTCTGTTTCAGATCGGCCTTTTCATCTATTCGCAGATCTTTGTTGTATCCCAGGTGGAGGAGACCCTGAAGAGTGTGCGCCAGGAGCCAGATCAGATCTCAACGGTGATCTTTTCGATCAGTCATGTCGTGCAGAAAACTTGGCCCTTTTTTGTCATCGGCATCGTGTCTTTCATTACCGCATTGTTTCGCTCGGCCGACTTTAGGCAGAAGCTTTTGATATTCCTTATGAAGTACTGGCGGCTGCTGATGAAGCTGGTCATGGGCCTTCGCCAGAGCGCATACATCGGCACGCTTCAGATGCTTTATGCTAATGGTATCAATCTCGCCCGCGCCTCCGCCCTGTCTGCGCGGGTGGTGCAAGGCACGCCGATGTATCCTGACTTCATCAAGGCCTCGCAAGTCTATGAGTCTTCTGGCGTCCCGTTCGCTGAGGCATTGAAACGTCACACCACCCTGGATCCCCAAGTCATTCACATGATCAGCATCGGCGAGCGCTCGGCTTCTCTGCCACAGCAGCTTGAACTCCTTCGTGACATCTATGAGGAGGACACTGCCGCAGTCATGGTGGAATTCACACAGGTCATCAATTTCATCACCCTGGCCATGGCCGTGGCGATCATCGGTTTTGTCTTCACCGGCTCCATGCTGCCCATCTTCCTGATGGGGCCGCGCATGATGCAATCCGGCAACATGTGAACTCAACCCACTCCTATGAAAACACGACCCCTGTTCCACATCCTCTTGTTTGCCCAGGTGGCGATCCAGGCGGCTGAGCCGCCGAAACTGGTGCCGCGGCCGATCCCTGGAATGGCCGCGCCAACGCCTGTTTCGGCTGCGGCTGCCCCCACGACATTTGCCTCGACACAATCGACGGCTTCGATCCTCAGCCCTAACCCAGACTTGGCTCGTATTTTGTATATCCATCGACGCGCCACTTTGCCTTCGGAACTCACGAAAAACCTGCCTGCACCGCAGGCGGACTCTACGGTCTCAGCGACGATGCTTGATGTGCGTCAAAGTGCCGTGAAAATCATCCCCAAGTCCGAGGTGCTCCAGATCACCACGCCGAAGCCCTGAAGCATGGAAGAGATCACCACTCAGAAAACGAACCGCAACGGCGGGTTTACGCTCATCGAGATCAGTCTCGTTATCGGCCTCCTGCTGGGGTTGGCGGCGTTTGCAGGCATGAACGTTGCCGCGGTGCGTGACTGGCAGCGTGGCAAGGATGCCTCGGTGTCCCTTCAGGCCGTCTTTGCCGCCCAGCGTGCGTATCTTTCAGATCATCCCACCGCCGACATTGCTGAGGTAAGCTCCGAACAGTTGCAGGTGTACCTGCCGCAGGGCTGGAGCACGATACCGGTGGTGACCAGCCTAGGCGGTGACACACTCACCGTTGACCACACGTTCATGCCGCCGCGTCTCATGCTGGGTTCGTCTGTTTATGATCCTTCGCTGAAGGGAAGTGATGGTCTTTGGGACGCTGGACAGTGAAATTATCTCAATCCAGGCATGGCTTCTGAAACTCTCCTTCATATTCCCAACGGCACACGTTTCGGCTACCACACCGGTTTGCCCTGGAAACGTGCGGCTCAATGCCTTGTCAAAGTCACTGGGGACATCCAAGCCGGCCCGGGTCTGCATCTACTGGTGGCTCCAAACGGCACTGGCAAAACGACGTTGTTGCGCACTCTGGCTGGTCTGTCTCCAGCATTGCGAGGTCATGTGACGACAGCGGCCCGTGTGCATTACTTTGCGGACGAATTGCGCGTCGATCCTGAGGTAAAATCTCGCACTGTCTTTCGTTCTTGGTTCAAAGGTGAATCGCTCGTCTCTGCGGAGACACTGGCCGACACACTGCGGCTGAATTTAACCACGCCCATCGGCAAACTCTCACGCGGCAACCGACAGAAGGTGCTTTTGATTCTGGCTGAAGTGAAGGTGGCACAAAGCGCAACCAGCCTACTGCTGATGGACGAGCCGCTCACCGGTCTGGATGCCGAAACACGTGAGCAGGTGACGCAGCTCTGGGCCGCAGCAGGCACGCGTACGATGCGCCTCGTCATCATGCATGAACTGGAGTGCGTGCGTGATGCGGACTCCCTAATGACCATCGCAAGTGGGCAGTTGCATCATGTCACGGAGCGCAACGGTAGCACCTGGATGGAAACCTACCGCACCCTGCAATCATGAGTTCCCTGCGTGCCTGGCCTTTGTTTCGTCTCAGCCTCGCCGGACTCATGGGTCGCGGCAGTTGCTGGTTGCTGCTGCTCGGCGCAGGGCTTTTCATCTGGATCGCGCCACTGCTGACGCCGTGGGAGGAGAATCCGCAGATTCTCCAGCCTGCACGTGCTCAGGCCGCCTGGGTGTATGTGTGGGTCGCGCTTTTTACCTGGCTGCCGTTTCAAGCCTCGGCGCTTGGGCATCGCATGCGGCGTGAAGGCATGCTGGAGCATCTGCATGCAGGCGGCACGGGGCGCATCAGCCAGTGTCTGCAACTCAGCGCGGCGATCTGGGTCTGGCTGCTGGCAGTGGTGCTCATCGCAGTTGTTTTTTGCCTGACATGGACTTTGCCAAAGCGGCTCGAAGAGGCGCAAATGTGGACGATCCTCGTTCTCCAGTACGCTTTCATCTACAGCCTCTGTGCAGCTCCCTTGTTGATGCTGGCCGTGGCATTGGGCACACGCACGGCAGAGGTCATTGCCTTTTTGGTGCCCACCGGACTCTTATTTGTGGGTTTGTTCGGCGCGGCGTGGCTGGCACCGCTGCTGGGCGGCGCGGATTCGAGCGTCTTGCAGTCATTCTGGCTGGCGCTGCCGCACTATCATCTGGCGGATCTCACTCCGCGTCTGGTTTTCAAAATGGGCCCGCTGGCCGTTTCCGACTGCATTGGCGTGGCGGGCACGCTCGGCCTGCAAGGGGCTGCCATTTCCATCTTTGGCTTATGTCTCTTCCGCACACGCTCCTGACACTGGCCGCAGCGAGTGGTCTTTGGTGGGCGGGACATGCGTTGTCCTGCTCACGGGAGACCTTGCAGGCAGTGGCACCCCCGCCAGCCTTTGCTCTTGCGGGCAGTGCCTATGGCATTCTGGCCGCGCATTTGATTCGCGACTCGCTGTATAGCTACTGGCATGGCGGAGAGAGCGCTGCTCCCCCCGCTGGAACACAGGCGTCACAGGGTGTGCCACCACCACCTACACCGGCACGTTTTGCGCGGAAGGGTATGCCCCCCCCAGTGGCGTCACCTCAAATTCAGGCGGACCTGTCATGGCTGCAAACTCGCGTCGATCACCTCACCCGACTCGAGAAAAGCCGCACCAAACGTTCCAGCACGTTGCCCTTGTCGAATGCGCATCAGCAGTATCTGAAGGCGGCGGCGGATGTCCGACTGCGCTTCGCCTACTACCTCGATCCAGGTGACGCGACTTTGTACGAAATCCTGCATTTTCAGCTCACCTCCCGCACCCCATCGCAGGCAAACGCCCGGGTTGCTATCGAGGTGCTGGCGCAGCGTGCCCTGGCTCATGGCTTGCGTGAGGATGGCAGTCTGTCTGATGCCCTGACCGGTGCGGGGGCCGCCATCAACTTGCTCAATGACCAACTACGGCCCGGTAACCAGCGCCGCGACATTAAGGCGATCATCAACCAATGGCATGACCTGGAACATTGCCTGGATCGCTATCGCCACCTGCGCAGCGACGCTCAGACTGCAGGCTGGTGGGACCGCATTCCGGCGGTGCGCCGTCAGGAACTTGAGGAGCATGCGAAACTGCTCAACCGAATCAGCGAGATGATACGCCCAGTGCTGCCTCCGGGCGCTGCGCCGTCGAATCAGCTTCTCCTGCCTACCCCATCAGGTTCGCGTTGAAGATGTCTTCGGAGAGGTGGCCGGCACGGTAGAGATTGATGAGGCTTTGATCCCAGCGCAGGTTGCCTTTGTAGCGGAGCGCGTCGGCCAGGGAGGTGGCGCTGCCATCATATGCGCGCATCCCGGCGGCCACGGCCTCGCTGGTATTCTGCAGGTATTCGGTGACGAGTACGCGACCATTGAATCCTGTGAGCAGGCCTTGGGAGAGCACAAAGGTCAGTGTTTCGCTCAGTCGGTGCAGGATGCTGGGCTGCTGTTCCTTGGGGAAAAACTCGAGGATGCGGTCGATCGTCTTCACCGCACCGCGTGTGTGCAGGGTGGAGAGCACAAAGTGGCCCGTCTGTGCGGCTTCAATGCAGGTCTCCATCGTTTCACGATCTCGAATTTCGCCGATGAGGATGATGTTGGGGGTCTTGCGCAGCACTTCCTTCAGGCCGCTTTGATACGAGAGAGTGTGTCTCCCCACTTCCTGCTGGGTGACGAGCGAGGGCGCCGGGAATCGCACGCCGGGCTGGTTGGGGTCGTCCATCATCGTGTCATAGCGGTATTCGATGGGGTCTTCGATGGTGACGATGTGCTTGGGGAAATTCCGCCGCACCCAGTCGAGGATGGCGGCCAAAGTGGTGGATTTGCCCGAACCTGTGGGACCGGTGATGAGTCCGAGGCCGAAGCGGCGCTGCATCAGATCGCGCAGGCTGTCGGAGATGAGTGGATCGATGCCCAGTGTCTCAAGCTGCGAAATCTTCGCGCGCAACCAGCGGCAGGTCACGCCCAGTCCGTGCTCGCTGAGGTGTACCTGCACGCGCATTCGTACGGGTGAACCGAGCGCCCCTTCCTCACAACTGAAGTCGATGACCCGGCGGCTGCGCACGAATTCCCACATTCGCTCGGCACTGCCTATCGCATCAGCTTCGGTCCAGATCTCGACGGACTGGCGCATGAAAAGCGCCTCCGCCAGTCGTCCCACGGCTTCGCTATCCTGAATGCCATAGCTTTCGGCGATCTCTAGGCCGCGATTGGTATGCAGATAGATCAGTCCGCCTGTGCGCACTTGGACATCGGAGATTTCGCGCCCGGCAAAGGTGGTGGCGAGATCACCGAGGATGTTGTTGGTGGGAGGGAGGGGGCACATGCTGGGGCTCAGTCTTGAGGGATATCTTCAATAACGACGAGCCAGTTCATGGGGTGAACCGGCGGCAGCTCAGCGGGACTTCGCAACGGCTTGAGATCAACGGAAATGCTGTCGGAATGCACCGCGTCATCACTGCCGGATTTCATGTCCAGTGGTTGCCAAGCGGTCGCACCGCTGGCAACGAGACTGCCGAGCTGTCCATGGTGCTCAATGGGGCGATTGAAACCGGTGGTGCCCACGCGCAGTTCGGCGGCGAAAATGGAAAGCGGCGGGTAGAACTCGGTGCCGTCCGCCAGACCTGAACCGGCGGGAACAGACACCGCAGGGATGGCGTTCAGGTCATCTCCCACATAGATTCGCAGGGGTGCGATGATACTAAGCCCCGCAGTATAGTTCGTGAGATCCTTCCCCTGACGAATGATGACGCACATGTCCTCCATGGCCGGTGGATCGCTGACGACGCGCACCTCGATCGGGTTCAGCGACGGGTCCACGCCAAAGTGGAGGCTATTGTTGGTTGCCACACTGGCCGCTCCCTGTGCCTGCAACCATGCATCCAGCAGTGACGGATGAAAAGTGAGACAGGAACGATTGTTGTTGGTCAATTCGGTCTGGAAAGGGACTTCCGTGCCTCCTGGTTCAAAGATGGTAGGCCAGTTGTTGCCGCGCTGCAGGACAACTTCGTTCGTGCCGCCGGCTGGATTTGCAAAACGTACGCGAATGGTGGTCGGCGTTTGATCTTCGTAGCTGACCATTGCCGTGGCCTCGACAGTGATGCGGCAGCGCTGACCTCCCGAGGTGTACTCCTCAAACGCATTGAGCGTGCGGCCTAGCGGGCTGCGATGGAGGTAGCCGGAACCCGTGGGAAGAGGCAAAAAGGTGAGCCGCCCGGAGTTGGCCGACAAAGCCACCGGCAGCACATCGGTGCCTTGTTCGGCTTGGAGGCGTTCGCGCTCCCCCAGCGCGTCAAAATCAGATCCCACGGAGACACCGCCCAGATCGAGATCCGCCGTCATATTGATTCCGCTGCGCCCCGCAAGCCGTGCCGCGCCATAAGATCCTGAGACGCTCATGCGTGCGGCATAAACGGAGCCTTCAATATTTACTGTGTCCACATTCCACGCCGTGCCGTCTTGGTGGGTGCCAATGGCCGCGAAAGTGGCAGCCTCGATCGGCATCTGGGAGGGGATCTCATACAGCGACAGCACATAATGCCGGGCCACGGTGCTGTTGCTGCTGCCGTAGTTCACGGTGAAGGCCCACCAGTTGCGTTTGGCCACAAAAGGCTCGCCAGGTGCGGCGTAGCCAAAGCGGATGTTGGGGTAGGGGATCAGGTTGTAAACCGGATGCACGGACACATCTGCCAGCAAACCTGGGGCTTGGGTGTTGTAGTGCTTCAATGGCGTGACGATCGGACGCAGCGCGTCGGCGGTTTGCATCGCGGCGTCTCCATCCAGCAACGGCGGCACTTTTCCGGCGAAGGCGGGCTGGGCAAAGATGTCAGCGTAAGCCGTGGTGCCGGGCGTCACCCGGCCAGGCTCTCCCGTCAGCGAAGTGATCCAGCTCTGCACCTCGGCGCTGCCATGATCCCCCACATCACCGCTGAGTTTGCCGCCCAGATTGAGAC
>Ga0315905_10003793_pt1 | contig 15541 bp, 15 predicted proteins | sample LakEriMetagenome_5_FD_203522 | JGI IMG/M metagenome (GOLD analysis project Ga0315905, IMG submission 203522) | Freshwater fungal communities from buoy surface, Lake Erie, Ohio, United States - Buoy 4 MA121 | ecosystem: Environmental > Aquatic > Freshwater > Lake | place: USA: Lake Erie, Ohio... | reverse complement strand
GAGGGGTTTAATCCCCCCTTAAAAAAATTATGCAACTTTATCCTTATTGGCCAGTTGGCCACATGCAGCATCTATATCTTTACCCCGACTCCTTCTAACACGAACATTCACCCTGTTTTTGGCCAGATGATCTGTGAATATTTGTGTAGCATCTTCATCAGGCTTCACAAAAGCAACTCCTGCAACGGTATTGTACTCAATAACATTGATCAGGTGCGTAGGAACCTTTCTGTAAATTTTTATGAGTTCGTTTGCATCTTCAATGCTGTCATTTCTATCTTTAAAAAGTATGTATTCTAATGTAATATCATTCTTCGTTTGGTCATAGAAATAATTTAATGCCTCTATCAGATGATCAATGGTGTTGGTTTCATTGATGGGCATAATTTCATTTCGCTTTTTGTCGGTTGGCGCATGTAAGGAAAGTGCAAGATTAAACCTAACCTTGTCATCACCAAGCTGTTTTATCATTTTGGCCACTCCTGCAGTGGATACTGTTATACGCTTTGGACTCATATTCATGGAATCCGATGCAGTTATTTTATCGATTGACTTTAATACATTTTTATAATTCAACAATGGCTCCCCCATTCCCATGTAAACAATGTTGGTGAGCTTTTTACCATATACCTTTTCGCTCTGTTCATTGAGAATTGCCACCTGATCGTATATCTCTTCAAAATCAAGGTTTCGCTTACGATCCATCTGACCGGTAGCGCAAAATTTACAGGTTAGACTGCATCCAATTTGAGAGGACACACAAGCCGTATTTCTTTTTTCGGTTGGAATCAAAACTCCTTCAATCAGATGATTATCTCTTGTTCTGAACCTCGATTTCAAAGTGCCGTCGTTACTGTATTGGGTGGCATCAACAGCAATGGTATTTAAGTCTAAATCTTCCTCTAATTTCTTTCTAAGTGCTAAAGAGAGATTGCTCATTTCATCGAATGTTCTTGCGTTCTTCTTCCACAACCATTCGTAAGCCTGTATTGCCCTGAATTTCTTATCCCCAATGGATTCGAAATATTCCTTCAATTCCAATAACGTCAATTCCCTTATGTTCTTCTTTTTTTCAGACATTCCACAAAGATAGAGATGTTGTCTTTTATACAAGACAAAAGTCAGTTTTGAACAGCTTTCCTTAACGTTTATTGGCTTATGGGTGGCACAAAGGATTTATATTTGCGGAAGTCCTGTAAAATCTATCATCATGGAAACAGTATACGTCATCGATTCGGTAAGAACACCCATTGGAAAATATGGAGGTGCACTCTCAGGTATAAGGCCTGATGATATGCTTGCGCATGTTATTAAAGCATTGATGGCTCGTAATAACAGTATCAATCCTAATGCCATTGAAGATGTGATTGCAGGTGCTGCTAATCAAAGCGGCGAAGACAACCGAAATGTTGCAAGAATGGCCGCAATGCTTGCAGGACTTCCCACAACTGTGGCAGGAAACACCGTTAATAGGCTTTGTGCAAGCGGATTGCAAGCTATAATGGACAGCTCACGCACCATTGCATGCGGTGATGCTCAAATCATGATAGCTTGCGGCGTGGAAAGCATGAGCAGAGCTCCTTTTGTGATGCCAAAAGCCACAAGTGCTTTCGACAGAAACGCACAGGTTTTTGACACTACCATGGGGTGGCGTTTTGTGAACAGAAAACTTGCAGAAACTTACTTCCCCTATTCTATGGGTGAAACAGCAGAAAATGTAGCCAAGCAATGGAACATCAGCAGGCATGCACAGGATGAATTTGCATTTGAAAGCCAGGAAAAATATCAAACAGCAAAAAAAGAAAATAAATTTTCTGATGAGATTATACCTGTTCAAGTTCAAATAGGAAAAGATTCTTTTGATTTTGATACAGATGAACATCCTCGTCTTTCCTCGCTTGAAAAACTCGCACAACTTAAATCTGCCTTCATCAAAGATGGCACTGTAACAGCTGGAAACAGCAGCGGTATAAATGATGGTGCTGCAGCAATGCTATTGGCCAATGAGTCAGCAGTAAAAAACTATGGCCTGAAACCTATTGCCAAAATCAAGAGCATGGCGGTTGCCGGTGTAGAACCATCCGTTATGGGAATTGGTCCGGTTCCTGCAACACAAAAAGCACTAAAGCGTGCAGGGCTTTCCGTTAATGATATCGACCTGATAGAGCTTAATGAAGCATTTGCATCTCAAAGTATCGCATGTATACACGATCTTGGACTTGATCTGGAAAAAGTAAATGTAAATGGAGGTGCTATAGCACTCGGTCATCCTTTAGGCTGCAGCGGCGTAAGGATTTCAACTACGTTGCTTCATGAAATGAAAAAAAGAAAAAGCAAGTACGGTTTAGCCACAATGTGTGTTGGTGTTGGACAAGGCTCAGCAATTATTTTCGAAGCATTGTAAAGCATTAGCGAAAAAATTCAACAAGCTTTGCTGTATTTATCTCCTGTTGAACGCCATAACTTAATTGCTTTACGATACAGGTTGATGATTCCATTTCCTTGGAACCAATAATTACTATATTTTCAATGCCTTTTTTCTCCGCATACTTGAACTGTTTGTCAAGCTTCGCCGGCTCATGATACATTTCAGCTGAGATGTTTTGATTACGCAGACTTTGCATTATCGTATAGGCAAACACCGACTCCAGTTCACCCATATTGAAAAAAAGCACTTTTGTGACGCTGCCTTTCAATTCTGCAGGAAATAAATTCAATTGCTCTAACACATCGTAGATACGATCTACACCAAAACTTATACCTACTCCTGGAATTCCGGGCACTCCAAATAAACCAGTCAAATCATCATAACGACCGCCGCCGCCGATACTACCCATTTGAGCTTCAGCAGGTGCTTTTACTTCGACAATAGACCCTGTGTAATAATTCAATCCCCTTGCCAAGGTAAAATCAATTTCGATGTTGATGTTGCCACAATGCTTAAGCAAATAAGACAACTCCGCTATCCCTTGGGCAGCTTCAGCGTTTCCCTGAAAAAAGGATTTGATATTTTCGAGTTTTTGTTCGTTGTTGCCCGAAATGTTAAGGTATTGCTCAATCATTGCAATTTTGCTTTGATCAAGTCCCTTCAATTCAAGCTCATTCCTCACTTTGTCTATTCCTATTTTATCAAGCTTGTCTATGGCCACAGTAATCGCAGTCATCCATTCGGCACCGCCGCACTGTTCAGACAAAGCAGATAATATTTTTCGGTTGTTGATTTTGATAGCATATCCCTTTAGGTCAAGCTGGCTAAAGACAGCATGATAGATATTCAACAGATCAATCTCATTCATTAATGAAGCACTTCCCACTACATCGGCATCGCACTGGGTAAACTCTCTGTATCTTCCCTTTTGTGGCCTGTCGGCCCTCCAGACAGGCTGAATTTGATAGCGTTTATAGGGAAACGTTAGTTGGCCATGGTTCATCGCAACGAAGCGTGCGAAAGGAATCGTCAAATCATATTTCAATGCACGCTCAGTAAGCAACGAACTGCTTTTCCCCTCCAGTACTTTCTGAAAACCTTCGGAAGCCTTATCCTGATTTTTGGGATCATTCAATCCATTATTCAGGATTTTAAAAATAAGTCGGTCGCCCTCTTCTCCGTATTTACCCATGAGGGTTTCCAGGTTTTCTATGGCTGGAGTTTCAAGGGGCTGAAATCCATAGCACTCAAAAACATTTTTTATGGTGTTTAGGATATACGAGCGCCTTCTGACAACATCAGCTGTAAAATCTCTTGTTCCTTGGGGTATTCCCGGTTTTGACATGTTTCTTACAAATTTTTATTCACGTATGTTGAAATGATGGCATCGCAAGTCTTATCGATCATTTCGTAAACTTCTATGTAACCGTCTTCATTGCCATACCATGGATCGGGAACACTTTTATTCAAACCCGGATTCAGCTCCTCTAAAAATAAAACAACTTTGTTTTCAACAAAAGCCTTACCGGCGAATCTTCTTAAATCGGAAAACACATCTTCTGCCATAGCATAAATCTTATCGAAATATTCAAAATCATCCAAACGAATGCGCCTGGAGATTTGTTTGCTGATATCGATTCCGTTGGTCATACATACTTTTTGGCTGAGCAGATGCGGATGCTCACCGTCGTGATAGCCATTGGTGCCCGCACTATCAATTTCCCAGTTCAACCCTGCTTCAATTGTCTTTTTTCTTAAAACACCTTCCGCAATTGGACTTCGGCATATGTTACCCAAACAAACCATAAGGATTTTCATGAAATACTGGAATTGGTGCTTTATTGAAAAAAATTACCCTTGCCTGAAATAAAAAACAAAGATAATTTTTTTACGGGAACATCCTTCGCCTCACTAATTACGATTCAAAATACCAAATTCATGACATCAGGAAGAGTTTATCTGTAAATTGCGGTTCCAAATAATGAAACCGACATGAATAACGAAGAACCCCCTTTAAGTAATCGGGATAAAGGAATGATTAGAATGAGAAGTATCATGGATTATGGTATGGGTTTGCTTTGGATATCCATGGGTGTTTTTCTAATCTTTACAAAGTATTTCAACCCTGCAATGGAATATCAGTTTGACGATCCAGCAATGAAAACCTTTGGTGGTGTATGCATCATCTATGGTTTGTTCAGAATATACAGGGGTTATAAAAAAAATTATTTCACAGAACGATGAAATTAACCATTGACTGTATCCTTTTATTGTCTGCAGTTTTTGTTTTCAACCTAACAGGATGCAAAAATAAAAAAGCTGTAAAAGCAGATACCCCCGACTCCGGCACCATACACATCAGCATTGATGAATCTTTCAAGCCCGTTATGCAGGAACAGATTAAAATGTTTGAAACTTCCTTTCCCAATAGCCACATCATTGCATCGTACAAATCCGAAGCCGATTGTTTTAGAGATTTGTTTTATGACAGCTCAAACAGGGTTGTAATTGTAGGTCGGGGACTATTTAGAGACGAAGAAAAATACTTGAAAGACAAGCTAGGATTCAACCCAGGTTGTAATCAGGTTGCATCAGATGCTATTACCTTATTGTTGCATAAAAACAATAAAGATTCCCTTTTCACACTTGAAACACTTAAAGCCTTGCTAACAGGCAAGGACCCACAACATAAAATTGCTGTTTTTGACGGATTGAATGCCACAAGCACAGTAAGATTTATCAAAGATTCCATTCTTAAAGGCGAAAGTTTTGATACTGCAGCTGTTAAAGCGCTATCCGGAACATCCGAAGTAATTGATTACATATCAACCCATGAGAATGCGATAGGATTTATTGGAATCAGCTGGATTGGAAACCCTGAAGAGAAGCAACAACAACAGCAGCTCAGTAAACTTAAGTTGGCCTATGTGAGATGTGAAGTATGTGAAGGCCAGCCATTTGTTAAACCGATGCAGCAAAGCACTGATACCAGAAGATATCCTTTGGTCAGAGGATTGTATTATGTTAACAAAGAAAATTACAATGGACTTGGTTCCCGCTTCACTTCTTTTTTGAAATTTGAAAGAGGGCAACTTATATTCAGAAGGTCTTATCTGAGTCCTGTAATGAATTTCAATACCAGAAATGCCGACCTCATTCTATCCAAACCCTAAAAAATAAAGAAAACTTTAACGCACATTTTCCCGAATAACCTCGCTATTAACTATTTTTATACCGAAAGAAAAACTAATGTTATGAAGATTATGCTCAACAAAACAATCCTGTTCTTAACCCTTTCCATTTTTTCAGTAGCATCCCTTAAAGCACAAAATCTGGATGAGGCAAAAAAAATGGTTTACTACGAAAAATATGAAAGTGCAAAAAAGGCGCTGAAAATGATTGTGGATGCAGATCCCGAAAACGAGGAGGCAATTTATTGGCTTGGACAGTCCATGATAAGACCAGAAGAAAGCACTCCTGCAGATTGGAGCGAAGCCAAAAAACTCTATCAATCGAAAATGTCCAATAAGGACAACAATCTTATTATGGCAGGTATAGGACATATAGAATTGCTTGAAGGAAAAATACAAGATGCCAGAAGTCATTTCGAAGCGGCTGTTGCATTGAGTCAAAACAAAAACATAGTCGTACTCAATGCTGTTGGTTATGCCAATGGAAATCCGGATGCCAAAAACGGCGACCCTGCTTATGCTATTGATAAATTAAAGCAAGCTACTCAACTAAAAAAATTCAACAGCCCGGATGTTTTGGTAAATCTTGGAGATGTCTACCGTAAAATCGGTGATGGTGGCCAGGCAATTGTATCTTATAATGCCGCGCTGGCTATTGATCCCAAATATGCCAGGGCAGATTACAGAATTGGAAAAGTATACCAAACACAAGGTCGGGGTCAGGAGAGTATTTTTATGGAATACTTCAACAAAGCCATGACTAACGATCCAGCCTATGCGCCAGTCTACTCCAACCTTTTTTATTATTATTATGAAACAGATGTTCCAAAGGCTTCGATGTATTACGATAAATGGATGGCCAATGCAGACAAAGGCTCAAAAAGTTGCTATTACAAAGCATTGCTGAAATATGCTCAGAGCTTGTTCATGGAAGCGATAAGCCAGGCCAATGAATGTATTGCTAATGATGAAGCTTACCCATACCCTGGATTATTTGGATTAAAAGCCAATGCCTACAACAGATTAAAAGACTCTATACATACCGTAGAGAACTACAATGAATATTTCAAGCGTCAGGATCCTGAAAAAATTACTTCAGCTGATTATGTGGAATGTGCAAAAAACATGTTGAAAATCAATTTAAATGAAACCCAGGCAGGCTTGTTAATCGACAAGGCTGTAGCTATGGACAGCGTAGAAGCTAATAAAATTCTCTACCTGAAAAGTGTCGCACAGTTTTTTGAAAACAGGAAAGCATTCAGAAATGCAGCAGAGTATTACAGTAAAATTGTCGCAGTAAAAAAGAATCCTACTAAAACCGAACTTAATAACATTGGTTTCAATTATTTCAAAGCCGGCGACTATATACAGTCATTAGATGCCTTTTCGAATTCTGCCATTACTTTCACAGATGACCCCTATGCATTTAATATGATCAGTAAGATTGGAACAACCCTATGGGCTATAGATTCTACACTAACACTTGGTCTCGCCAATCCTGCTTTTGAAAAAACTATCCAGTTAGGACTTGCAGATTCAGTAAAAAACAAATCACAACTTTTAAAAGCATACAAGTATTTTGTAGTTTACAATGCCAATGTCGTGAAGGATAAAAATAAAGCATTAGAGTTTGTTGAGAAAGCTTTAGCTCTTGATCCCACTGACACGGAGGCCAACGAATACAAAAATGCCCTGATGAAAAAGCCGACTTCCAAGCCGGCAACAGAAGCTAAAAAACCATAAGGCGACTTACCCAAAATCAATTACACCTACAGTCAAGAAAATCATACTAATAAAAAAGAGGAGCTTTCGCTCCTCTTTTTTATTAGTACTTAATCAGGTTTATTATGGGAAAATACCCAATTCAACATAGCTGGTAGCCACTTTGTTGATAGCACTTACATAAGCAGCCGTTCTCATGTCTGGTATTTCCGGATTTGTTTTCCAGATTTCCATAATCTCACGAGTTGCACTAATCATGGTTTCTTCCAGTCCGCTATGAACCAAATCCTGTTCATCTGGGCCGTGCATGATAAATTTGCGCTCTGAATCAGTTACTTGCTTGCCTGTTAGTTCCTCAATTTGTCCAAGGATATGAGTGTTCATATTCTCAGTGAAACGCTTTTCCATTCTTCCATAACGGACATGGCTAAGGTTTTTCAACCATTCGAAATAACTAACTGTTACTCCACCAGCGTTTAAATACATATCAGGCACACACAAAATTCCTTTTTTAGCAAAAACATCATCCGCTTCAGGAGTACAAGGTCCATTAGCAGCTTCTCCAATAATTTTTGCTTTTACTCTTGGTGCATTTTCGCCGTTGATAACGTTTTCCAAAGCAGCAGGAATAAGAATATCGCACTCCAATTCAAGCGCATCTGTATTTTTTGCCAAGTTTGTTGCTCCTGGAAAATTAAGTATGGAGCCAGTTTTCTTTCTGTGTTGAAAAACTTCTTCTTCGTTCAATCCGGCTGGATTGAAAATCGCACCTTCATATTCTGCTAACGCTATAACCTTAGCGCCTCCCTCTCTGAAAAACTTTGCAGAATGGTAACCAACATTTCCCAATCCTTGCACAACAACTGTTTTATCTTTTATGCCAACAGCCATGCCTTGCTTTTGCATAACATCAGGCATATTGCAAACTTCTCTGATTCCAAAATAAACGCCTAACCCTGTGGCTTCTGTTCTTCCTCTTACACCTCCTTGTGTTACGGGCTTTCCTGTTACACAACCTGCAGCATCAATTTCGCCTGGTTTAAGTGAAGCATATGTATCAACAATCCATGACATTTCTCTTGGTCCTGTGCCGTAATCAGGTGCAGGAACATCAATACCGGGCCCAATGAAATTCTTCTTAACCAATTCTGCAGTATATCTTCTGGTGATTTTCTCCAATTCGTAGGTTGAATACTTTTTAGGATTGATTTTTATTCCGCCTTTACCACCACCAAAAGGAACGTTTACGATTGCACATTTGTAAGTCATCAATGAAGCAAGCGCCATCACTTCATCCTGATTAACTTCATCGCTAAAACGAATACCGCCTTTACAAGGTGATTTATGTTGACTATGTTGCACACGATAGGCTTCAATAACTTCAATATTCCCGTTATCTAATTTTACAGGGAAACGCATTTGATAAACGCTGTTGCAAGCCTTGATCTGTTCAAGTATACCCAAATCCCAATTGGTAAATTTGGCAGCCTTGTCGAAGCTTTTTTCTACACTTTGAAAAAAGCTGTAGTGTTGGTTTGATGACATATTGTAGGTTTTATTTTTATTGATTAGCAGGTGTTATTGCTGTTGATTTTTTTCCAATTTGGAAATTTTTCTGTCGAGGTGAATGGCATAGCCTATCAATCCAATAAGTATGGTAAGGCATACAGCTACTACAGTGTAAATTTTTCCATTTGACCTCATCACATCCGCCATTTCAACTTTTTCCTGAGCAAAAGCAAAAGTGGTGATGAAAAAAAACAGGATTTGCAATACTAATTTCTTCATGATATAATGTCTTTGTTTCTAATCAATTCTAATCTGATTCTCAATGTTGTAAGCCAGGTGCCCAATAAGGTCCAGCCAATAACTGCAGGATAAAAAACAAGGCGCATAGTTTCATCAAGGTCTTTTCTGTCAAGAGCCGGATTTCCACTGTCGCTTCCGGGTGCACCGGGATGAAGGCTTCCCACCAATCTGGGAATAATCCAAATGCACGGAAAAAGTAAAGCAAAGGCGAAAATATTGTAGACGGCAGAAATTCTTGCTCTTTTATCCATATCTGTAAAGGAGCCTCTCAACACAAAATAGGCACCATAAATTAAAAGCGCTATAGCCGCACCAATTAATTTGGGCTCTTTCAAAACAGAACCAAGCGATTGATGCTGGTCGGTAATCCAGGTTACATTTACCCATAAAACGCCTGTCAGGTACCCTAATATTCCAAACAGCGAACCGATAACGGCAAATTGCGTAGCAAACACATCATGTCGAATATTGGAGCTTCTCAAGTATTTGACGCTGTAAACAAAACTAACGATATACAAAATCATCATTCCAAACCACATGCATACATGGAAGTAAAGGTTGCGAATGGTTTCATTCAAAATGGGAAGACGCGGAACATCCAAGAGGAAGCCGGCAATAATGGTATATGCCGGCAAAATAATGGCTAATATTTTCCACCAGTTTTTTTGCACTTAACAACCGTCAAATTTAAGTGCCGCAAAGTTATGGGAATATGTAGGATGGAAGAAAAATAATATTCAGTCTTTCCACAAATAAGGAAAGAGTATAACTGCCAGAACAACCACCAAAATATCCATAGAAAATGTAATTCCAATGAGCTGGGCTTGAGCGCCGGCTTTAAAAACCTCTCCAAACGCCGATTTGCTTAACCTCATCACCAACAGAAGTTGTGGTAAAATCACCGGGAACCCCAAAATAGCAATTAGTGCAGCATTTTGCTGGGCTTTTGCCGCAATAGCACTCATTAAAGTAAAAACGAGACTAATTCCTAACCCGCCCAATAAAACCACCTCAAAAAAAAGCAGGGAATGAATAACAGGATTTCCAAGGAAAACTTTGTATAAAAAAAGACTGAGTATACTCAGCAAGATCATGAGTAACCCATTGTAAAGCAATTTGCTCAAAACAAATTCAACAGGAGAACAAAGCATTTGATAATAAAGCATTCTACCCTTGTTTTCCTGCAAAAAACTTTTGGCAACAGCATTTACACACACGAAAAGCAAAATCACCCAAAAAAGTCCGTTCCATGTGCGGGCATCAGGGACTTCATCCATAGAAAGATAAATAACGAAAACAGTAGAAGCAATGTATAACAGCAAACCGTATATGCTGTGTTTCTGACGAAACTCGAGCAAAATATCTTTGGCAAGAAGTGCTGTTATTTTTGATATCATGGTAATTGGAAAGGGAATTAAAAGTAAACAATAAAATTGAAAGGTTTTTTAAGCCCCCCATTTAAAAGGTAAGCGAGGGTATTTTGGAGTTTTTTCACACTTAACACTGAGTCAAACAGTCAAGCAACTCGGGTAAAAAACAATTTTCTAAGGCCAAAATCTTAAATTTTCATTCACTCACGGTTTAAATGGTGGGTTAACTTCTCTCAAAACAAGGTATACCATCAATCGGCAAAAGACTACTACCAGTCCTCTGAAATCCATGGGTAAAATTCCCGTTGGTCACTATCATAAAATCCGACTGAATAACTGAATAATATTCCAAAACCTGTTGAATTACTTTTTCAGAAAGTGAAACAGCCATCTCCTTGCATTCCACAATTATATTTGGCTCCATAGAGTTTTTATACAACACAATATCAAATCGCTTTTTCTGTTGATTAACAACAACCTGTTTTTCCACCGCCATTAGCGATAATGGGTAATGAAGCACTTTAGAAAGGTAAAGTAAAAAGTTTTGGCGCACCCATTCTTCTGGCGTCAACACCAACCATCTTTTTCTAACCAAACAAAAAATCTCTTCTTTGCCACCAACAACTCTTATGGATGGTTTCTCTGAAGGATAAATGACATTAATCATACCAATTGTTGAACATCAAATTTAATTGAATTAAATGAGGTTATGCTCTATTTAATGTTGCTACAAAGCCCCATTCTTTGGGTTGCTAGAGAATTAATGCCTATATTTACAGACTAATTTTTTCTGTAAAATTCAGCCTAAGCACTAAAACTACAGATGATATTTATCGAAGTAGTATTTAGGTTTAAACAGATAATTTAAGTTCCGTTTTGTTAAACATAAATAAGTTTTTATGAAGACTAAAGAAGAAATTGTTGCTAACTGGCTTCCAAGATACACTGGCGAAATCTTGGATAATTTCGGAGAATACATTCTGCTTACCAATTTCTCCAATTATGTAAAACTTTTTGCGCAATGGAATAATGTTCAAATTGTTGGATCAGACCGGTCTATGCAGTGCGCTACTGCCAACAACATCACCATCATCAACTTTGGTATGGGTAGCCCCGGAGCTGCTACTATAATGGATTTACTTACGGCCATAAAACCTCAGGCCGTAATGTTTTTAGGAAAATGTGGTGGACTGAAAAAAAGAAATAAAATCGGTGACCTCATTTTGCCTATTGCAGCCATAAGAGGAGAAGGTACAAGTAACGACTACTTCCCTCCTGAAGTACCTGCACTTCCGGCATTTGCGTTGCAGAAAGCTATTTCCACCACTATTCGCGAACATGAATGCGATTATTGGACAGGAGTTTGCTATACTACCAATAGAAGGGTTTGGGAACATGATGAGAACTTTAAAGAGTACCTACAAACAATAAGAGCCTATGCAATTGATATGGAAACAGCTACTATTTTCACCGTTGGTTTTTATAATAAAATCCCTACTGGTGCCTTATTACTGGTAAGCGACTCCCCTATGATTCCGGAAGGTGTCAAAACAGAAGCAAGCGACCAAGTTGTAACCGCTCAATATGTAGAAAGACACCTGAAAATAGGGATTGATTCCCTCAAGCAGCTAATCAATAACGGACAAACTGTAAGACACCTGAAGTTTTAACACGGCAATCTTTTCGCACAAATGGGCGATTTACTCGATATCCAAAATTTGTCGGTCTTTTTCCGGCAAAATAAAAAAAGTGTATGTGCACTTGATAACCTGTGTCTCACTATTAGAAGCAATGAAACAATGGCTATTGTTGGTGAGAGCGGATCAGGAAAAACTATCACTGCACTTGCCATAATGGGATTGCTTCCGAAACAGACAATAGTAAAAGGAAAGATCATTTTCAGCCCAAACAAAGAACAAGAAATAAATATCTTGGATGCCTTTAAGAAAAACCTAAGCGAAATCAAGGGAAAAAAAATTTCCATGATTTTTCAGGAACCAATGACGGCATTAAATCCCTTAATGACCTGCGGCAAACAACTTACTGATGTTATCAGCCAGCATTTGGGACTCAATAAAACATCCTCCCAAAAAAAAGCCATTGAGCTTTTTGAAAAAGTTGAACTTCCCTTTCCAAAGGAAATTTTTAAAAAATATCCCCATCAAATAAGCGGCGGACAAAGACAAAGAGTAATGATTGCAATGGCGATAAGCTGTAACCCTCACTTATTGATTGCCGACGAACCCACTACAGCGTTAGACACAAAGGTTCAACACGACATTTTATTATTGCTAAAAAAATTGCAACAGGAAAATCAGATGAGTATACTGCTTATTACCCACGACTTGGGTATGGTAAGTGGTTTTGCTGATGATGTTATCATTATGAGATCTGGTATCGTAGTGGAAAATGGAACAGTTAAAAAGGTATTTAATAACCCACAGCATGATTATACCCGAAACCTGCTTGAATGCAGAATTGCCATCAAACAGAAAAAACTACCTGATAGTTCAGAAAATACGGCAGCAACAATTGCTCCGGTATTGGCAGCAAACAACCTAACCGTTGAATATTCTGTTGAACGAAATTTTTGGGGCAAGGTAAAATCGGTAAGAAAAGCTGTTGACGATTTATCTTTTAGTGTATTTAACAATGAAATTTTAGGAATTGTTGGTGAAAGCGGATGCGGTAAGTCAACCCTCGCCAAATGTGTAGTTGGCCTAATTCAACCCAACAAAGGAGAAATAAACTTTAAAGGAAAACAAATAACCAAAAATCATACCTGCAACCAAAAGATACAAATGGTATTTCAAGACCCCTATAGTTCTTTACATCCCAAAATGACTATAGAAGACGCACTTCAGGAGGCTATGAAAGTAAACAACATTGGAAAAAATCAGCAGGAAAGAGCAGACAAATCTGCTGATTTGTTGTCGATGGTAGGCTTGCCTGTTGATTTTCTGAAGAAATACTCACATGAATTCAGCGGTGGTCAGCGACAAAGAATTGTTCTGGCAAGAGCGCTTGCAGTAGATCCCGAATTTCTAGTTTTTGATGAAAGCATATCAGCGCTTGACGCACCAATTCAACAACAAATTCTGGAGCTCATACAAAAACTTAAAAGCAAATTGAATTTTTCAGCAATATTTATTTCCCACGACCTTGCAGCCGTTCACCAAATCAGCGACAGGATTCTTGTCATGAAAGAAGGAAAATCCATTGAAATGGATTCAGCAGACAGCATCATCTTCCAAGCAAAGGATAAATACACCCAGTCCCTGATTGATGCCCTTCCGGGGCAACATTTACCTTATTGATAACATTTTTTACAACAATTTGCCTTAACTTCGCACACTCTAAATCATGCCGTAACATGATACGCGCCCATTCATTTTGGGCTTACTATTTACAAACTGAATAGTTTGTACGGCATGAGATAATCACAAAAAATATTTTAGATGAAATTATCTCAGTTCAGGTTCGATTTACCCCTCAACCTAATTGCACAAAATCCAACAAAAAAAAGAGAAGAAAGTCGTTTGATGGTTATCCATCGTAAAACGGGCTTCATTGAAAACCGCCAATTCTCTGATATCATGGAATATTTCGATGATAAAGATGTATTTGTGGTAAATAACACCAAGGTGTTCCCTGCAAGAATGTATGGAAGAAAAGAAAAAACAGGCGCCAAAATTGAAGTGTTTCTGCTCAGAGAGCTGAACAAAGCCAATAAACTTTGGGATGTTATTGTAGATCCCGCAAGAAAAATAAGAGTAGGCAATAAATTGTATTTCGGAGAAAACGACGAACTAGTAGCCGAAGTTATTGACAATACCACCAGCCGTGGAAGAACCATTAAATTTCTTTGGGAAGACACCGATGATGCCTTTAAAGAAATGCTGGAAGTTATGGGAGAAACGCCCCTACCCAAATACATCAAACGCAAGCCAGAACAAGAAGATAAAGAAAGGTACCAAACCGTTTATGCAAAATACGAAGGTGCTGTTGCTGCTCCTACAGCCGGACTTCACTTCAGCAAAGAACTCATCAAAAGATTGGAAATTCAAGGTATTCGATTTGCTGAAGTAACCCTTCATACCGGCTTGGGAACATTCAGGCCTATTGAGGTTGAAGACCTGAGCAAACATAAAATGGACGCGGAATACTTTAGAATTGATGAAATCGCTTGTGGAATTGTAAACAAGGCTAGAGAGGGAAAAAGAAGAATCTGTTCTATTGGAACCACCACCATGAGGGCCATGGAATCTTCTTACACCGCTCAAAAATTGCTAAAACCATCAGAGGGCTGGACCAATCACTTCATTCACCCACCCTATGATTTCAGTATTGCTGATTCCTTGGTTACTAATTTTCATTTGCCAAAGACCAGCCTGTTCATTATGGCATGTGCATTTGCAGGTTATGATTTGATGATTGAAGCTTACCAAAAAGCCATCAAAGACAAATACCGCTTCTTCAGTTATGGTGATGCCATGCTCATTCTCTAATTGAAATTATTCCCTAATTATTGATTGACCGCCTCTATTAAATGAGGCGGTCTTTTTTTTACCTATTAATTGGGAATTGCTTAATTGTATTATTGATATTGTTTATAAAATATGGTTATGCTCGTATAGGGGCAAAAAAAAGGGGCCATGATAGAAATCGCGGCCCGTATTAATCCAATATCCTATGAAAAACCACTTATTAAACGGCTGATTTTCAACATTATTGTATAACGACTCAAAAAAAGTCAGAAAAAACTGAAAATTTTTCCGCTAGGGACTTCAGACCCTCTTTTACCTCTGGATGTAATGTTATTCCATTTTCTTTGTGAAAGGCCTCTGCCTCCCTCTCCGGGTCTCCAGGTATAATAACTTTTTGATTTGTGTTGATGGGTTCAGCAATTCTAAACCTAGCAATCCATTTGTCCATGTTTTTCTTGAATTCGGCTGAAGTTCCGAAAGCGTCAACACGCATTGCTCCAAAAAAATGGCCAATTCCCTTTCCGGGCATTCCCT
>Ga0315905_10003792_pt1 | contig 15543 bp, 16 predicted proteins | sample LakEriMetagenome_5_FD_203522 | JGI IMG/M metagenome (GOLD analysis project Ga0315905, IMG submission 203522) | Freshwater fungal communities from buoy surface, Lake Erie, Ohio, United States - Buoy 4 MA121 | ecosystem: Environmental > Aquatic > Freshwater > Lake | place: USA: Lake Erie, Ohio... | reverse complement strand
TTGTTGAGGCCGCCGGCGGCGCGGAACTCTTTGATGAAGGTGTTGACCTGGGTGCGGAGGGTGTCGTTGCCTTTTTTGATGCCGATGCCCCAGGCTTCGTCGCGGAGGGGGGTGAGGATGGCGCGGGTGCGGGCGGCGTTCTTTTGGGCGTGCTTGTAGATGGAAAGCTGGTCGTAGATGAAGACGTCGGCGGCGCCGTTGGCGACTTCCTGGACGCAGACGACTTCGTCATCGCGGAGGGTGAGGGTGGCCTGGGGGAGATGCTCGCGGGTGTAGCTCTCGCCGGTGGTGCCGATCTTGGCGATGATGCGGAGGCCGGGCTTTTGGAGGTCGGCGGGGGTCTGAATGGGGGAGTCTTTGCCGACGAGCATGGCGAGGGCGGTGAAGACGTAGGGGTCTGAGAAGTCGATGGACTTGCGGCGTTCGTCGGTGGCGGTCATGGCGGAGATGACGAGGTCGATCTTGCCGGACTGGAGGGCGGGGATGAGGCCGTCGAAGGCGTAGGCTTCGAGCTGGAGGGGGCGGCCGAGGTGGGCGGCGAGGGCTTCGGCGATTTTGACATCGACGCCGTCGGGTTCGCCTTTTTCGTTTTTGAACTCAAAGGGCGGATAGGTCATGTCCATGCCGACGATGAGTTTCTTTCCCGTGGCGGTGGTGCCGGAGGTTTCGGGCTTGCCGCAGGCGGTGAGGAGGGCGGCGGGGAGCAGGGGAAGAAAGGCGCGGCGGTGCATGGCGTCGATGGATCTGAAGTGGCGCGGGAGGGCTCAGGCGGGGAGGGTGCGGCGGCCGTCGTTGAGGCGGGTGAGGCGCTGGGGGTTGCTCTCCTGGAGGGCGGCGGGGAGGAGGGTCTCGGGGAAGTCCTGCCAGCAGAGGGAGCGGGCCCAGCGGAGGATGGCGCCGGTGCCGACGGAGGTGCTGCGGCCGTCGCTGGTGGCGGGATAGGGGCCGCCGTGGACGATGGCGGGGCAGACTTCGAGGCCGGTGGGGAAGCTGTTGAAGATGAGGCGTCCGGCGCGGCGGCCGGCGGCATCGAGGAGGGGGGCGGCGGCAGCGAAGTCGGCATCGGTGCCGTGGAAGCTGGCGGTGAGCTGGCCTTCGAGGGAGGCCATGAGGGTGGTCATGGCGGGAATGCCGTCGCAGGCGACAAGGAGGGTGCAGGGGCCGAAGACTTCGTCCATGAGGGAGGGGTCGGCAGCGAGGGCATCGGCGGTGGTCTCAAAGACGGCAGGGGCGGCCGCATTCCCGCCCGGAGCGGGGGCGGCGGCGAGGGTGGTGACGGCGGGATGGCTGTCGAGGCGCCCGCGGCCTTGCCAGTAGGCCTGACAAATGCCGGCGGTGAGCATGGTGCCGCTGCCCTGGCTCATGAGGCGGGCGAATTCGCTGCGGAAGGCGCTGGCGTCGGCGGTGCGGTCGTAGAGGACGAGGCCGGGATTCGTGCAGAACTGGCCGACGCCGAGGGTGGCGCTGGCGTGGAGGCCGGCGGCGATGGCGGCGCCGCGGTCTGCCAGAGCGCCGGGGAGGAGGCAGAGGGGATTGACGCTGCTCATCTCGGCATACACGGGGATGGGCACGGGCCGGGCCGCGGCGGCATCCATGAGCGCGCGGCCGCCTTTCCGGCTGCCGGTGAAGCCCACGCCGCAAATGAGCGGATGGCGCACGAGGGCCATGCCGGCATCGTAGCCGGCATCGAAAATAACAGAGAAGACGCCCTCGGGAAGTCCGGCGGCAGCGACGGCGCGGCGCACGGCGGCGGCGACGAGTTCCGTGGTGCCGGGGTGGGCGGCGTGGGCTTTCACAATGACCGGGCACCCGGCGGCGAGCGCGGAGGCGGTGTCGCCCCCGGCGGTGGAGTAGGCCATGGGGAAATTGCTCGCGCCAAAGACGACGACCGGGCCGATGCCGGTGAGCATGGAGCGCACGTCGGGCTTGGGCAGGGGCTGGCGCGCGGGGTCGGCGTGGTCGATGCGGGCGTCCACCCAGGAGCCTTCCTCCACGAGGGTGGCGAAGAGGCGGAGCTGGCCGCAGGTGCGCGCGGTCTCGCCTTTCACCCGGGGCTCGGGCAGCGCGGTCTCGGCCATGATGCGGTCGAAGAGGGGCTGGCCAATGGCTTCGATCTCTGCCGCAATGCCGCGGAGCAGGGCGGCCCGCTGGGCTCCGGTGGTGCGGACAAATACAGGAAAGGCCTCTGCAGCGAGGGCTGCGGCGCGGTCGATCTCGGCTGAAGAGGCGCTGTGATAGGCGGGCTCGAGCGCCGTGCCGGCGGCGGGGTTCTGGGCGTGAAAGACAGTGCCGCCGGCGACTCCGCGCGCGGCTCCAATGAATGAAAGACCGGATAGTTCCATGGTCTCCCGCGTTAAGCCAAAGCCTGCCATCTGCAACTGGCGATGCACCGGCCGGGCGGGGCGGAAAATTTCTGTGAATAAGATTCCGCATTGTGCCGTCTGAGCGTAATCTCCCGCCGTCCGCCGGGATCCCACACGCCTATGAAAACGCTGCCGCTCCTGCTCACCGCCGCTCTCTTCACCGCCGCTGCCACTGCCGCGGACCGCGTCAAACTCAATGACATCACGCTCACCGACGGCACCGCGCTCAAAGGCGCTGTGGTGCTGAAGGTGGAACCCGATGGCCTGCGCCTGGAACACAGCGCGGGGGTGTGCAAAGTGAAGTTCGAAGACCTGCCGGCCGCCGTGCAGAAGCAGTTCGGCTTCGATACAGAGAAGGCGGAGGCTTTCCGCAAGGAACAGGATGAGGCCCGCGAAGCCCGAGCCGCCCAGGAACACGAGGAGCGTGTGCAGCAGCTCCTGGAGCAGCGCGCGGAGGACCTGGAGCGGGACTTTGAGCGCGGCCGCGAGGCGTTCTACAGCCTCATGGAGTCGAATGATTACAGCTATCCGCAGCTGGATAAATCACTGAAGGAAACGGCTGCGATCTTCAAGCAGGCGGGCCGCAAAGACCTCGCCGCGATCATTGAGGAAGACCGCAAGCTGCTCCGCGAACGCCAGCTGGTGCGCGCCGGGGAAGCACACCGGCAGGAGCGCGAGCAACTGCTGGCCCGCATCCGCGATCTGGAAAACCAGGTGGCGCAGCTGAACAACCAGCCGGCCGCGCCGCAGGTGGTGCGCGAACGCGAAGTGGTGCCATGGATCGTGGACCGTCCGGTCATTGTGGACCGCCCGGTGGTCATCGACCGCCCGGACAGCAAGCCCTGCCCGCCAACCTCACGGCCGGTGCCGGTGACGCCTTCGCGCCCGCATTACATCGCCCCTGCCCTGCCCCCGCAGCCGGAAGCCCCGCGCGCTATCGTGCCGGCCGCGCCTTCCCTGCCGCCGATGTCCGTGTCCGTGCCGCCTTCCTCCGGCGCACAGCAGCAGGGCGCGCACCTCTGGCAAAAGCGCTAACGCCACGGGCAGGCGGTGGAATTTTGCCGGTGTCTGTAACCGGCAAGGGTGCTGCGGTGTCGAAAGGGGCAGCATCCGTTACTCCGGGTGCCTGAAACCCCAAAACCCACACTGTCATGAAAACCACCTCCCTTCTGCTCCTGACTTTCGCCTTCGCCGCTCCTCTGGCAGCGGAGGACAGCGCCCGCCCGCTGGCTGAGGCGGCAATGAAGCGCTTCGACAAAGACGGCGACGGCAAGCTCAATGAAACCGAACGCGCCGCGGCCCGTGAGGAATTCAAAGCCCGCGCCGGTGAGCGGCTGGAAGCATTCCTCAACACTCCCGGTCCCCGCGTGCTGGAGAAGTTCGACGCCGACAAGGACGGCAAGTTGAACGACAGCGAGAAGTCGGCCGCCCGCGAGGCGCTGAAAGCCCGTGCCGGTGACTCGCTGCGCAAACTCAAGGACAAGGCCGACGCCAATGACGACGGCACCGTGGACGATGCCGAACGGGCCAAAGTGCGCGAGCATCTGAAGAACCATCCGCAAGGTCCGCTGCGCCGCCGCCAGCTTCACCTGTTCGACGAAGACAAAGACGGCAAGCTCAGCGAGACCGAACGCGCGAAAGCCAAGGCCGCATGGGAATCACGCCAAGCCGGCAGCCAGTAAACCGGAAGAGGAGGGATTGGTCCCCCACGGAATACACTGAATTCCACGGAATTCAGGGAGTTTTCCAGCTCCAAAACGTTCACATAACGGCGGGTGATTTGCCCCACGGCTGCTCCCCATTTCTTTTCCGTGAATTCCGTGAGCCTCATTTCCTCCCACCGGGAACAAAAAAGCCGCTGATGCCGGCGATGATGCAGAGCTGGTGCACGGAGAAAAGCTTCTCCGGACCTCTCTGCACCATCCGCGGCATCAACGGCGGAAGGGATTCGAAGGCGTCAGGCCTTCACGATCGTCCGAAGACGACCCAACCCGCGGCGAATACGGGCTTTGATCGTGCCCAGCGGCTCGCCGGTCTTCTGAGCGATCTCCAGCTGGGTAAGCCCGTCGAAGAAGGCCATACGGATGGCTTCGCTCTGCTCGTGTGTGAGCTGGAGAACAGCGCTGCGCACGGTTTCGCCGAGTTCCGTAACACCAGCCTGCTTCGCCGGGTCGATGCGGGTGATGGGCTCATCGACGCGGCTCTCAGCCTCGAAGGAGTCGTTGAGCTTGCCGCGGCGCTGACGGGCGCGCAATTTGTCGATCGCGCGATTCCGCGCCATGGCCGCGAGCCAGGTGGAGGGCTTGCCGCGATCATCCAGATACATACCGGCTTTCTTCCAGAGAGAGGTGAACACATCCTGGACACAATCTTCGGCGTCCTCGTGGTTGTGCAAAACCTGGACGGCGGTGGCATACACCATTCCTGAAAAGCGGCTGTGGAATTCGCGGAATGCCTGGCGGTCGCCGTTGGCGATGCCTTTGAGCATCTCTTTCAGGTCACTCTGATCTTCAAACACGCGGTTTTCTTCGACTTCGCTGGGGACTGTAAGAGCAATCATGGTTTGTTGGGTTTGTCTAAGTTCGACCGGCGGTTAAACTTGGACGCAACTTAGACGGGAAAAATTTTGTTCAACTTTTTGTTGCACAAAACTTCACCTGAATGCGCCCTGGCGGAGCGGCAGCCCCGCCGACAATTTGGCCCGCATGAGACAAGTGTTGATCGAAACGACCGGCCGCCCTGCGGCGGTGACGCGCCTCATAGAAGCGCCTGCTCCGGCAATTATTCCCGGCCATGTGCGCCTGGAGATGCTTTTTTCGCCGGTGAATCCGGCGGACTTAAACTACATCGAGGGCAATTACGGAAAAAAGCCGGTGCTTCCGGCGGTGCCGGGGATTGAGGGTGTCGGGCGCATTGTGGAAGTGGCGGCCGGAGTCACCGGGCTGCGCCCCGGGCAACTGGCGATCCCGCTGGGGCCGATGGGCTGCTGGTCCACAGAAATGCTGCTGCCGGCAGAGCGGGTATTCGCACTGCCGGAAGGCCTCGACCCACGACAGGCGGCGATGCTGCGGGTGAATCCGGCGACAGCCTGGGGCCTGCTGCATGCCACGGGTTCGCAGCCGGCTGACGCATGGGTGGCGCAAAACGCCGCCAGTTCCGCCGCCGCCCACTGCGTCATACAACTCGCGGCACACCTCGGACTGAAGACGGTGAATTTTGTGCGCCGTCCGGAAAGTACCGCCGCCTGCCTGGAACTGGGCGCGGATGTGGTCCTCACCGATGAGGCCGACTCCCTCGCGGCCGCGAGGGCAGTTCCGGGATTTGCCGCTCCCGCCCTCGCGCTCAATGCCGTCGGGGGCGACAGTGCGCTGCGGCTGATGGACCTGCTCGCTCCCGGCGGCACGCTGGTCACTTACGGAGCCATGGGCCGTCAGCCCGTGAAGGTGCCAAACGGTTTCCTGATCTTCAAAGACGTGCGCCTGCAGGGCTTCTGGCTCACGCGCTGGATGGAGTCTGCTCCCGCCAGTGAAGTGCACGCCGTTTACCGTCAGCTGGCGGATCTCATGCTCGCCAGGAAAATGCGTCAACCGGTCGCTGCGGAGTATCCGCTGGAGGAACTGAGCCAGGCCCTGGAGCACGCCGCTGCCGCCGGCCGTGGCGGGAAGGTGCTGCTGCGCCTGAGTCCGTAGTCAGGGCTTCGCCACCGGGGCCACGACGACGCGGAATCCCGTGTTGGAGTCGGCTTCCTTGTCCGGAGGAACCGCGCGGCGGTATTGCGTGTAGAAAAGCTCGCGGTTCTTCGTGACGGGTTCGGCCCATGAGGCACCGCGGGTCACGGCATAGGCTGCAAGTTTGGGATCGCCTTTGCCTCGGTTGGTTCCGTAGTCGTCGGCGACGAACTCCCACACATTGCCTGACAAATCGTAAATCCCCAGCGGACTGGGCCGGAATTGCCCGGCTGGCGCGGTGAACGGAACGCCGTCCGTATAACGAAACTCTTCGAGTTCCTTGATCTGCTGCGGGGTGAGCGGCCCGAGCGGCTTCTCTTTATGCTGCAGCGCGGTCAGGTCGCCGAGATTCGCCGCTGCCGGCTGACCGTCTGCCGCGCCTGGCGGTGGATAGAGGAAAAGCGGCACCCAGGGGAAAATGTTCGTCCACCGGTTGTGGCGGGCGGCAGGGTCCGGCTTGAGGACTTCACCCGTCGCGGCGTCGAGGGCGTCGTCGCCACCACTGCCGGCCGCGAAGCTCCACTCGGCATCGGCGGGCAGCCTGTATTCCAGTTCCGGCGTGAGGTGGCGGCTGGCACGTTCCCGGACCGTGAGCCACTGACAGTAAGCGACGGCGTCGGCGCGGGTGACATTCACCACCGGATGCAGTTCCGTCTGGCCGATGTCGCTCTGGCCATTCTTGTCCGCATCCACGATGCCTGGCGTGCGGCCGGTTTCTTTGGCAAAGTCCGCGTAGTCCTTCACCCGGACTTCCCACACGCCGAAGAGCAGTTTGCCCAGCGGCTGAAACTTCATCCCGAGGCTGTTTTCCCACGGCTGGCCGGTGACGGGAGACAGGCTGGGGCGCAATTCGCCTTTCAGCTCCAGAATTTCACCGGACTTCACCACACCCGTGAGTTCCAGGTCTTCAAAACCCTCTTTACGCAGCCGGTAAGTGACGGCCCCGGTGCGGTGAATGGGAATGGTAAACGGCGTGACCTCCAGCCGCGCGGTTCCTTCGTAAATCGCCGCTTCCGCCGGCTTGCTGGTGATGGTCACACTGCCGGCCTTTTCCGCAATGAGACGGAAGCAGATCATGTCTTTTTGGCCGCTGTCCCCATCTGGACTGGTCTTCGTCTGGTAAGGCTCCGGCCGGTAACAGTAGCCGTCCGGAAAATAACCGGCCTCAATGTCGCGGCGTGCCAGCAGGTCACAAAAACGGACGGCCTCGGTCATGGCCACGCGCACCATCGGGATGATCTGGCCGTCTCCGGTATTCTCCGAAAGCACATCTGCAGACATGACGTCGGGCAGGACTTCGAGGAACTGATCCAGACTGACCGGATAGCGCGAGATGTGATCGGTCTGCCGCGGATCGAAGGGCATGCCGATGCTGTTTTCCCATGGCTGCCCCAGGCGCGGAGGATCGAAAAACTGGAGCACGGCGTTCTGGGCCTGCACGGTTTCCCCGGGCGAAACACCGCTCACCGAAACCGAGGCATCAATGTAACGGCTGCGCCGCAGGGTGAAGATCGCGGTGCCCGGCGGAATGTTGTCCACCGTCACCGGCGTCTGGCCGACAACGCGGCCTTCGAAGATCACATCCACCCCGTCCGGATGACTGGTCAGACTCACGGAACCGGTCACGGGAAGAAATCCTCCGGCAGACCCGCCAAAACGCCCGGGTGGCCAGGGCATGGTGCCCCCATGACGCCACGTCACGAGGACAAACGCCACGATGGCACTGAGCACGGGCAGCATCACCAGCCGGCGCACCCACCGGCGGCGGCCGTGCTTGATGCGCCAGGCAGCGCGCAGGGCTTCCGCCATTTGCCGGGAGCCGGTGTAGCGTTTTTTAGGGGACGGCGCGCAAGCCTTGCAGATGACATCATTGAGCGCACGCCACATGGGCCGCTGCGCCTCATTGCCGAGGTCGTTGGGCAGTTCCGGAAACTGCAGCCGGTCGTTGCCGGTGCTCATTTCATAAAGGACCATCCCGAGGCTGTAGATGTCTGCGGAAGCCGTTCCAGGCCCCTCGGGCGGCACAAATCCCTCGGTGCCCACAAACGTCATCTGCCCCGCAGCCGCCACCAGACCAATGTCCGCCAGCTTGGGCTTCCCGTTCACGAAAATGATATTGGACGGCTTGATGTCCCGGTGCGTCAGCCCGTGCTCATGGAGATGCGCAAGGGCATCGGCCAGCACGATGCCATGCTGCACACACTCCTCCACGCTGAGGCGCTTCCGCATCGTGCGGTCGGTGCCCATGGTCCGCGCTTCATAGTCCCCGGGTTCCACACGGCTGCCGGTCTCCCGGTCATCGCCCAGCTCCATGACGTAGTAGTAAAATCCCTCTTCATCATTCCGCCCCACATGCAGAATGTGGACCAGCCCGGGGTGATCGCGTGAAATCGGCTCAAACCGCTTAATGCCTTCAAACTCACGCTCAAAAGTGCGGTCCAGTTCGAAGTCCTCACGGCGCACGACTTTCACCGCACGCAGTGCCCCGGTGACACTGCGGGCCAGCCAGACTTCGCCGTAACTGCCCTTCCCAATGCAGCGCAGGACTTCATGGTCCGGGATGCGCGGGGCTTCGGTTCGGAGCGTGGACGCGGGACTAGATGAGCTGTTTTGCAAGTTCGGCGATTTCCTTTTTGATAAGGCCTCCCACGCGGTGCTTCGCAAGGTAAACCTGAGCCATGCTCACGCCAAGTTCGGTCATCACTTTCTTAACGCTCCAGCCCTTCACCACGTAGGCGTCAAAGATCTGAAACTGCCGCGGGGACACGCGCTGCTTCACCGTAGCGATCGCACGGTCGGCAATGTTTTGCTTCCACTCGATGTCCCAGATGTTTTCGAGCTTTTCGGCCTTCGGATCGGCAAAGCGGTCGAGCGTGGCCGTCTTCCGGTCATCGTCCTCAAACTTGTTCATCGCCGTATCCTTGGCCCGGCGGCGGAACTGATCGCCAATCCGCCAGCGGGTCATATTCATCAGCCAGACCTTGAAGGAGCCGGCCTTGGGGTCGTAGCGGTGTTCCTTGCTCTGCTTGGCAATGGCAAGAATGGTCTCCTGCACCACATCCAGCGCCTCTTCGTGGCGCAGCCCGCTCTTCAGGCCCACGCCATAAATCAGCCGCCAGTAGGTGCGGTGAAACTCGTCCCAGGATTTCTGGTCCTCCCAGTTGCCGAGTCGCTCAATAAGGCTCTTCCGCGTCCGTTCGTAGGTGACTTTGAGAAATTCCTCGCGCGCCGCTTCTTCAGGAGGCGGTGGGGGAGGTGCGACGGGGGTTTCCGTCCTGGTTTTGCGGCCTGCCATGGTCGCGAATCTTACCGCGGAATGCACATTGTCTAATGCGGAATAGCGGTGGCGCAATTCCTGGACAGCGCGCTTTAGCGACAGTGATAACGGCCTCCTCCATGGTAGCGGTAGTGCGAATGGCACCCATAGTATCCGCCATGATAGCGCACCGGCGGACAGTAGGCCTGACGATACACCGGCGCCGGGCAGTAGGGCCGGGGAGCCACATAGACAGCCGTTGGCGGGCAGTAGGAAGCACCGGTGGAATAGTATCCCGGGGAGTAATACCCGTAATCCGAGTAAGTGACACAGCTGGATAGTGTGAACGGGAGCGCCAGTGCGGCAGCCGGGATGATGATTGTTCGCAGAGGGTTCATGGCTGGATTGAGGTGAATGGCCCTCTGACGGATGAACGGCCTCATCTATTCACTGCTGATGGGAATTTTCTCACCGGCTGGGGTTCGTGGCGGCCTGCGCCCGTCGTTCCAGTGCACCAAAACGTAAGTCGCGTACGCGAGGAAGAGCAGCAGCGTCCAGACAATGAGCCGGACAGGGTTGGACTTCGCCCGGGCCATACGCTGCAGCGCCGGCATCCGCGCCTGAATCTCAAAAATCTCCGGATGAAACTCCAGCCTCTGCCATCCGTCGGTGCCGGTCAGGCTGACTTCAGTGGACATGCGCAGGCGTCCGGCACGCCACAGATCCCGCATGACAGAGAGCCAGAACGGACCCTGTACACGACCATCGCCATCCAAATAGTAATACTTGTTTTCCACGCACCAGGATTAGCCGCCAACAGGACTGAAGGCAATGCCCCATGTGCAGACCATCGCCCTACACATCACACAGCTTCACAGCCGCATTCAGCGACGCCAGCTTGTCGGCGTGCTTCGGGATGAATTCCTGGCCGACAAACCCCTTGTAACCACTTGCGGCGATGGCCTTCATGATTCCCGGGTAATGGATCTCCTGTTCATCGTCGAGTTCCTGCCGGCCGGGGTTGCCTGCCGTATGAATATGCCCAGTGAACTCTGCGCACTGCTGATAACGGCGGATGACATCGCCGTCCATGATCTGCACGTGGTAAATGTCGAACAGCATTTTCATCCGCTCCGAACTGATCGCCCGGCAAATATCGAGCGCGTAATCGATATGATCACACCAGTAGTCCGGATGGCCCTTCATATTCTCCGCCACCCGGCTGTTGAGCATTTCAAGGCAGAGCGTCACCCGCTTTTCTTCAGCGTAGGGAAGGATCTTCTTCAGCCCGTCGATCATATTTTTCCGGGCATCCTCGTGCGCAATGCCCCTGCTGAATCCTGAAAACGTAATGACGCTCGGCACACCGTGCGCGACGCAGGCATCAATGCTCTTCCGCAGGGCGGCGATGCACTCTTCGTGCTCCTCGACATGCGCAAAGCCTTTGGCGAATCCATGACTGCCCGCGATGGCGCAGGTTAGGCCGTGCTTTTTCAGCACCGGCCAGTGTTCGGGGCTCACCAGCTCTACCGACTGCAGTCCCATCCTGGCAGCCGCTGACGCCAGCTCCTCAACGCTCATGGGGTTAAAACACCAGTGCACCACCGATTGCCGGATGCGCCCTTTGTTTGCCACATACCAGCCAGCGCCATCGGCAGCAGCGGAAATCGAGGAGACAGCTGAAGCGCCGGTGGCGGCAGTGAGGAAATGACGGCGGTTCATGGATGTGCAGGAGGCTGAGGCGAAGGTGGAGATGGATGCTCCGGCGCGGAGTTGTCGTGGTTTTGTGCCTGCCAGAGAATGGTGACAAGGCCATAAGCCAGGGACATGATGATCGGCCCGAGCAGGATGCCGAGCAGACCAAAGTATTTCAAGCCCCCGAGCACGGAAAAGAAGATGACGAGTTCGTGCAGCTTCGCCCTCTGGCCGACAAGTATCGGCCGCAGGAGTCCATCGATACTGCTGATGACGAACTGACCGACGAGCGCCAGAATAATGGCACGGGCGTAGTCTCCATGGAGGGCCAGATAAACAGCCGCCGGCAGCCACACCAGCCAGGCACCTACGATGGGCAGAGTGCAAAGCAGCGTCATGACCAGCCCCCAGGTCACAGGGGATTTCAAACCGAGCGCCCAGAAAGCAATGCCTCCCAGTGTGCCCTGAACCGCCGCCACCATCAACACCCCATAGACGCAGCCGGCAAGGACCTCATCCAGCCTCCGAATGAGGGCCCGCGACTGCTCCCGGGGCAACGGAAGAAACTCCACTACACGGGCAGCCAGCCGGTCGCCATCCCGGAAAAGGAAGAACAGGACAAACAGGAGAAAGATGAAATTGACAAGGAACCCCATCACACCGCCGCCCACCACAAAGGCTGCCTGAAAGACAAAGCCGGAGGCCTTGTCTGTGTATTCCTTGATTTTCTGTTCGGAAAAGAACTCATCCAGCCGCCACTCTTTGCGGATTGTCGCCAGCCAGCCGCCTTCGTCGGCGGAAGCGTCCCATTGCTCCTGCAGTGTTGCGATACCCGTGCGCACTTCGTTGACCGCACCCGGCAGTTCTCTAAGCACCGTGATGGAAACAAAAGTGAAAGGCACGACCAGGACCAGAAGCGTAAATATGGTAGAACAGACGGCACCGCGCCGCTGGCCACCCGACCACGCCACGAAACGGCGGTGCATCGGTTGAAAAATCATCGTCAGCGCCACTCCGAGGATCAACACCTCCACGAAAGGCTCCAGCACCTTCCAGGAAAGATAAACAGTCAGCAGGGTCACCCCCAGCAGGGCAACCCAGCGATTGAGTCGAGCCTGGGATTTAAGTGCGGCCATAGGGTAGCGAAGGGTAATCCGGTTCTGCTCCGGTCAAACGCGCAGATGAGTCACGGCGCAGTTATAGCTTGAATGGTGCGGACAGCCTGCACTGCGGCCTCCACGGCATGGACACGAAAAATCGCCGCCCCGCGCAACATTCCCGACACGATGCAGGAGACCGTCCCCGCATCCCGCTCACGCGGATCGGACAGGTGAAGGGTCTTCCCAATCACAGTCTTGCGGCTCACGGGCAGCAACAGGGGACGACCAAGCGGGTGCAGCACCTCCAGCTCCCGGAAAATCCTGAGGTTATCCGCCGCCTGCTTGGCAAAATCGATACCGGGATCCAGAACGATAGATTCTTCCGGGAGGCCCATCGCCACCGCCAGCGCGATGCGTGCTTTGAAGAAAGCTGCCAACTCCGCCATGATATCATCGTAGCCCACATGGGTGTGCGCCTGCTTCGGCTGGCCGCGGCTGTGCATGATCAAGAGCGCCGTTCCGTGAGCGGCCGCCAGCTTCGCATTGTCGCCCACGGGGAGGGCGCTCATATCGTTCAACAAATCGCCCCCTGCTGGAAGAACCGCCGCGACCACAGCCGGCCGCCAGGTATTAATCGAAAGCAGCGGCGGCCAGAGCTGGTCCGGGGGCAATGAGGCTGGCCGCTCCGCGCCATCAGCCCACTCATTCCAGGCTGTGATGAAGGGAAGAAATCGGGCGGCCTCTGCCTCTTCAGAGATGGGCAGGCGGTTGGTGCGCGCACTTTCCGCCCCCGCATCAATAATGTCTGCGCCTGCAGAAGCCATCAGAACCGCCTGGTTGAGCGCCTGCCGCACGTCCAGCGTGCCGTCGCCACAGAAGGAGTCGTCGTTGATGTTAACGATTCCCATAATCAGCGGCCGCCGGGGGAAAGCGATTTCCCGGCCCTTTGCGCGGAGTATCATGGCTTTGCGATGGGCGGTGCCTCAAGCAATGCCTTCAGTTCTGAGAGACCTTCATCAAGGTCCCGCTCCACCGCAGGCTTGAGCAACAGTCCAAAATACCTCCGCGCCATGTTTTGGCCGAAATCGGTATTGAAAGTCCACGAGACCACCGTCTCGCCTGCCGGCGTCGCCTGAAGATCAAAGGCACAGTTCGCATCCCCAGCCTGACCAAAGTCAACGGCCAGCCTCAGAGTGCGGCCCGGCGACGCAGCAATAATCTTGAGCTGTCCTTCCCCTTCCGTTTTGCTTTTCCATTTCAAGATACTTCCCTGCCCCGCCTCAGGCCCCTCAAAGGCCGTTTCAATGAATCGGTCCCTTTTGAACCATGGTCCCCACTCCGGCCACCGCTTGAGGGTCTCAATGGCTGCAAACACTTTTTCCACCGGGGCCTGAATTTGAATCTCTCGTCTCACTTCCACCGATCGTGGCAGAAAGAATCCAGCAGCCACAAAGAGCGTGACACCAGCGCTAACGATCCAGAACAGGATCCCAAGAGCCTTCCTGGTGCCTGGACTGAGCGGTCTCTTACCTGTCCGGAGGGGTGCCTGATGCTGTGATTCAGTCATTGCGTCGTCGGTTTCAGATCAAGCCCAGTTCCCGGCGCACCGTGTGGGCGGCCTGGACCATGTGGCACAGCTTTTGATAAGCCGCCCAGCGCGCCGTTTGGCTCAGGCCGCAGTCCGGTGCCACGGAAAGGCGCCCGGCTGGCAGGTAGCGCAGACATTGTCGAATTTTCTCCGCCAGAAACTCTACCGGCTCGATAAAATAACTCTTCACGTCAATGATTCCGACACTGACGTCATGCGTTTCGGCAATTGATGAGATGATCTCAAGCTCCGCATACTCCCTGCTGGCCATTTCGAGATGAATTTCGTCCACCGCGAGCTGCTGGAAGGCTGGGAAGAGAGGCTCGTATCGTCGCATCCCAACGGCATGCCCTTTGTAATTTCCAAAGCAAAGGTGGGTGCTGAGCCGCACCTTACCCCTCACTGCCGCAACGGTGCGGTTGAAAATATCCACGAACCGGGCCGGATCCTCCCGGTGACCATAGCAACTCATGCTCGGCTCATCCACGGTGATTTCTGTGCAGCCCGCTGCAACCAGCGCTTCGAGTTCCCCAGAGACGACTGGGAGCAGCGCTTCGGTCAGCGCCCACCGGTCCGGATAGAGCCTGGATGGAAGCAACCGCCCGCTCAGAGTGTAGGGTCCAGGAAGGGAACACTTCAGGGCCGGCCCATTTAACGGTGCGTGACGTAGAAGCCTTTGATATTCAGCTACAGCCCCAAGTCCTTGTGGAGCAGAGAGTTCACCCGCAACAAGGTGACGCCCCCGCTGGTCATGGGCGGGAGGCCCCCACCGCCGGGGTGGTGCCCCTTCCAGCTCAATGCCTTGAAGGTGTCCGTAAAAACTAAGGTTAAAATCAAGCCGCCCCTGCTCACCGTCGGTAATGACATCAAGTCCGCTTCGGAGTTGGTCCTGGACCGCGATACTACAGGCATCCTCCTGGATTTCCTTAATATCCGCAGCCCCAAATTTTTCTAATTGTTGCGACACTGCCTCCAGCCATGACGGCATGGAATAACTTCCTACGACAGTGGTACGGATGGGGATTGGCTGCATGTGGTAGATGGCGTGATCAGGGTTTTCCCGGGCTCAGGCTTAGCTTCGTCAACGATCCCAAAGAGCGCAAGGTGCCTGTCCACCGATTTCCCGGGTGTTGGCAATTTTCTGGAATGGGGATTGCGCACAGTCAGAAGCAACGATGCCCCTGCCCTCTTTAAAGCCTTAATTGCCAAATCGTGCTCCCGGTCAAAATAGCTCGTAATCCCAAGGATGCCGCCTTCCTTTAGGCGGGAGAGCCCCTGCTCGAATATTCGGGCCCAGAGCTGCGGGGCATTCCAGTAATTCTGGTGGCGCAGGAAAACAAAATCGAAGGCCTTATCCAATTGGGTCAGGCGGTTCAAGCGTGAGCAGTCGAATACAATAAACTCACTTTCCACTCCACCTTCTTTGAAGGCAGCAGCTCTGCTGCGAGCCTCTTCAATCTCAGCTGCACGTATGTCCGCACCGGTAATGCGAATACTTCGTCTGGAAATCCCGGCTTCGTTTTGAAAGCTTGCAACGAGAGCGCCGGCTTCGCGGCAGGGCCCGCAAGCGAGATTCAGGATTTCAGTGTGGCCGCTGCCGTGATCGCGAGCTGAAACAGAGGGAGACCGCACGCTGAGAAGTGCGGTTTGCAGCAGTTGTTGAAGTTGGATGCTGTCAGCATCGCATTGAGACAAATAGCTCCTGTCCATAAACGAAGAGAGCCTGCTTTCCTTTCGGAAAGCAGGCTCAATTATCCTGGCGACGTCCTACTCTCGCAAGACCTGTCGTCAAACTACCATCGGCGCTACAGCG
>Ga0315905_10003791_pt1 | contig 15544 bp, 15 predicted proteins | sample LakEriMetagenome_5_FD_203522 | JGI IMG/M metagenome (GOLD analysis project Ga0315905, IMG submission 203522) | Freshwater fungal communities from buoy surface, Lake Erie, Ohio, United States - Buoy 4 MA121 | ecosystem: Environmental > Aquatic > Freshwater > Lake | place: USA: Lake Erie, Ohio... | reverse complement strand
TACATCACCTACTATACAGCTTGGGTTGATTCTTCTGGAAAATTAAATTTCAGAGATGATATTTATGATCGAGATTGATTAAATAAAAAAGGGAAGCTTAAGCTTCCCTTTTGTGATCCCGCTGGGAATAATTAACTCAAGCCACTCAAAACCCAAAAATCTAATTAACACTATTTATCAATAAGTTACAATTTAACAAGGTCTAATTTAGTTCTTTTAAATTGTTTTAAATTGCTAAATTGTTTACCCCATTGTTTACCCTATTTTGCTTTTAATTTCTTATATTTGTTTAAAGCAAATCAGAGAAATAATGGCATCTATTACAATCGTTTTCAGGAAAGACAAACTTAATAAAAAAAATGAAGGACCTATTCATTTCAGAATAATCAAGGATAGAAAAACTTCATACATAGCAACTGGATATTCAGTTCTTGAAAGCGAATGGGATGATACCAATAAAAAGATTAAGTCAGTTGGCAAAGGAAGAGACCATAAAGAAACTGTTGCAAAGATGAATGCAATGATTAGTAAAAGGTATTCCGATATTCAGAAAGAAGTAATAGATCTTGAAACTGCAAAAAGACACGTTACATCCAAACAAGTTAAAGACATTGTATTTGGTAAAAAACCACAAGACTTTTATGCCTTTGCAAAAACGATTGTAGAATCATACAATATAGATAACAAACCCGGAACATACTCCAGAACTTCATCAGTAATTTCAAAAATGGAAGAATATGCCCCTAACCTTTCATTTCACGACATTACTCCAAAATTCCTTTCGGAATATGAGCAACATTTAAAGACCAAAAAAAATCCAAATTCTACGAATACAATACACGCAAATTTTAAATTCATAAGATTAGTATTCAACAAGGCTTTTGAAATGGATATTATTGAACATAGTTTGAATCCGTTTTTAAAGTATAAGATGAAAACGGAGAAAACACAAAGAGATTATCTTACTGAATCGGAATTAAAGGCTTTTAATAATGTTTCTACTGAGATTGGTACTCGAATGGACTTACATAAAGATATGTTTGTGTTTGCTTCTTATGCAGGAGGTTTAAGGGTTTCTGATATGTTACAACTTCAATGGAAACATTTTGATGGTTCAAACATCAATTTTACAATTAAGAAAACGAATAATCAACTTTCTATAAAAGTGCCAAATAAAGCATTAGAGATTCTGAAAAAGTACAAAAAAGAAGATTCTCAGGGCAATGATTATATTTTTGATATGCTTCCTCCAAACACTTTTAAATTATCAGCAAAAGAAATTGATGATGCTATCAGTTCTGCTACGGCATACATAAACAAAAACTTAAAAATTATTGCTAAAGAAGCAGAGATTGATAAAAAAATATCTTTCCATATTTCTCGTCACACCTGGGCTACAAGAGCGTTGAGAAAAGGAATTTCAATTGATAAGGTTTCTAAATTAATGGGGCACGCTGCAATTAAAGAAACACAAGTTTATGCTAAAATTGTAAATTCGGAGTTGGATAAGGCAATGGATGCGTTTAATGATTAGAAATTATGTTGGAAAAAGCACTGAAAGTTTTGAATGATATTTTAGTTGACTTTGAGAAAAGATACAACTACTATCAATCTATAAATTCGAATACGAATTTGGATGAATTAAAATCAGAAATAAATATTATACTTCAAGTAACATTTTCTGAAAACACAAGACTTTTTCTTTTTGAACAATTAATCACTGAATTTTTAAAAGATAAAAGCCCAGCCTTATTTAACTATTATGTTCATGAAAGCCGCAATTTACTAAGAGTCTACCCATTCAAAAATTTCATATATGGGAGTTGGTATAGAGTATTAGAAAATACAGAAGATAGGGATTTAAATTCTGCTGAAGGATATTATGCTGATTATTCACCATTAATTTCTAAGATATCTGATTTTCAGAATAAAGCTAATGGATTAACAAGCTATACAGCACTTAAAGAAGTCTATCTTGAAATTTTACAATGGTATGCAAATGATATTGATATGTTGGCTTATTATTCATTTAATATTCGTAACCCTAAAGTAGATGATCATGATAATTTTGTTCCTTATGATGGTTCAAGTGAATATGTTGAAGAATGGTATAATGGGAGAGTTACTTTAAATATATGGCGTAAGTATCCAAACACAATATTTTTAAATATGATTGAAAACTTATTCCCTAAACATTATTTAGAAGTTGTAAACAATCATCAATTGGAATTATACAATGAAGCATTGGATTTGGAATTTAATGGTTTAAAAAGTAATATTATAAATTCACCTATTGAAGTTCAAAAAATCAATATCACAAGACAATTAAACCTTATAAATAAATTTACACTTGGTGATTTTAGCGAATTAGATTTTCAAAGATTATCTCAGATTATTGTTTTTGATAGACCTAATGAGGTTATTTTAGCTTATGATGATATAATGCGATTTGACAATTATGATTTTACTAAAATTTTACCATACGATGGTAAAGACCTTAGAAAATCTCCAAGATTTGTTGCAGATCTTCTTATTAAATATGAACAATTTTTAATTAAACAATCAGATCTTCTTGAAAGAACAGATAATAAAGAACTTCAAAAAATTGTGAAGAAACCAAAACCTAAAAACTTTGGATTTAATAAAAGAAAAAAATTACAGGTCTTGAAAGATGTTCTTTTGGAGCTTAATTTGAAATATGAATTAATAGAAAATGATTTTGATGACTTAATCAATGTTCTCACTAACAATGATTATACAACACTTCCATTTGAAATTAAATTGAATTGTAACACGAATATTTTTTCTTATGTATTAAAGGGTATTGATTCATACTTTTCAAACTTAAATAGTGCATCCATTCAAAATTCAGGTCGTTTTTTAACAAAAAAAGAAGGTAAACCACTTACATCAACCAATTTTAATAAATCTGCAAACAGCCTTAAAGATTATAAAAAAGAAGAAATTGACAAGATTTTGATAAAATTGAAAGAATAAACAGTAATTGTAGTAAGAATTAAGATTAGGTAATACTCTCTTACTATTTTCTCCCTATCCTCCTCCATACATTTGCCTCATAAACTTTTAATAAAAGCCTTATGAGCGAAAAATTAATTCTAAAAAAGCTGGATAACATTGAGACAATGTTGCAGCAGCAAAACATCAACACTAAAGAAGTGTTGTCATTTTCGGAAGCATCTATACTTTTAGATGTAAGTCATTCCCACTTGTACAAATTAACCAGTACAAAGCAAATCCCACATTATTGTCCACAAGGTAAAAAACTCTACTTTGAAAGAGCAGAACTTTTACAATGGATGAAGAAAACACAAATCAAGTCTAACATTTAAAAAATTACTCAAGATGAATTTCAATGTAATTCCCCAAGAGCAATACGACTTATTAATGAATCGTATTGACACAATGCACAAAGAACTATCTACAAAGCAGAAAAGTCCAAAAGAAGTGATTTATGATAGCCAATCATTAATGGAAATGCTGAATATTAGCAAATCTACATTACAAAAAATGAGAGATGAAGGTTATTTAGGTTTCTCACAAGTAAATGGAAAATTCTTTTATCGTCAATCAGATGTTAATGAGATGATTGAAAAGAATTATAAACCTGCATTTAGGTAATTCTAAAATCGCATTACTGCGATAAATAACATTAAATAATTTAAGTATGAACACACAAAACTTTCGCTTTTCGGAGCGAGATCAGAATTCTATTGTCTTAACTTCTGCACCAGGGCTAAGCCTTGGTGCTTCACTAAAAATTAACAAAATGGATATCAAATCTTCATTACTAAGCAATGTGCTAAACCAAGTTGCTCCAACAAGAATAAGAAAAAGTCAGTACCTAACACAGACAAGTTTTGCCTATGATATTATGGAATTTAAATATGATTCCAAACATAATAGATATGAATTAAAAGGTATTTATCACGAAGGTGTACGTGAATATTTAGCATCAGTTGGGATATTCAAGCGATATATAAACAAAGAGAAAGCAATCCTAATAAAACAAGACGGATGTTTTATTGAAGAAATATCTTCTGAAAACATAAAGGATGTTTTTCAAGAATACATTTTTTCGTTAGAAGAAACAATAAAATTCAATCACGATAAAGTAGATTATAGTATTCCATCAGAAGCAATTAGGAATTACTTTCTTAAACAATCCAATCTTTTCTTCAATGAAAGGTGGTTAGAACATTTACAAGAACATACAACTCCAATTTTAAAAGACACAAAAAAATATTGCTTTGTTGTTTTCCGTAATTGCTTTGTTCAAATCTCTAAAAAGGACAAAGTAGAAGTATTGGAATTAGATAAGCTTTCCGAAAAGTGTATTTGGAAATCGCAACGGATTGAGAAAGATTATAAAAAGGTGGATGATTATTCATTAAACCCTTTTGTTCAGTTTTTCAAAAATGTTACCTCCGGTATTGAAGGTCGTTACGATGCTCTGAGAGGTGCATTTGGATATTTGATTCATAATTACTTTTCTCCAGCAGATGGAAAAGCAGTTTTATTGTATGATGAAGCATTGACTGACAAAACAAAACCTATGGGTGGTACAGGAAAAGGCTTGTGCGCTAATGCGTTAACACATATTCGTTCGCAAGTTAAAATTGATGGTAAACATTGGGATTCTACAAATAGATTTCGTTTTGAATTAGTTAAACCAGGTTCGCAAATAGTATGGATAGATGAAACAAAACCTGATTTTAAGTTTGACTCAATGTTCTCCTGTTTAACGGATGGTTGGACGATTGAACGTAAATATCTACCTCAATTCTTTATTAAACCTGCTGATAGCCCTAAAGTGCTTATTTGTAGTAATACCATAATTTCTAACATAGGTTCTTCCAATAAACGAAGACAGTTTATTGTGGAGTTAAATGATTACTACAGCAAGAAAATTATTACAGGTTCGGAGAAACCAATTGAGGAAGAACACGGATTGTTATTTGGCGAACAATGGTCAGCAATAGATTGGAATGAGTTTTATTCATTTATGATTGATTGTGTTTCACACTATTTTGAAGTTGGTTTGGTGCCTTATGAATTGAAAAATGTATCTAACAATCTTTTGCAACAAAAAACAAGTCCTGAATTTATTGAATGGATTGAGGGTAAGAACTTACAAATAAACGTTGAATACAATACCAAAGATTTATTTGAAGATTTTAAAATCAGTTATTTAGGGGATGATTCCAATTTTAAACAACGTGGGTTTACCAATTGGCTAAAAATATATGGTTCTACGAATCTTTTAAGTTTTAAAAATAGTACCTCAGGTGGAATTGCTAAATTCTCTTTTACTAAGAATTAAGAATTAGTAATAATTGCTTACAGGGGTATCCCTTATATATCAACACATTTATATACATATACCCTTTAGGAGTATAACTTAATTCTTAATTCTATGAATTTAACAGCGATTGAACAAAAATTTGTAACTCACATCAGAACCTTACACTTAAAAAGTAAGTCTACAAGAAAAGAACAAACCATTGAATATGTGTCTATTTCAATGAAAATAATTAAGGATTGTTATTTTCAAAATGAGTATGAAAATGTATTTAATCATATAAAACAATTGAATGAGATAGATTTTCAAAAAGTTACAACAAGTAGTGGTGCGTTTTACTACAAATTCAAAGCTTTAAAAGATGGTCCAATAGATTTCAATTTATTAAAAGGACAATCTCGAAAGTTAGACAACTTAGAACGTATTGTAAAATCTCATTTACGTTGGGTTTCAATGCAACAAGGTGTTGAATCAACAATCTACTTTCAACACTTCCTTAATCAAAAAGAGAAGCATTTGGATGCATTCTTTTTGGTAGATACTTTCTCTGGTAGAATCCATACTCCAATAACAAGTTTGCAGGGTTCTATCAGAAAGCATCTGCTTTTAAAAAACGAAACTGTAACATCATTAGATGTTGCACAAATGCAACCATTACTATTATCGCTATTACTGAAAGAAAACATTGGAAGTAATGAGTTTACGGAATGGATTGAACAAGGAGAAGACATCTATTTAAAATTCAAAGAGAAATTGAACTTAGAAAGCCGTGATGAAGCCAAATCAAAATTCTATCAAATCACATTTGGTACAGCAAATCAAAAATTAGCAGATATGTTTGGAAATTCGAATTGGGTTGAATGGATAAATGAAGTTAAATCATACGTGTTTCATCAAAACCCGAACTCAACAAAGAAACCTCATTCCAATTTGGCTTGGTTGCTTCAATCTACGGAAGTAAATATTATGCGCTCTATTTGGCAAAAATTAATAGCCAATGACATACTTTTTTTTACAGTTCACGATGCAGTCTATGTGCGTGATTCTGATTTAGATGAGGCATATAAAATAATGTGTGATGAATTGAGTTTTTATTTCAAAACTTTTAACATAAATATTGAACGTATTTCGTCGGTTTTTTCATCGATTGAAGATAAATTAAAATATATTACCCCTACAAAAATGTATTATCCTTATGAGTTATTTGAAAAGTTTAATATTAACAATGAAGAACTTGATTACTTGTTTGAGAATAATTATTTAGAGGAAACATTTCCTGAATGTTATCGATTGAAATAAACTCATCAAATCAATTCTTTTTATGAAATATGATGAGATATTTATATGTAATAACTATTTTAGTCGCTTTAATAATTTTATTCATGAATTGTATAAAAGAGATATTAGAAGAAAAAGGTATTAAGCAAATTTGGCTTGCAGAGAAATTAGGTAAAAGTTATAACATGGTTAATTCTTATGTTCAAAATAGAAGACAACCAAGTGTTGAGGATTTGTATAAAATTGCCGATATTCTAAGTGTTGATGTTCGTGTCTTATTAAAGAAAAGTTAGTATGAAAAACAAAACGTTCATTGACTTATTCGCAGGCTGTGGTGGTTTTAGTGAAGGGTTTTACCAAGAAGGGTATGAATCATTATTACATGTTGACTTTGATGAAGCAGCATGTGATACTTTGCGTGAGAGGATGAAATACTACAATTATACAATTGATGATATTGAAAAAAGGGTACTTTGTGGTGATTTAACATCTCAAGAAGTTCATGATACTATAAGTGAGATTATTGGAGAATCAGAAGTTGATTTAATTGTGGGTGGTCCACCTTGTCAATCTTTTTCTTCAGTTGGTCGTGCTCAAGACCCTAAATCAATGAGAGATGACCCAAGAAATTATTTATTTAAATCTTATTTAGAAATTTTAGAAAAATATTTACCTAAAGTTTTTGTATTTGAAAATGTTTCTGGTTTATTGACAGCTAAACCAGGTGGTAATCCGATATTTCCTGAAATTATTCAAAATATGCAAAAACTATATAATGTATGCGATAAAAAGGATACTATATTATTGAATTCAGTACATTATGGAGTGCCACAAATAAGAAAACGTGTTATTTTAATAGGTGTAAGGAAAGATTTAGAATTTACATCTGAAGATATATATAAAGCTATTGAAAAAACTCATTACTGCCCTGAAATGGAAGCAAAAGGAGTTTTAAATGGTTTAAAGAAGTACAGAACTATTTCAGATGCCATAGTTGATTTACCAAAACTTTTACCAGGAGAAGGTAATGATGAAATTGAATTACAATCAACTAATGTTAATGAATATATTAAAGAAATAAGAATAAAACCTATTAATAAAATTCTCAATCATGTTGCTCGCAATCATAATATTCTTGATCAAGAAAGATATGAAATCTTAAGTAAGAATGATTGGCAATTAAAAGATTTGCAAAAAACACGTCCTGATTTAATACATCATGACCCAAAACATTTCGGTAATAGATACACTGTTCAGTCATTTCATAAACCAGGAAAAACTGTTGTTGCTCATTTGTATAAAGATGGGAATTTATTTATCCATCCAGATTCTAAACAAAAAAGAACCTTTACAGTAAGAGAAGCAGCAAGAGTTCAATCATTTCCTGATGATTTTAAATTCGTAGGAAGTAGAACAAATCAATTTAAACAAGTAGGTAACGCTGTTCCTCCTTTAATGGCAAGGCAAATAGCAAAAGCTATAAAAAAATTTATTTAAAGATTATGAATGTATTAATTGCTTGTGAAGAGAGTCAATCAGTATGTAAGGCATTTAGAAAATTAGGGCATAATGCTTTTAGTTGTGATATTTTGCCTTCGAGTGGTGGTCATCCAGAATGGCATTTTAAAAATGATGTTTTTGAAATTATCAAAAATAAAGGTGGTGTTTTAGAAAGTGGTGATAAATTAAAAATCAAAGGTAATTGGGATTTAATGATAGCCCATCCGCCTTGTACATATTTAGCTGTTAGTGGTGCGAGATGGTTTTATCATCCTGAAGATAAAAATTTACCTATCGAAAAAAGAAGACCACATCCAAGGTTTCCTGATAGGGCAAAACATAGAGACGAAGCATTAGAGTTTTTTATTAAACTTTATGAATCACCGATTGAAAAAATTGCAATAGAAAATCCAGTCGGTATTATTAGTTCAAAATATAGAAAACCAGATCAGACTGTTCACCCTTGGATGTTCGGAGATGAAGCCTCTAAAGCAACATGTCTTTGGCTTAAAAATCTCCCTTTACTTGAACCTACAAATATTGTTGGAAAAGGTGAAAGAGTAGTTTTATCAAGTGGTCGTACTTTGCCTAAATGGTATTCAGATTCATTTCACACATCAATTCCAACTGAATTAAGAAGAACTTTAAGAAGTAAAACATTTCAAGGTTTTGCAGATGCAATTGCAGAACAATGGTCAAAATTATAGAATAGTATGATTTATTTAAGAAGAATTTTTCCTCAAGATTTAAAAAAAGGCAAACAAATTGCCTTTACAAAAGAACCTTCAAACTTATTTTTTGGATTTAACTACAATAATAATGATCCAGAAAGGCAGATATCCTTTACTCACATTTCAAACAGCGGAGACATTATTGAAAAAATTAACACACGTTTATATGCGGCTTCAAGTGAATCAAGAATTGACTCTCCTTTAAAAAGTTATTTAATTGATAATTTAAATGTTACGGTGAATGACTTGTTGATTTTTAGTCGGGTAAATTTAAACAATTTTAAATTTCAATATATAAGTCAAAGTGATTCTAATTTTGAAGTTATAAATCAACTATTAAATTCTAATAATCATGAATTAATATCGACTGATAATAATGAAATATCAGAATCCGATTTCCGTCCTAAAAATGTAATATACTATGGTGCTCCTGGAACAGGTAAATCTTATAAAGTTGACAATATCATAAAAGGTTTAGAATCTAAATATTTTGAACGTTTAACATTTCATCCAGAATTTGATAATGCATCATTTGTTGGTGGTTACAAACCTATTTCTGAAGAAGATTCAGAAGGTATTGATACAATTAAATATAAGTTTGTTCCACAAGCTTTCACGAATATATATGAGCGTGCTTGGAAAGATGATAAAAGACAATATTATTTGGTCATAGAAGAAATAAATAGAGGTAATTGTGCTGAAATATTTGGTGATATTTTTCAATTATTAGATAGAAATTCAAAATATACAGTCTCTCCGTCAAAAGAATTAAGAGAACACTTAGAACAAGTACTTGGAGATAAAAACCATATTGGTATTAAACACGGATTGAAATTACCACCCAATCTGACTATTTATGCAACAATGAATACCTCTGACCAATCTTTATTCCCAATGGATAGTGCTTTTAAAAGAAGATGGGAATGGGAATATGTTCCGATTTGCTATTCTAAAAAAGATGATGATGGTAATGATAATTTATCATTTGATTTTATTATTGACATTAACAATGGTAAAAAATATAGTTGGATAGAATTTATTGAACAAATAAATCTAAATCATATAAAAAACAATCCTTCTTTAGGAATGGATAAATGTATAGGTAATTATTTTATCAAACCTGATATTGATTTAACAATGTCATTGAAACCATTTATAAATAAAGTGATTTTTTATCTTTGGAATGATGTGTTTAAAGATGAAGAAAATAAAGTATTTGAAGACAATACTTCTTATGAAGATTTTTTCCCAATTGAAACTAAAGGTAAATCTAAAATTGAAGAATTATTTAATCGTATCGAATTAAAACCGATTGCAAAAGAATACAATTTAGATGATGAAACACAGATAATCCAAATAGCAGCAGAAGGTAATTCAGAATATGAAAATCCTAATTGAAAATGAAAACTATCCAATAGAAATATTGGCAGAATTGTTTGATGATCCAAAATTTTACAAACAAAATGGTTCAGAAGGTACGATTACATCTGTTGGATATTATCATTCGTTTGATAAGAATACTTTAGTTTTTATGTTACCTAAAGTTTTTATGGGTAATGAAAAGAATACAGTTTTTAATTGTTCAAAGGATGTATTAATTGATTTAATTCAAAAAGAATCAATTAAACATAAAACTCAATATAATTGGGTTCGCCAATTATCTATATATTTTTACAATAGTTTGTATGAGTTTAAGAGAAGATATAAGGAAACATCTATAATTCATAATTCAGAAACATTTGAACTCAATACTAATATTGGAGATAAAGAATATTCATTCCTTGATTTGCTATTAAGTTTTGTCAATTTTTATAAGAAGAACAAGCAACAGATATTATTTAAACATATCGAATTTGTTTCTAATCAAGCCAAAAAACCGAAATGGGAGAAAACTATTAGAAAATCTACACCTATTTTGGTTAATGCAAAAACACCAATATATACTGAGATTACAAACAAGAAAAAAATAATAAACACTGAAGAAGAACTGCTTACATATTTCTTTTCGATTCTTAATCATTTAAATGTTAATCATCAATTAAACATTAAAATTGATAAATCTTTCAATATTCTAAAAGGCAAAGCATTTGAGCAACTTTGCTTAAATGGTAATACAAAACTTAGAAAAATTAAGCATCGTTATTTTAATGATACATTGAAAAAAATGTATGTTTTATGTGAATTATATTTCTCGCAATTCGATTCAAGTAGTGTCAAAAGAAAGAAAGAAGATTTCTTGGCCATAAGCAATTACAATTTAGTATTTGAAGATATGGTTGATAAGTTGTTTTCTGATAAATTAAATAAAATTGAGGTTGATGGTATTACAATTGACAAACTAAAATATAGTGATGATGGTAAAATCATTGACCATATATATGATTATACGTCAATTTTAGATACAAGTAATATTTTTTATATAGGAGATTCTAAATATTACAAATCTGATAGTACTGCTGGTAAACCTTCAAAATACAAACAGTTTACTTATGCAAAAAATGTAATTCAATTTAATATTGATTTGCTAAACAAAAACAATCAAATTCAAACAGGAAATATAAGATATAGAGATGTTGTTACAGAGGGTTATAATATCTCACCAAACTTCTTTATTTATGGTTATATTGATGATATAGATAATTATGATGACCATTTAATAGAACAAAAAGGAGATCCAATCCCTTCATTTCACTTTAAAGACCGATTATTTGATAGAGACACATTATTTGTTCATCAATACAAAATCAATTTTCTATATGTTTTAAAGTCATACACAAACTTTAACGATTCAGAAATAAACGCATTCAGAAAAGAAATCAAAGAAACATTTAGAAATCACTTTTTAGCTTTCTTTAACGATAGTTCAGCTTGTGGATTTGAATTTTATGAATCAAAATTACCGTCTAATGAGTTTCAATCTTTTATAGATACAAACTTCAAATTACTAAATGGTAAATGTTTTGTAACAAATGATGATAGATTGTTATTAGCAATTCATGAAAGTGATTATTCGTTTAAAGATTTAACTGTAATGGATAATTTTAAAGAAATGGAAGTATTATTGTGAATCATAAATTCAAAGTATTTTTGAAAATAATGAAAGATAAAGAATTTAAGATTAAGTTTGATGGTGGTGCATACATTTTCGATAAAGCAAAAGAATTAATCAAACAATTGTAGTATGGCATTAAAACTACTTTTTTGGAATATTAATAATAGAATTGACATAACTACTGTTAACTCATTAGTAGATAACATACTGCTTGATAATAATCCTGATGTTTTTTGTATTGCTGAAGGTCCAGGTAATCAAAGTAATTTAGAATTATTTATAGATCATATTGAATCTAAGGATTATGTTAGTTACTATAATCCAATTATTCATTTTAATTTAAAAACTCAAATAATAACAGGAGATCAGAGTCATTTCTCACTCAAAATTTTTCACAAGAAAAGTCTAAAAATAGATAAATTTGACTTTACAAAAGTTTATTCTTCAGGCAGAGTTGTTAGTGTAAATTTTGAATTTAACTCAATAGAATATTGCGCTATATTTATTCACGCAATGTCTAAATCAGATAAAGATAAGCAAGATAAGTTTTATTCTAATTTTGTAGATGCAATTACATCAATCTCACGAAATCATAAGCATCTTATAATAATAGGTGATTTTAATCTTGAACCATGGGAATCAAAGTTAAATTCAGACTCATTTATTGTAAGTGCTTTTTTAAGGAATAAATTTGATTATTTATGTAAAATAAACGAAAGAGAAATTCGTTATTTTAATAAAAAAATATTTTATAACCCAATAATTAATTATTTAGAGTCAATTTCTGACTCTGACTTATTTGCTACTTTTTATAAAAAAGACATTTCTATATTTGATTTCTCGTTAATTTCAAGTAATATTGAAAATTATGATTTTAATGTAATTAAGGAAATTAATTGCACTTCACTTTTCGAACACAGTTCAATAAAAGACAAAATTTCACTTTCCGAAGGGGTTGACCATTTACCAATAACATTAACTTTAAAATAATATGAGAAAAGAATTAATTTTAAATTTTTTAGATGATTCAGGCTTAGATAAAATCTCTTACATTGACCCAATTGAAAAAGTTTTGGAAGAAATAGGTAAGGATATTTCATCATACGCAAAAGGTTATTTTACATATACTGTTGTTGTTTCTTCTACAAATGGTCCTTCTGTTAAAGATTTATCTGTTTCATCTGCATCATTGTATATCGTTGTTCCAGAAATGGGTTATGACTATAAAATGTTTGATATTCAATACAATATTGATAAATCTAACGTTACTTTAAATTTCTTTACATTATTAACAGACCAGGTTGAACCAAAAATAATTAATACTATTGATGATTGGGAAGTAAATCTTTACAACTCAATCGTTGATATATTGAATGACAATTTAGCTGATAAAATTTTTAGATTTATAGTTGATCAAATTAAAATGAAAAGAGAAGCTAATCTTGATGATTAATTAATTTATTTGAATAAGAATTGCTCAAGCCAATTAAACATATCATAGTAGACGAAATAATTGACGAAGTTACTACCAAAGGTAGTGGCCCTTTGAGAGTATTAGGTGTAGACGGTAATATTTACTACGCAAAATCAACAGATTATAATACCAATCATGAATTAATAAACGAAATTATTTGTTCGTATTTAACTGAGATTTGGGGTCTAAAAACCCCTGAAATTGTTTTATTAAAATTCAGTTCAAATATCATTAAAAAATATCTTGATTCGGGCAAAGTTTTTTCATCAAGATATAAAGTTGAGAAATTTGAGAACTTATTTTTTGGCTCCCAAGCAATTCAAAATCAAACAGAGATTGAGGTATATTTTAGATCTATTCCTTCAAAAAAGGAATTTAAATTATTTGGATCACCATTAGATATTATTAAAATTAGCGTTTTTGACATGTGGATTGGTAACAAAGATAGAAAACCTGAAAATCCAAATATTTTACTTTCTGTTGATGATAATTTAATGTTTAATTTTGTCCCCATTGATCATGCCGCAGCTTTTGGTTATGTAAGTAATTATAATAATCTTAGAACTATTGAGTTGTTTTTAGAAGAGAAATATAGAATTATTAATGTTGCTTTTAAAAACTCTATTGTTAAATTTGCAAATAATTCAGATATTGTAGCTTTAGAGCATGAGATATTAGAACATATTGAAAATTGTTTGTTAAACTTAGATTTTATTTTTGATCAAATTCCTTCAAATTGGGGATTGAGTAAGAAATCAAAAAAGAGAATAAAAGAGGTACTTTCGGATAAAACAAGAAATATTGAAACTTCCAAGTCGTACATTCCGTATATGAAGAAAAATGGGTAGCTATTATAGTATATTAAAATTCGTTAATAACTCACTAAGTGGAGAAAATATCTCTATTGGGTTAATTTTCGTTTCTGGTGATAATGTTTTTTTTAAAATCTCTAAAAACAAAATTGCTCTTACTTCAAAATTAAATGCTGCATCAAAGAAATTAGTAGACTTTTCAATTTCAAGAATTCAAGACTTTGTTTCCAAAGATATTGAAGATCAATCTCACAAATTAATTTCATTCAAGAAAAAAATTGATGTCGAGTATTTAAATAGGCTTTCATCATATAACAATGGTTTGATTCAGTTTTCAAAACCATCATATATTGAATCTGATATTAATTTAGAAAGGTTTGAAAAGTTTTATAAAGATTATATAGATAATTCAAACATTGTTATTGAAAAATCAAAAAATATTTCAATATTAAAACAAAATATTATTGAACAATTATATAACCCTCTTAAATCTAAAATTGATATTGACTTTACATTGAAAAAAGAACAACTACCTTCATTGTATTTTGATTTTCATTTTGATAGTATTGGTTATAATGGTTGCATTCATGCATCAAAAGCTATTGATTTTAATAATAAACAAGTTAGTCAAATTAGAGCGGAAATATCAGAATATGAGAGTATAATTGGTAGAATTAACAAATTTGCTTTGGATAAATCAATATCAGGCGAACCATTCTATTACATTATTTCAGATGAATACAATGGTAAATCTATTTCATATTTAGATTTATACTCAATGTTGAAAGATGATAAAATACCTTTATTAAAACTTATATCTTCGTCAGAAATTAATAAATCAATAGTTAAAAGAGTAATTGATTCTAAAGCTCACAAGTTTTCATCTTTGTTGGCATCTTAATATAAACTTTATTATCAGAATAGGAAATAAGGTCTTCCTTCTTTTCGTCCTTTTACAAAAACAACTTATCTGCAAGGGTAATACAAGCTTCACTGCGTTGCGCCCTTGCATATACCATTCCAAGCCTATTCGTCGAAACTCCTCACTTACGGCTTTCCATTAGTTCTTTTTGTAACGTCCTCATACGTCGTCAGTCGCAACTACTTCATCCCCCTTGAAATCCCAACAAGGTTTGCTACGCAGTGAGTTTACAAGGGGTCTGCCGTTGCTTGTGTTAGGCTCGCCTGCTAAATCGCTCAGGCTTCAGTTTTGTCACATTTTTTGAGGGTTCATCATAGTAGGCACTTGCTTCTTTCTCTCGTTCCTCTTTCAAGTAGCAAAAGCCTTTTAGTTTCTCACTTCTTCTTTAGTTTATCGTTAGTTTGCAAGAGTGTTCATTCATTACACTCCGTACCTACGCTTCATTCAATCACACA
>Ga0315905_10003789_pt1 | contig 15549 bp, 16 predicted proteins | sample LakEriMetagenome_5_FD_203522 | JGI IMG/M metagenome (GOLD analysis project Ga0315905, IMG submission 203522) | Freshwater fungal communities from buoy surface, Lake Erie, Ohio, United States - Buoy 4 MA121 | ecosystem: Environmental > Aquatic > Freshwater > Lake | place: USA: Lake Erie, Ohio... | reverse complement strand
TCGATCCGGTCCACTACCGTCTGGCATTGCAGGCAATCCAGGGTTTTCTGGATGTTTGCGAAGCTTCCCCGTACGGCGAAGATCACCGCCAACCGCAACGGCGGGATACTCTCCGGCCGACAGGACGATGTCTCCAAATGTTCGGACATGGGACAAGAACAGAATGTCGAGCGCCTCCGGTTGGCACGCAACTGGTGGCCGTCGTCGTCTTAACAGGGCCTGAATCGGATGAAAGGATCACCACTGGAATCCTGGGGCGACACGACCGGAAGCCCCGCCGTGAATTGTTAAACCAGTTCAATGCTGGGGCCGCGTTGACCCTGCCAGGTCGTGTGGAGCATCGCCTCGACCTGGAATTCATCGAGAATCGCCCGGGCGGCGTGGGCGGCCAGTTCGGGAGTGTTGCAGTCCTGGCTGAGGTGCAGTTGCACCACATGCCGGGGTAACCGTTTGGCCGAAGCCTGCAGACACTCCTTCAACAGCCGCGCCCCCTGATGATTCGAGAGATGGCCATGATCGCCCAACACCCGGTTGACCAGCCACCCGGGACGACGGCTGGAACGCTGAAGGTCCAGATCGTGATTGAACTCCAGCGCCAACAGGTCCACATCGGCGAAGGCCGGCGCCAGGTCCCGGTCCCAGGATCCAAGATCGGCGGCATACGCCAGACCCCACCCTGCCCCGTCGAACCGGAAGCCAAAGGTGGCCCCCCCGTCATGGGGGACCGCCAGCGGCCGGCAGCGGACCGACGGAAGCGGCTCGAAGACTCGTCCCGGTTCGAAATACCGCAACAGACCGGCGAAACCCAAGGACACAAACGCGGCCGCCCCCGCCTGCAACGCCTTGCGATGTGAACCGTGACAGAACAGGGGTATCCGCCGTTGGGCCAACATCTCGATCACCCCGGGATGCCAGTGATCGGAATGGGTATGGGTCAGCAGAAAGGCATGGATCCCCGACCAGTCGACCCCCACCTCGGCCAGCAGTTTGGACAGGCGCGCTGGGGGCAGTCCACCATCCAGCAACAACCGGCGGTCGCCCACCCGCAGCAGGCTGGCGTTGCCGCTGGAGCCACTGGCCAGCAGATCGAACTGGACCGGTCCTCTGCTTGGCGGCGGAGACACCGGCAAGGACGATACCGGAGGGGAGGGCTCGGGCATTCTCACGACCTACCGGGTGCGGCCTGGGGGCGACGTCGGAAACCGGGGAGGTTGGTCGGCCGGATGCTGGAACAGCGCGGTGCTGAAATAGCGTTCCGCCCGATCGCACAGAATCGTGGTCACGCAGGCCCCGGCGGGAAGTTCACGGGCCGTGCGCAGCGCGGCGACCACGTTCGCCCCAGACGATGTCCCAACCAGCAAGCCAAATTCCCGGTGCAGCCGCCAGGTCATCGCAAGCGCGTCGGCACTTGAGACCTTCACTTCGCCATCGAGCGGAGCATCGCGCAGCAGTTCCGGAATGAAGCCGTCGGCCACCCCCTCGATGAAGTGGCAGCAGGGACATTCCCCCGCCAACAGGGCCGCCTCGGCTGGTTCCATCGCCAGAATCCGCGCCTGGGGATAGCGGGCCTTCACAGCCCGGCCCACGCCGGCCAGGGTGCCCCCGGTCCCGAAACCCGTGACGAACGCATCGATCCGGCCCGGCACCTGGCGCAGCAGTTCCTGCCCGGTGCACTCTTCGTGATCCTGCACATTGAGCCGGTTTTCGAACTGGTTGGTGAGGAAACAGCGGGGATCTTCGGCGGCCATTCGTCGGGCCATCTCGATCCCGGTCTGGTACCGCCCCCCACTCTCGAACAGCACCAGTTCCGCCCCCAACTGCTGGATCAACTGCCGGCGCTCCTGGCTGGCTCCGGCCGACATCAGAATTCGTACCGGGTAGCCCATCGCCGTCCCCAGCATCGACAGGGCAATTCCGGTGTTCCCGGAAGTGCACTCGACGATGATCGAACCGGGTCCGATCAGTCCCCGCTTCTCGGCATCAACCAGCACGGTCTTCGCCAGGCGGTCCTTGATGCTGCCGCTGGGATTGAGGAACTCGCACTTGGCGTACAGGGTGATTCCCTCCGGCTCAAACCGCAGGGGCACACAGGGGGTGTTGCCAATCAACGAGAGCACCGCGGCGGCGGAGGGACGACGGGGGACGAATTCGGTGTCGGTCACAATCCCAACTCCTGGCGCACGGCGGTAAACGCCTCGATGGCGAACTGCAGATCGTCCCGGGTGTGGGCGGCCGAGATCTGGGTGCGGATGCGGGCCTTGCCGAGGGGAACAACCGGGTACGAAAAGCCGATCACATACACCCCGCGACGAAGCATCGCCTCGGCCATCCGCCCGGCAAGCGCCGCATCTCCCAGCATGATCGGGCAGATGGGGTGGGTCCCGGGGACGATGCGGAATTGACGCTGTTGCATCTCAGCCCGAAAGAACCGGGTGTTGTCTTCCAGCCGGTCGCGGAGTGCGGTCGATTCCGACAGCATCTGCAGCACTTCCAGCGAAGCGCCGGCAATCGGGGGCGCGAGAGTATTCGAGAACAGGTAGGGGCGCGACCGCTGCCGCAACAACTCGATGATCTCGCGCCGACCGGAGGTATAGCCGCCACTGGCCCCCCCGAGGGCTTTGCCCAGCGTCCCGGTGATGATGTCGACCCGGTCGCGCACGCCATGCAGTTCGGGAGTGCCCCGGCCTGTCGGGCCGATGAACCCCACCGCATGCGAATCGTCGACCATCACGAGGGCGTGGTACTTGTCAGCGAGGCTGCAGATCTCGGCGAGTGGGGCGATGTACCCGTCCATCGAGAACACACCATCGGTGGCGACCAGCTTGAACCGGGCTCCGGCAGCTTCGGCCTCCTGCAGTTTCGCCTCCAGATCGGACAGATCGCAATTGCGGTAACGATACCGCTGGGCCTTGCAGAGACGGATCCCGTCGATGATGCTCGCGTGATTCAATTCGTCCGAGATCACTGCGTCCTCGGGGCCCAGGATCGTCTCAAACAGCCCGCCATTCGCGTCAAAACAGCTGCTGTAGAGGATCGTGTCATCGGTCCCCAGGAACTGTGACAGGGACTTCTCAAGCTGCTTGTGGAGTCCCTGGGTGCCGCAAATGAAGCGGACCGAGGCCAGGCCATAACCCCAGCGATCGAGCGAGGCATGGGCCGCCCGCAGGACCCGAACATCGTCGGCGAGTCCGAGATAGTTGTTGGCGCACAGGTTGAGAACATTACCGCCGGTGGCGACATCGATATGCGCCGACTGCGGGCTGTCGATGACCCGTTCGCCCTTCCAGGTGCCGGCCTGGCGGATCGATTCGAGCGTGCTGGCGAGATGCTGGCGATAGGCGTCGTGCATGGAACGATCAGGCTGGAGAACAACGGAACAACCAGACGCGGGATCCACAGCCTCGCTGACGTCGGAGGCGACAGGAGCTGTTGGCCGGGGGATTGTCGAGCGCTAATCGCGCCACGACAGAACGACCTTCCCCGATTGGCCCGACTTCATCGCCTCGAATCCCCGCTCAAATTCGGTGTAATGAAAGCGGTGCGTGATGACCGGACCGATATCGAGCCCGCTTTCGAGCATGACCGTCATCTTGTACCAGGTCTCGTACATCTCCCGGCCGTAGATCCCTTTGATGGTCAGCATGTTGAAGACGACGATGTTCCAATCGATCGCGATCTGCTCGGTGGGAATGCCCAGCATGGCGATGTGGCCGCCGTGGGCCATATTGTCGAGCATTGCGCGAAACGCCGCGGGACTGCCCGACATTTCCAGCCCCACGTCGAACCCTTCCTTCATCCCCAACTCTTTCTGGACGTCGGCCAGCGACTCGCGCGTGACATTCACCGTGCGGGTAGCCCCCAGCTTCAGGGCGAGGTCCAGCCGATAGTCGTTGATGTCGGTGATGACCACGTGGCGGGCACCGGCGTGCTTCACAATGGCGGCGGCCATCGCCCCGATGGGACCGGCCCCGGTGATCAGCACATCCTCCCCCAGCACGGGAAACGACAGCGCGGTGTGCACGGCATTGCCAAACGGATCAAAGATCGAGGCCACGTCGCGGTCGATGTCGTGCCGGTGGTGCCAGACGTTGGTCATGGGCAGCACGAGATACTCGGCGAACGCCCCGGGCCGGTTCACCCCGATTCCCTTGGTATCTTTGCAGAGATGGCGGCGACCGGCGAGGCAGTTGCGACACCGGCCGCAGACGACGTGCCCTTCCCCGCTCACGACATCGCCAGGAAAAAAGTCGTTGACGTTCGACCCCACCGAGACAATCTCACCCACGAATTCATGCCCGACCACCATGGGGACGGGAATGGTCTTGGCCGCCCAGGCGTCCCACTTGTAGATGTGCAGGTCGGTCCCGCAGATGCCAGTGCGATCAACCCGGATGAGAACGTCGTTGATCCCCATCTCGGGAACGGGCACATCCTCGAGCCACAAACCGGGCTCGGCCCGCCGCTTCACCAGGGCCTTCATGGTCGCCATCCTGCGCGCTCCTCTTGTCAGGTCGTACTCGGATCCGCTGTGAACAACGTTGACCGGGAAATGGGGTGACTCGGGGAACCGTATTGACCCGGGGAACCGGGGCTGACGATGACACCCTTTTACCAGGGGTAGACCGCCACCCATTCGCCGGCGGCGTATTCCCGGTTGGGAACTTCGAAGGCAATCATCCCGTTCGCCAAGGCGGTGGCGCTGAGATCGGCCGATCCAATCCAGCGGACCGGGGTCACCTCGGGACCACTGGGGGTCTGCGTCAGGCGGGCCGGATGATAGGTGGGGCGTTGACCCCCGTTGAAATGCGACTGCTGCAACCGGGCGTAGAGTGGCTGGGGACGGACCTCGGCCAAGCCCGCCAAACGCCTCAGGGCCGGTTTGACGAAGAGCTCGCAGCACACCAGACTGCTGACCGGATTCCCCGGGAGTCCGAAAACCCAGGCGTTGGGCCGATTGGCGGCGAGGCTGCCGGGCAACAGCGGCCGATTGGCCGGTCGACTGCGGTCAAGCCGGCCAAAATACAGCGGCTGCCCAGGACGAATCTTCACCTTGTGAAAGACCGTCTCGACACCCGTCTCGGCGAGGGCCAGCGGAACGAGATCGACTTTGCCCGCCGAGACTCCTCCCGAGAGGACGAGCACATCGTACTCGAGTCCCTGCATGATTTTCCGTTTGAGTTCGGCGGCATCATCGCGGGCGATCCCCAAGGGATAGGCGGCGTAACCCGCCTGCTGCAACTGTGCCACCAGCATCGCCTCGTTGCTGTTGCGGATCTGGCCCGGCCCGGGACGATCGCTGACCGGCACCAGTTCGTCTCCCGTCGCCAGCACCGCGATCCGCGGTGCCCGGTGGACAGGCACGCTGTGCTGCCCCACTTCGGCGAGGCAACCGACCTCCACAGCACGGATGACCCGACCGGCGGGGACCACCACGGCTCCCTGGCGGGTCGACTCGCCCCGTCGCAAGACGTTCCGACCGACGGGAACCGCGGGAGGCTGCAGCGTCACGGTCGCCCCCTCGAGGGCCGACTGTTCCACGGGAATGACCAGGTCGGTTCCCGCCGGGAGAGGAGCCCCGGTCATGATGCGGATCGCCTCGCCGGGTGCCAGACCGCGTGCACTGACCTGCCCGGCCAGCACCTCACCAGCGACTTGCAGTCGGACGGGCAGCGTCGCCACATCGGCGGCCCGCACGGCGTAGCCGTCCATGAGCGCCTTGTCGAACGGAGGGGAATCGAGGTCGGCGACGATGTTCTCGGCCAACACCAGCCCCAGAGATTCGGCAAGGGGAACACGTTGCCGGGGAAGAGGCTCGACCACCCCTTCGATCGCCTCCCAGGCTTCTGCAATCGTAAGCATTTAGGCGTTCCGGGAGGGGAGCTGCAGGAAGTTCTTCAGCAAAATGATCCCTTCGACCGTCAGAAAACTTTCGGGATGAAACTGCACGCCGTGAATGGGGTAGCGGCGATGACGGACCCCCATCACCTCGCGTTCGACGCCCGGATCTGAGGTCCAGGCACAGACTTCGAGGTCGGCATGGACGTCATCGGGGCGGACCACGAGGCTGTGGTAACGGGTGGCGACGAAGGGATTCGAAAGCCCCGCGAAGACTCCGAGGTTGTCGTGGTAAACCTGCGATACCTTGCCATGCATCAGCCGGTCAGCCCGATTGACCTTCCATTGGAAGACCTCGCCGATGCACTGATGGCCAAGGCAGACCCCCAGCAAAGGAATTTCGGGACCAAACCGGGCGACGACAGATTTCGAGATGCCGGCCTGGTCGGGATCGCAAGGCCCGGGCGAGACGATGATGCGTGCGGGACGCAATTGCTCGATCTCGGAGAGGGAGATCTGGTCGTTCCGGAAGACCCTCACATCGACGGCAGGATCGATCTCCCCCAGCCGTTGGACGAGGTTGTAGGTGAACGAGTCGTAGTTGTCGATCAGGACGATCATGGTGAGGGAATGGTATCAGTCTGGCCGTGGCGGTCCAACTGCGGCGGGGGTGGGGTGGGAGGGACGGGGATGAGAGAAATTCTCTCTTGGGTTGCAACGGTCGAAGGGGTTGCCCGGGAGGACCCGGAATCTGCGAAGTCGGGGAGGGGGCTGGTCGAAGAGGAGATTTGTGGAATTCCGCGCGGAAATCTGGGAATGGATCCACTCCCGCCCCGAGAGGGTCGGGTTTCGGCAGGCGGCTGAAAATGAGGCGGGCCGGTTGAGAAACTCTTCGGAGAATCGTAGCATATCGGCGAAGTGGTTCGTCATGATGGCGAATCTTTCCACCACAGTCTGCGGCGGGGTGCCGCGGCTGGCTTCCAGGAACGATTCCGACTATTCAACGACCCTGCCCTCTCGACCTTGCCCACCGTCATGAGTGACTCCTTGGCTCTGGAACTGACGACACAGCAACGCGACCTTGTTTTGGAAGGTTTGCGGTATATCCGCAGTGTTCGGCGGCTGGCGTTCCGCGATCCGATGGCACCTCCCGATGAAAAGCGGGATCTGGAACTGCGCCAGATCAGCGATCTCATGGGGCAGCTGGATCCCGCCACGCGTGTCGCGGTTCGCTCGGAATCGTGACCTTTCCCTGCGTGAACTGGTTCCATCGAAGAAGCCGTGAGGGAAAGTTCACGGCATGAGGTATCGTCACGTCTGCCTGGAGGCATTGGCCTGTACCCTTCCGCCGGAGGTGGTCTCTTCGGCCTCCATTGAAGAGCGGCTGGCCGCCGTCTATGAGCGGCTGCAACTGCCCGCTGGCCGTCTCGAATTGATGACCGGCATTCGTGAACGCCGATTCTGGCCCCGGGGGGTTTTGCCCGGACAGATCAGTGCTCAAACCGCCAATGCGGTGATTGAAAAAGCTGGCATCGACCGCAGCCAGATCGGCGCCCTGATTCACGGATCCGTCTGCCGCGACCAACTCGAACCAGCCACGGCGGCAGCAGTCCACCATGCGACCGGGCTGCCTGCGGATTCCCTCGTCTGCGATTTGAGCAACGCCTGCCTGGGGCTGCTCAACGGCGTACTGGCCGTTGCCAACATGATCGAACTGGGCCAGATTCGAGCGGGACTTGTGGTGGGGACGGAAATGGGACGCGACCTGGTCGAGGGGACCATTGATTCGCTGCTGGCGACCCACGACCTCACCCGTCAGCAGGTCAAACTCGCCTTCGCATCATTGACCATTGGTTCCGGTTCGGCGGCCATTTTGCTCTGCGATCGCAGGTTGAGCCGCACGGGGCGGCGCCTTGTGGGAGGAGTCCTGCGGGCCGATACGTCGGCCCACCAGTTGTGTGCCGGCGGGATCGACAACGGGACAGCCGGCGATTCTCGTCCCCGGATGCAGACGGATTCCGAGGCTCTGCTGCACGCGGGCGTTCGTCTGGCGGGGGAAACCTGGACCGCCTTCCTGGACACATTGGGCTGGGGCCTCGACTCGATCAGCAAAGTGGTCACTCACCAGGTCGGCAAGGTCCATCGGAAAATGCTCCTGGAACGGTTGGGGCTCAATCCCCTGCTTGACTTCCCGACGGTGGAATTCCTTGGAAACACGGGGGCGGTCGCGCTTCCCATGACGGCCGCCCTGGGAGAAGCAGCGGGGCATGTCCAACCGGGCGACCGGGTCGCCTGGCTGGGCATCGGCAGCGGGCTGAGTTCCGTCATGCTGGGGACCGAGTGGTGAACACCGCCTGGCCCGAGCGCGTGGTCTCGGTGGAGGATCTGGAAGAGCTGCTCTCCCGCCCGACCGATCAGGTGTGCCATGTGCTGGGGCAGCTCTCAGGAGACCTGCTGTTGCTGGGAGCGGGGGGCAAGATGGGGTTGTCGCTCGCCCGCATGGCACGCCGGGCCTGGAACCGGGTGGGGCACCGCGGTCGGGTGATTGCCGTGTCCCGCTTCGGTGACGGAGGTGAAGCCCTGTTCCACGCTCAGGGGATCGACACGCTCCGCTGTGATCTGCTGAATCCTGAGCAGCTGCGCAACCTGCCTCAGGCCGCGAATGTGATCGCGATGACGGGACGCAAATTTGGTTCCACGGGAGACGAACCCCTGACCTGGGCGATGAACACTCTCCTCGCGGCCGATCTCTGCCGGAAGTTCCCGGATAGCAGGCTGGTGGCCTTCTCGACCGGAAACATTTACGGCTTGGTCCCCGTGGCTGAGGGAGGTTCGCGCGAGGGAGATCCACCCCAACCGCTGGGGGAATATGCCCAGAGCTGCCTGGGTCGCGAACGCTTGTACCAGTACGGCAGCCGGGCGTTGGGCATTCCCTCCGCGCTGATCCGGCTGAATTATGCGTGCGACCTGCGCTATGGGGTGCTGGTCGACCTGGCGTGCAGGGTGTGGCACCGGCAGCCGGTCGACCTCTCCATGGGATATTTCAACACGATCTGGCAGGGAGATGCCAATGCACAGACGCTCTGCGCGTTCGAGCACTTGACCTCCCCCCCCTGGATCGTCAACGTGACGGGGTCCGAAGTCCTGTCGGTTCGCGTGATCTGCGAAAGCCTCGCCCGCCGGTGGAATGTACCGGTCGAGTTCACGGGATGCGAATCGGGCACCGCTCTGCTGAGCCGCAATGACCTGGCGCGGTCCCTATGGGGATCGCCGAGTGTCACCACGGATCAATTGCTGCTGTGGGTGGCGGATTGGATCGAAGCGGGCCGCCCTTTGCTGGACAAGCCGACCCATTTCGAGTCCCGGGAAGGTCAATTCTAAAGGTGTGCTGATGTCGGAACACAAGCAAACAGTCCCACCCTCCCTGCCTCCGAACATGGCGGCTTCCGACCCGGCCGTTGCGGAGCCCTCCGAAGAGAGTGGGGGCGGCTGGCCGCTGTTCACGCTGTTCCTCCTCGCCGCACTGGGACTGGTTTTGTGTGGCGGCGGCGGCTGGTGGGGCATGCATTGGATGATGGATCCGGAAGGGGAACGTTGGGTTCGGCAGTTTCAGGGGAATTCCACGTTCATGCAGCAGATCGGCGTTGTTTCCTCCACCCGCTACGATCTGCCGGGCACCTTTGGAGAAACGCATGAAGAGACCATGGTCTTCTTCGTCGAGGGCAACAAGGGCTCGGGCCAATTGGTGGTCACCGAGTTTGGAATGAAGGTACCCCGGATCGAATTGCGAACCGCCGAGGGGAACACTGTGCTCCAGGAAGGGGTCGCTGGCCCCGAGCCCACCGAACATGAGTAAACCCTCGCTGAGTTCCGGCCCCCCCCAGTTCCCGGCGTTCGTCTTCGACCTCGACGGCACGCTCATCGACTCGCTCCGCGACATCGCCGAAGCGGCCAATGCAGCACTGCGCGACCTCGGTTTTCCGGTTCACCCCCTCGAGAGCTACCGCCAATTTGTGGGGGACGGTGTACGCGTGCTGTTTGAGCGGGCCCTCCCTCCGGCCGACCGCCTGCCCGAGGTGGTGACCGATTGTGCGGCCGGCTTCGCCCGGCACTATGCCCAGGGCTGGAACCGACACACGCGGCTCTATCCCGGCATTGGAGAGATGCTCGACGAAGTCAGTCGCCGGGGAATTCGACTGGCCGTTCTCTCGAACAAACCCCACCCGTTCACCTGTCAGTGCGTGAATCACTTCTTGCCAGCGTGGCATTTTGAGGTGGTCGCCGGCCAAAAGGATGGAATTCCCAAGAAGCCCGATCCCGCAGGGGCCTGGGCCGTCGCTGCGGAACTGGGATTGGAGCCTGCCCGCCTCGCCTACGTGGGAGATTCGTCGGTCGATATGCAGACCGCACGGAACGCGGGCCTGGATCCGATCGGTGTCAGTTGGGGATTTCGCAGCCGCGAAGAACTCTGGCAGCACGGGGCGCGGCTGGTCATCGACGACCCGCGGCAACTGCTCGATATCAAAGCAGTCTGGGCATAGCGGCTCACAGTGCCCCCAGAAAGTAATCCCCCGACGGCGCGGGCCATGAAGCCTTTCGTGGCTCGTTAGGGGATGCTGCGGATGCAACGCGATGTGGGTCCGCAACGATTTCTTGGCGCTCCTTCGAGCAAAACCGCTACCACTTCGCGATTGGCGGCCGGCGACTGACGGGTGCGCAAAACAAGACCGGGATCGAAGGCGAACCTTCAATCCCGGTCTCAAGAGCGATCAGACCACTCGGGTCGTCACACGCTGGCCAAATTAGGCAGCGGGAGCGGGAGCGGGCTCGACGGCGGGAGCCGGGGCCGGCGCGGCGGGAGCCGCGGGAGCCGGGGCGACAGCGGCGGGAGCCATCACGGCGGGAGCACAGCACGAGGGAGCGGCACAGCTGGGAGCCCAGCCGGCAGCCACGGTGCCACAGGCGGCGGGAGCGCAGCCAGCGGCCACAGGAGCGTAGGTCGCCACGGGAGCGGCACAGGTCGGGCCGACCACCATCACGGGAGCGGGACCGGCAACCACAGCGGGAGCCGCACAAGCGGGGGCGATCGACGCCACGGGAGCGCAGGTCGAAGCGGGAGCGGCGCAGCTGGGAGCACAGGTGCTCATCGCGGCGGGAGCGCAGCTGGCCACGTACGAAACGGGAGCAGCACAGCTGGCCGCGGGAGCGGCACAGGCGGTGTTGCAGCCGCTGTTACAGTGGCTGTGGCAAGCGGACTTGCAACGGGGGGTCCGGACCTTGCAGCAACGGACGCGGGGAGCACGGCAGGTGCGAACGCGGCAACCCGAGTTGCAGCCGTTGTCGCAGCCGCTGTTGCAGCCAGCCGAAGCTTCGGGAGCGATGAACGCGAACGCCGCAACCGCGACGGCCGCCACAGACAGAAACTTACGCAACATGGATGGTTCTCCTGAGACAAAAAAGACAGACAGACGGTGTTCCGCAAAAGCTGGAGTCCTGCCCCAGATTCGCGGCAACACGCCGCAATCTCTCAAGGCGGGACATCCTGGTTCCCTAAGTCGCGACATACGGCGTGATGGGACAGGGCAAACTCTCCCGCCTTGGAAAGCCTGCTGATCTGCGTAAAGAATGCCGATCGCGTAGGTTAGAATATCACTCGCCCCCCCGATGTCAAACGAGGGGGGAGATTCTGGGGAAACTTTTTCCTGTTCGGGGTCCCCATGCATCCACCTCTGCCAACTGTTCGGTAGACTCCGATGGTAACGCCTCTCCAGAGCCCATGCCTGATGCCCGTTCTCATCCCCGCGACCTGGCAACTTCGATCCCGCTTGCTCGATTTGTCACAAACCCCTGTCATCATGGGAATTGTGAACACGACCCCCGACAGCTTCTCGGATGGTGGGCAATTCCTCGATCCGCTGGAAGCTGTCGACCGTGCGCTCCGCCTGGAAGCCGAGGGGGCGGGGATTCTCGACGTCGGCGGAGAATCGACCCGGCCGGGCGCAACTCCGGTTCCCGAAACTGAGGAAGTACGCCGGGTCCTCCCTGTGATCGAAAAGATAGTCGCCCGTTCATCCCTTCCAGTTTCCGTGGATACCACCAAGGCCGAAGTCGCCCGTCTGGCTTTGGCCGCCGGTGCCGAGATCGTCAACGACATCTCCGGCCTCACCTTCGATCCCCGCATGCCCGAGGTCTGTGCCGCGGCACAGGCGGGGATCCTCTGCATGCACATCCAGGGCACCCCCCAGACGATGCAACAGGCGCCCACCTACACCAACGTGGTGACCGAAGTCGTTGGGTTTCTGCAACAGCGGCTCGAAGAACTGCGAAGAGCCGGAATCCCGCCCGAACGGGTGGCGCTCGATCCGGGCATTGGGTTCGGGAAAACCGCGGCCCACAACCTGGAGCTCTTGCGGCACATCCCCACGCTACGAAAACTGGGACGCCCCCTCTGCATTGGCCATTCCCGCAAGCGGTTTCTGCAAAAGCTGCTGGGGCGTGACGTCGACGAACGGTTGTTTGGCACAGTGGGAGTCTCGGTCGCCGCCGCGCTGCAGGGGGCCGAACTCATTCGGGTGCACGACGTCGCCGCCAGCCGCGATGCAATCACCGCCTGCCGCGCCTGCCTTCCCGAAGCCTGGGCCTCCTGGGGAATCGCGCTCGGCCGGTAAGCCCACGCGCTGCCCGCCCGCGACACCGACGCCGCGGCGATCCGCATGATTTTCAATGACTTGGCCCGGGGGGCGTCAGCCAGGGAAAGAGCGCCTGCCGCTCCGCTGCGGTCAGAGTCTCCATCCGCGCAATATTCCGGCGGGGAATCTCATCCGGATCGGGGGTGGCGTCGACGGCCTCCGAGACACTCTCTTCGCGCAACAGGTGCAAGAGGGGATAGGGAGCGCGATTCGTGAGATTGCCCGGATCATCAGGCTCCGTCTCCGCGAACTGGTAGGCGGGATGGAAACTGGCGAGCTGAAACACCCCCTCCCAGCCCCCGGAACACAAACGTTCTTCGGCGAGTTCCAGGAAGTCGTTGTACTCGAGAAAGTCCTGCAGTGCCGCAGTCAGAATAATCACCGTGGTCTCCACCTCCGGGCGGGGCCGGTCGGCCAACTGCTGCAGCTCCGACCCCAGAAAGTCCAGGATCGCAGCGTTCTCCGTGGCGGGACAGACCACGATGCGAATCTCCCCGCGAGTCCAGGGCCCGCGGGCAAACGGACAGAGATTGAGCCCCACCACCACCCGCTCCAGCCACTGGCGGACCAGGGCAAGTTCCGGCCCGGCCGCCGGCGCGATGGGAAACAACGGGTCGGACATGTCAGTTCTCACGGAATGGCAACGGGGTCTGGCGAAACGTTCGACAGGGACAGACTCCCGACTGCCGGGATGGTCCCATTAAGATACCCGGTTCGGGGAGAGCGGATGAATCCTCCCCATCGCGCCCCTTCGATCAGCCCCGGAAACACCCCTTGGCATCCCCCCCCACGACCTCCCCGGCGCCGGCTGACTCCGGGCTTCCCGTCAATCCCCCGGTCACTCAGCCGATTCGTCTGGAGATTGCTCCGATCGTAGACCAGGCCGAAGAAATCCACGCCCGGGTCCGGCGGGAACTTCCCACCCATCCGGGATTGGCGCGCCTGGCGTGGGCGACGGCCCGGGCGGCGGAAGAGGCGGCCCGCATTTCGACCTCGCTGCGGCGGCCCTGGGGCTGGCACCGACTGCCGGCAATGTTCTTGGGATTGGCCCTGTTGCTGTTGCTGTGGTGGCTTTACAGCGAATTCGGCCGCAGCACCACGCTGACAGTGGCTCTTCCTGATCGGGATGCTCACCGGTTGCGCGAGCGGATCCGGGGAGACCGTCGGGTGCGGTTCCGGCTGCAGACCGTCAGCGATTCTTTCGATTCGGTCCGGCAGGTGGATGCCGGAATCGTCGACCTGGGTTATGTGCAAGGGGGAATCGACCTGCCCGAGGATCTGCCGCGAGTGATGGCACCCGACCCAGAGTTGATTCTCTGGTTGGTGCGGCGAGGGAAGCCGCTGGACGACATCGAGACCATTCTGACATCAACCCGCAACGCCGGCAGTCACACGGTCGCCGAGAAGCTTTTCTCCGTTTGGTGGCCGCGGCATACGCCCCGGTTCGTCCATGAATGGCGCGAGCTGGCGCAGGAGGCGAACTACCGCGTTCCCGCAGAGATCGATGCGGTGTTCGTGGTCAAGGATCCTGAAGACGAAGAGACCCTGAGAGCCGTATCGAGATTGGCGGCGGCGGGGTTCGAACTGGTCTCCCTGGACCTCGGGGCCCGTGAGCGCCGGTTCGATTACCTGGTTCGCCAGGAACTGCGACCGGGGTTTTTGCAGTCCCTTCCGGCCGTGCCAGAAACGACCATCACCACCTACCAGGTGGCGACGTGGCTGGTGGGACGCCGCGGCCTGACTCCCGCCCGCCTGCACACCGCGGGTGAATTGCTTCATCCGACGACCCCACTGCTCCAGACCGATGGACTGGCCGAGGGCTTGAACGACGCGAGTGAACTCTTCCAGGGGATCGAGGCGTTTCTGGGGATCCTGATCAACATCGGCCTGGCCTTCCTGGCGCTGTTGGGATGGGAGATGTTGGCCTACCGCAGGCAGTTCCATGATCTCAATTCACTGATCAGCCTGATCAGCGTGCACCAGAGTTCGAAGGATGTGCTGGGGGTCAGTAATCCCCGAGTAATTCGAGAGAACCTCGCCTATCTGAGTTATTGCAGTGATCTGCTGGGATTGATCAGCATGATCGCCGGGTACTCCACGCAGGAGAATGCCTCCCTCATGTTCAACAGCCTGCCCGAGATTGTTCACAGCCGCTGTGATGGACTGAAAATCAATATTCAACTCAAAATCCTGCATGCTACCATTCCGGTGGAGTGGATCCCCGCACCGACCATGGTTCCGCCGACCGCACCGGGCGACTCCCCGCTCCCCTCGAACCGTTTGTCCAACACCGAGCCTGCCGCACCGGAGTCCCGGAGTGTTTGAGGCGTTGACCGGAAAGTCCGGCCCTCCGGCAACTCTGTGTTAGAGCCGAGTCGTCCATGTTCTTCTTCCCCTGGAACAGTTCCCCCCCATGCCCCGCATCGCCTGGATCAATGAATCGGAAGCCACAGGAGACCTGGGGGAGATGTATCGCATCTGGCTGGAACGGAATCCGGAGCGGCCGGCCATTCCCGCCATTCTCAAGTGCTTCAGTCAGTCGAGCGACCTGTTTCGGTCCATTCTGGATCTGTCTTACCGGGTTCAATTCGCCGATGGGCATCTCAACCGACGGCTCAAAGAGCTGATCGCAACCTGGGTCTCGTCTCTGAACCAGTGCCCGTATTGAACCGGATCCCACGCGATGTTCCTGCAGTTGCAGGGACAGGACCCCGAGACGATTGCCGCTCTTCGTAACCGCCACCTCGACGCCGCCCCACTCCCCGAGAATGAACGGGAACTGCTGCGATTCGTGAAGCTGGTGACCGAAGGGGCCTATCGGACCACCGATGCCGACGTCGAGCGGCTGCGAAACGTCGGCTGGACGGATCCGCAGATAGCCGAGACGGTCTACATCACCGGGCTGTTCGCCCTGTTCAACCGGGTGGCCGACGCCTTCGGCCTGGAAGACCCGCAATACCATCTGCTGCAAACCCCACCACGCCCCAACCCACGCCCCTGGGAACGGCTGCCTCCAGAGGTTCCA
>Ga0315905_10003788_pt1 | contig 15550 bp, 12 predicted proteins | sample LakEriMetagenome_5_FD_203522 | JGI IMG/M metagenome (GOLD analysis project Ga0315905, IMG submission 203522) | Freshwater fungal communities from buoy surface, Lake Erie, Ohio, United States - Buoy 4 MA121 | ecosystem: Environmental > Aquatic > Freshwater > Lake | place: USA: Lake Erie, Ohio... | reverse complement strand
CTAATGCAGTAAATGAACCCGTGATGGTAGTGAGAATCAAAGGAACTGTAGAACCTGATCCTAACGCGCCAGCCCCTGGAGGAATGCCTGTAAAAGATCAAGGTGGCGCTCCGCACAATTAAAAAAAACACTCAGATTTCTTAAAGGGTTTCATGGTGAAACCCTTTTTTGTTGTCCAATAATGAACACTCCTGTACATTCCAGATGCATACAATGGAGTTGAGGTTTGAATATAATCCAGCCAGCCATACACCAAATCAACGATAGGTTCTGAAGACCTCAGAAGAATCACAACCTTTTTAACTGCCCCCCTATTCTCAGAGAAAAGTATATGCTATGCAAGTAGAACCATTGATGATCCAAGCTATCGATAGGTCAATTTGCATAATCTATTCTCAAAAGACATAAACATTACAATGAAAAAAGGGGAGCGTTGCTCCCCTTTAAAATTAACCGTTAAGACCACTATTGAACAATTAATCGCTGGGTGGATTTTCTTCCCTTTGATTGAACTTCTATCAAATATACACCAGCCGCCAAGTCGTCAGTATTGATCCATTGACGAGTATTCAAACCCATTGCTTGGTGAATGATTTGTCCAAAGCCATTGTACATCACAACAGACTCGATGCCCTCTTGAGCAGATACCATGAACTGTCCATTGCTAGGATTAGGATACACATTGAATCCTTTGCTCGCTAACTCAGAAACAGACTGCAAGCAGGGTGAGTTGGGCAAATTCAAAGCACACATCAAACGTGGAGCTGAATAATTCACAATCGTATCACAAAATGCTCTTCCTTTGGTCGCGGACATATCTGGATTGGCTTGTAACGCATTGGCACTAGATTCGTCTGTCAAATCCCACCAGTCCCAAGGTGCGCTATCAGCGGGTTGAGTTACTGGACGAACAAAAGGATACAAACCATACAAACCATTGTTGTGCAAATTAGCACCCGCAGTATAAGCAGCGTTGATGCTCGAAGATTCCATAGGATAGAATACATCATTGTTACCAAACTGATAGGCCATTTCTTGCACCGTCAAACTTCCACTCACCTCCACTACATTCAAGTTAAAACCGGGTACAATCACCATTCCATCTCCATAGGGAGCGAAAGGATCTGAAGGAACCTGGAAGGAAATGAAAGGACCATCACCGGCATCAAACCAAGAGGAATCTCCCAATGCACCGCCCATATTGACCGTAGCATGTACATGAGAATCAAAACCCACATGATTTGGATAGCAAAGAGTATCTTCTGTTCCTGGAGCAACGAACCCAAGTGTAGTTCCGTATGCGGTTCCATCCAAATTTCCGTTCACCGACTCAATAACCATGGGCAAAGTCACAGGTCCACCTGGAGTTTGTACTTCATGAGTAAACTTAGGTAATACCACATCGGCATAAGCATCCAATGTACCGTTTGCCAAAGCAATATAACCACCTGTTCCTTGTCCCGTAACAACAATTCTAGAAGTATCAATTCCATAAGGATTTCCTGCATCTTGATAAGATTTTCTGAAATATCTTACAGCGGTTCTCACATCTTGCACTCCGCGATACGCCGCATTGATCAAGGTAGTAACACGCTCATCTTGCGTTTCTGCAATAGGATTCCATCCCAAACGATAGTCACATGAAGCCACCACATATCCCATCTGAGCGAAACGAGTACAAATCTCCACTGTCGCAGAATCTTTTCTAGTGCCACCTGTAGTATAGCTAGCAGGCAAGAAATTTCCTGAATGTAAATAGATCATCAAAGGACGAGACGTTTCAACGTCTCCCGCTGGGGTATAAACATCCATCATCAAAGGCTCTGGAACGGCTTGTCCAATTACGCTGTAATATAAAACCGTCGCGTTCATTCCGTACATAACATCCGTTTCCACGTCCACATCAGTAAATACGGGATTCAAATACCTCGTTTGCGCTTGCATTTGCTGAATACTCAAGGCAAGCAATAAAAAGAAAATTGAGTAGATTTTTCTCATAATCATTGGTTTATTTTGTTTTTTGAAATTCATAACGAAGGCTAATATAAGCCAATCTTCCAATACGTGGACCACCATAAGTTTGGAATTGCATATTGTTCATCAAATTGGATGCTCCCAACTTAACATTTAAGTTGGCTTTTCTTATCTGATAATTTACTTGTGCATCTACTAAATCATACGTTGGAATCATTCCTGTAAACTGCGGTGAACCTTCAAAGAGGAATCCTTCAATCCATTTGTAGTTTAAACTATAGCCCCAATCATTTCCATTGGTTTGTTCCATCAAATGCTCTCCATTGATCCCAATATTAAATTTATGTTTAGGGGTATTGAAGGCCGGAATGATAGGATCAAATACCTCTGATTCTTTCAATAACTGATTAAATGAATAATTAAAATTCAAAGTGTGATGATCGTTCAGATAATAATGCAAACCCAAACTTAATCCAGTAGTAGTCACTTGATTTTTGGAATTCGCCGCGTAGCGATAAACTTGGATATTGGATGGCAAACCTGTAAGTGGATCAAAATCTGAAGTGATACCAATATTGTATCCAATGAAGTCATCATAAATACTGTAATAACCACTCCAGTCGACAAAGAGCTTATTAAAAAAAGCTCCACGGTATCCCAACTCGATAGACTTCACTCTCTCCGGACGCAGCGGATCAATGGAAAAATAGGTGAGTTTATCCGTATCCAAACTATTCCGATAATCCAAAAACGAATCTAAGGTAATCAATGAATCCGCACCCTCTAAATTTCCGCTCAAAATGGCGGGTCCTACATTCAAAAACAAATATTGATCTGTTAGGGTTGGATTTCTCAATGCAGATGAAAAAGAAAGACGCCAGTAATGGTCTTTTATCGGCTTGAAAACCACGGAGGCGGCTGGACTCCAAATCCAATTGAAATTCTTATTTTTATCTACACGCAATGTAGCGGTGGTGATGATTTTATCCTCCCACCAATGTTTCTCCACTCCTTGATAAAATCCAAATTCGTAGGTAGTGATTCGCTCTGTAGTATCAGAAAAAATAGTACCTAAACTATAGGGACGATACAATCTACCACTTGCCCCTGCCTTCATCATCCAGCCACTCCAATCCCATTGGTATTGTGCCTGCCCATTGTATAAAGCCGATCGATCAGAAAAGCGCGTCCCTTGCTCTTCAGAATTATTTTTTGCACTGGTAATGCGCTGAAAGGCCTCGTCAAATTGAGAGGTACCCGGTGCGTAGTAACCCAAAGTATTTTCCATGGGAATTCCTGCCGTGCCATTATTGGTCATTTCCGCCACAGTATTGTGCCATGCTACCAAAGAATCTTGATACTGGGCATTCCAATTTTCCAGCCCTTCATAATCATAAGGCAAATAAAACTGGGAATAAGTGGGATCCGCCACCGGCCCTGGCCAATTGGGATTGATTTCCAAATCTGGATAGCCCAAGGCGTTGATCTTGGGATTGACATATTGATTCCAATACTTGGTATATACTTTTGCCCAATCTTCATTGCTGCGCGCTTCATTCAACAACTTCATGGCGGTGAAATAAGGATCAAAGCTCTTTCCTGCATTCTCTCCTGTTCCGTAGATTCTGATGAAGTATTTATCTTTTTTACTCAACTCCACTTTTCCCTGATAAAACAAAATGTCCCGCAAACTAAATCGATTATCTCCTTGATAAACGGTAGTACCTCCACCAACATTTCCTCCAATCATCAACTCCGGACTTTGCTCCATCAAGGAAGGATTCAATCGCCAATGCACCGCTCCATTGGCCTTATAATTCTTCGTGTTATAATCCACCAAATCAATTTCTTTATAACCCGTTCTGTAAAAAGTACCGAGTCCCTTATAATTCCATGGAGAGGAGGTAGAAAAATCATTGGCAGGGAAATACTCATCACCATACATATTCACCGCATCCCATCTACCGGGATTGTTGGCCTTGTCCGGTGAGATATCGGCAGGATCGTAATTGTCCGCCTCCCAATCATACGCGCGAAGACCATAGAAATTAAACTTAAATGCCAAAACATCTTCCTCTTTCTTATTTTGAATAGCATCTGCCCAGCGCACCGCAAACTCATCTAAATTTCTTTCACCCACCCGACGCTGAAAAGAAAAACCTTTGAATAAAAAGGGATTCTTAGTTTCCATCGCCACTACTCCGTTGAAAGCACCGGGGCCATAATACGCGCTGCTAGCTCCCTGGATTATTTCTACTCCTTTGACATCCAAGTCCGGCGCTCCCAAGAAATTCCCTAAAGAGAAATTGAGACCTGGTGATTGATTGTCCACCCCATCAATGATCTGGAGTGTTCTTACAGGCGAAGTAGAATTGAAACCTCTGGTATTGATAATTCTAAAGCCCAAAGAAGCCGTAGTCAAATCCACCCCTTTCAATGAGCCCAGACTCTCATAAAAATTACCAGTGGCCGCTTGCTTGATGGCAGTCAAGTCCATGCTTTCGATGGTCAAGGGACCTTGCTTTATTTTCTCTGCAATCTTCTCTCCCTGGATATCCAATACTTTCATTTGCTCATCGCTCAGCATCTCTACTTTTACCCCATCAGTAGCTTTCTTGAATGTTAATTCCACCGATTGACTTCCCACAAAGAAGAATTGCAAAACACAAGGAAATTGAGAAGGGGTGATTTTGAATTTACCCTGCGCATCGGTAGAAACTCCATTGCCTGTGCCTTTCTCACCTACTGCCACACCGATCATCGGTTGCTGGGTGTCTTTATCCAATACCACACCAGAGACAGTCTGAGCTTGTGCCCATGCATTCAATAAAAAGAAGATAAAAAAGAAAACTAGATTACGGTTCATGCACCGCAATATCGCTAAATTTTTGGAAATCGTGCAGGAAAAGCTTCTGACATCACATTGTAGATAACCTCAAAAATATCTTCTGCTGATGGTTTACTGAAATAATCACCATCCGTTCCGTATGCGGGTAAATGCGGCTTAGCGGTCAAAGTAACGGGTGCCGCATCCAAGTACTGGTAGCCCCCTTGTTTATTCAAGATATGATCCAAAATATACGCACTGGCTCCCCCTGGAACATCCTCATCAATGATGACCAAGCGATTGGTTTTTCTCAGCGAATTCAAACAAATTTCGGTTGTATCCAAAGGCAGCAGTGTTCGTACATCCACCACTTCGACGGATATTCCCTCTTGCTCCCACTCCTTCACCACTTGAAGACAAATATTGAGCGTGGATCCATAAGAAACCAAGGTGATATCCGTACCTTCATTCACCACTTCCGAGATGCCAACAGGGATTTTGAAGCTGCTCAAATTTTTGGGCATTCGCTCTTTGGTTCGGTAGCCATTCAAACACTCTACAATCAATGCGGGCTCATCACTTTCTAACAAAGTGGCATACATCCCCGCTGCTTGAGTCATATTTCTGGGCACACCTACTACCATCCCTCTTACACTGCTGACGATAGCCGACATGGGACTTCCGCTGTGCCAAATCCCTTCCAAACGATGACCCCGGGTACTGATGATAGCCGGTGCTTTTTGTCCACCCGCTGTTCTATAACGCACACTGGCCAAATCATCTCGCATGATTTGTAGAGCATAATAGATATAATCCAAATATTGAATTTCTGCCACCGGCCTCAATCCTCTCATGGCCATACCAATGGCTTGACCCAAAATGGTAGCCTCTCTGATTCCAGTATCTGCCACTCTGATCTCACCGTATTTCTCCTGCAAGCCTTCACAGGTCTGATTCACTCCTCCGATCTTTCCCACATCTTCTCCAAAAATCAATACCTCAGGACGCTTGGCCAATTGGATGTCCCAAAAATCTCTGAGGATAACGCGACCATCTACCCATTCAGACTGCTCATCATACACCGGAGCTTCTGAAACAATATTTACTGCCGCATGATTGGTCTCGCTGTATAATTCGGCACTATATAACTTTTCAAACTTTGTCTTTAAATACAACATCCAATTCTTCAATCCTTGGATATTACCCTGTCCCTTGGCGGCTCTCACCACTTTGTGGAGGTAGGACATCATCTCCTTTCTGCCGGGATCTTTGATTTTTTTAAATTCATCGATCAATACCGCGCAAGCAGGGATGTTCATCATGCTCTCAAAATGTCCGAGGGTAGCACTTGCATCCTCATCAATAGATTTTCTGAATGCTGCCCAAGCCGCTTTTTGCTCTTCCCTGACGAAATTCTTGGCTTCCACTTGGATCTTCTCCAACTCTTCACGGTTAGCGATTCCTTGCGCCACGATAAACTTGGACATTTGCTCCAAACAATCCCACTCTTTATACCATTCCAAAAGTTCTTTGGATTTGTAACGCTCATGAGAGCCAGATGTGCTGTGTCCTTGCGGTTGGGTAAGCTCTTCCACATGCACCAAAACGGGTTGTTGATTATCTCGGCAAAACTTGACGGCCTTGGCATAGGTCAACACCAATTCTGGATAGTTCCATCCCTTTACTTTGTAGATTTTCATCCCGTTGCCTTGATCATCCAGATCAAAACCCGACAAGGCATCGGAGATACTCTCTTTTGTGGTTTGGTGCTTTTTAGGAACACTGATGCCCCAACCGTTGTCCCACACGCTCATGCACAACGGCACCTTGAGAACGGTAGCCGCGTTCATGGTTTCCCAAAACAAACCTTCTGAGGTGGAGCTATCGCCAATCGTACCAAAAGCTACCTCGTTACCCTTATCACTGAACTGCACCCAATCATGCAATTCCTTTACATTTTTAAAAATTTTACTTGCCTGTGCTAAACCCAAGAGTCTTGGCATCTGGCCGCCAGTGGGAGAAATATCAGATGAAGAATTAAATTCTTCCATCAAGTTTTTCCAATTTCCACTAGCGTCGATGGTTCTGGTGGAGTAATGTCCTCCCATCTGTCTTCCGCCGCTTGCGGGCTCTTGATCTACATCCGTATGGGCATAAAGTGCCGCAAAATATTGCCTCACCGTTAACGCACCGATGGCCATCATAAAAGTCTGATCGCGGTAGTAACCGGATCTCCAATCTCCTTTTTTGAAGGCACGCGCCATGGCAATTTGTGCCAATTCTTTTCCATCCCCAAAAATGCCAAACTTGGCTTTGCCTGTGAGCACCTCTTTACGGCCTAGCAAAGAGGCCTCTCGGCTGATCCATGCCAATTGGTAATCATTCAATAGAATTTGTTGAGCGGATAATCCCTGCTGATGAATGGACAAAGAAAAAGACATGGAGCAAAGATAATTTATTCCGTTGGCTGACTCATGAAATATTTCCGTCAATTAATGACCCTTAGCGGCCAAGTATCTCTCCGCATCCAATGCGGCCATACAGCCCGTACCTGCCGCCGTAATGGCCTGACGATAGGTTTTATCTGCCGCATCTCCGGCTACAAATACCCCTTCGATATTGGTTTTGGCGGTTCCGGGTACATTGATAATATATCCTGTCTCGTCGGTATTGATCCATGGCTTGAAGACATCTGTATTCGGCTTGTGGCCAATGGCCACAAAGAAACCGGTGATGGCTACTTCTCTGGTTTCCGTACCATTGACAAGGAATCTTGCGCCCGTCACACCATCCGTTCCCAGCACTTCTTCTGTTACTGCGTTCCAAATCACTTCGATATTGGGAGTGTTCATCACACGATGTTGCATGGCCTTGCTTGCTCTCATTTTATCGGAACGCACAATCATGTACACTTTCTTACAGAGTTTGGCCAAATAGGTAGCTTCCTCTGCTGCAGTATCACCCGCACCTACAATGGCGACATCTTGGTTGCGATAGAAAAAACCATCACACACTGCACAAGCACTTACTCCTCCTCCAATATCTCTCAATCGCAACTCACTTTCCAATCCCAACCATTTGGCACTAGCACCTGTGGCAATAATCACAGCATCTGCACTTACGACATGCTTGCCATTATCAAACTCTACATAATGCTTGGGACCCGTGAAATCCACTTTGGTAGCCCATCCATTTCTGACATCGGTTCCAAAACGCATGGCTTGATTTTTCAAATCCTCCATCATTTCAGGACCCTTGATTCCATTGGGATAACCGGGGAAATTATCTACTTCTGTAGTATCCATCAACTGACCGCCTGGCTGATTGCCCATATACATCACAGGCTTTAAATCCGCACGAGCTGCGTAAATAGCGGCTGTGTAGCCAGCAGGTCCACTCCCAATAATCAAACAATGAATGTGTTCTTTCGCTTCCATTTGGTTTTTGTTTTAGGCCGCAAATATAAACCGCTTCATGATTCTACAATGTGACTTAGGTAGGATAAGTAATCTTTAAAAACTCATCCCACAAAACATCCTCAGGCAAAGGCGCAGTGATTTCTACTGGCGTCTTTTTTACCGGATGTAAAAAGCTTATTTTTCTGGCGTGCAAATGAATGCTGGCGTTTTCATTAGTGCGCTTGCTTCCATATTTCACATCACCTTTGATAGGACACCCTAAAAAGGACATGGTGGCCCTGATTTGATGGTGCCGACCCGTTTTGGGATACACCTCTACAAAAGTGTAATGATCACTTTTTCCTTTGACCGCATAACTCAATTCAGACTCCTTTCTACCGGGTGCAGCGTCTTTAAAAGCAAAGGTTTTATTTTGTCTTTCATCTTTCCATAGATAGTTGACCACCGTGCCATTGGGTTGTTTGAACTCCCCTTTCACCACGGCCCAGTAAGTTTTCTGAACCTCTCTGTCTTTAAAAGCCACCGTCAATCGCGACAAGGCCTTGGAAGTTTTGGCATAGACTACAATCCCACTCACGGGACGATCAATTCGGTGAACGGTTCCTAAAAAAACTTCACCCGGCTTGTTATACTTTTTCTTGACATATTCTTTGACGATATCACACAACACCACATCTCCCGTTTTATCTCCTTGTATGATATCACTGCTCCGTTTATTGACAATGATGATATGATTGTCTTCAAACAACACCCTTAAATTCTCCAATCGTGTGGCAACGATGGGCTCCGAGGGTTTGTGCGCCCAATCTTTTTTTGTAAAACCACTCATAAATCAATACTGCTCTGAGGCATTGGGAAAATCTACACTTTTAACATCGGCAATGTACTCTTTTACCGCTTGGTGCATCGTTTCCCCCAACTGAGCATATCTTCTCAAAAAACGAGGACTGAAATCTTGGGTCAATCCCAACATATCATGCAATACCAATACTTGGCCATCCACACCATTGCCCGCTCCTATACCAATGATGGGGACTTGCACAGAAGCCGCCACCTCCGCTGCCAATGCGGCCGGAATCTTTTCTAATACAATGGCAAACACGCCTGCTTCCTCCAATAATTGAGAATCCCTTTTCAATCGCTCGGCCTCCATTTCTTCCTTGGCGCGCACTTGATAGGTTCCAAACTTATAAATGCTTTGTGGTGTCAAACCTAAATGGCCCATCACCGGAATTCCAGCAGTTAAAATTCTCTTGATCGAATCTTCAATCTCTTCTCCTCCCTCCATTTTGATAGCGTGCCCACCCGTTTCTTTCATCACTCGGATAGCAGAATTCAACGCCTCCTTGGAATTTCCTTGATAGGTACCAAAAGGCATGTCCACCACCACCAAAGATCTTTTGCAAGCGCGCACGACAGAAGACGCATGATAAATCATTTGATCCAAGGTAATGGGCAAGGTGGTCTCGTGACCCGCCATCACATTGGAAGCGCTGTCTCCTACCAAAATCACATCGATTCCCGCTGCGTCTATGATCCCCGCCATGGTGTAATCATAGGCCGTGAGCATGCTGATTTTTTCACCGCGCATCTTCATCTCATGAAGCGTGTGGGTGGTGACCCTTCTGATATCTTTGTTAACCGACATGGGGCAAAGGTCGTAAATTGAGGGATATTCTGAAAGGATGTTGGCTTTTGAATGTCAATAAATCTTTTTTTGTTCCTTCCAGGACTTTGGTTTTGGTATTTTCTTGCAACCATAAACGTTAAGCTATGTCAGCAAAATTTGAGATCATCGGCGGTCATCAATTAAAAGGAGAGGTCATTCCACAAGGTGCCAAGAACGAGGCATTGCAAATACTCTGCGCGGTATTGCTCACTCCGGAAAGAGTGGAGATTGAAAACCTCCCCGAGATCATTGATGTGCTCAAACTCATTGATCTGCTCGGCGAGGTAGGGGTGAAAGTAGAAAAACTAGGAAAGGGACATTATGCCTTTACCGCTGGGCAAGTGGATTTGAATTATTTGACCACCGCTGAATATAAAAGTAACGCCGCCAAGTTGAGAGGCTCCATCATGATGGTAGGTCCATTGTTAGGACGCTATGGAGTGGGTTATATTCCAAAACCCGGTGGTGATAAAATTGGCAGAAGACGATTGGATACGCACTTCCAGGGATTCATCAATCTTGGGGCTCAGTTCAATTATGACGCGAACGACTCCTTCTATTCTGTCAAAGCAGAAAAATTGAAAGGCACTTTCATGTTGTTGGATGAGGCCTCTGTAACGGGCACGGCGAACATTGTGATGGCCGCAGCGCTAGCAGATGGCACTACTACCATTTACAATGCTGCCTGTGAGCCCTATTTGCAGCAGTTATGCAAGATGATCAATTCCATGGGCGGTAAAATTGAGGGTATTGGTTCCAACTTGCTCACCATCCATGGGGTTACTTCCCTCAAAGGATGTCACCATCGTTGTTTGCCCGATATGATTGAAATAGGATCCTTCATTGGCATGGCTGCGATGACCAAAGGAGACATCACCATTAAAAATGTGGGATATCAGCACTTGGGCATCATGCCAGAGATCTTCAGAAGGATGGGCATTCAGATGGAATTGGTGAATGGTGATGATCTGCACATTCCCAGTCAAGAGCATTATGAGATTGAAAGTTTCATTGACGGTTCGATCATGACCATCTCAGATGCGCCCTGGCCTGGTTTTACACCGGATTTGATTTCCATCGCATTGGTCACTGCCACACAGGCGAGAGGTTCTGTGCTGATCCATCAAAAAATGTTTGAGAGTCGATTGTTCTTTGTGGACAAATTGATTGATATGGGAGCGCAGATTATTTTGTGCGATCCCCACCGAGCTACGGTGATTGGATTGGACAGGAAGTCCACTTTGAAAGGAGTAACGATGAGCTCACCCGACATTCGGGCAGGGGTGGCGTTATTGATTGCGGCCTTGAGTGCCAAGGGCAAAAGCACCATTCAGAACATCGAGCAAATCGATAGAGGTTACCAAGACATCGAGGCCCGACTAACCGCATTGGGCGCCGAGATCAGAAGGGTGGATTGAAGAAAGGGCAAACGGGACAAAGGGGACAGACTCACTTTGTGAGTGGGAAAGGGGACAAGCCTTCAATTACGGACATCTATTACGGAAATGCTTTCCGTTAAAAGGATGCAGCATTCATACAACAATGTATTTATCGATTGAAAAACGTCCCTCTCCGGGTGCTTTAAGCGTTCTAGGCGTAGCGAAGCATCGCTATTTGCGAGAAATGGTTTACGAAAAAAGCCTCGCCTTCAATCCGTTTACTTCTTTCCCAACTTTATCCTTTTTTGTAAACCTATTCTAGGACGAGACAAGGTATTGAATCAAGCAGCTCAGAGAAATATCAATCGCTTCCCTGATGAGTTTAGATTTCAATTGAATCTTGAGGAGAACTCTGATTTGAAGTCACAATTTGTGACTTCAAAAGGAGGGGTTAGAAAGTTACCTTGGGTGCACACTGAGCAAGATTACCAACTCAAATCAAGAATCTATGAATGGACAATTAGGATAAAAACAAAATTAAAAGATTCAAAAGAAAAAAAATGTAACTTTACAATATGGAATATCAACAATACATTGAAATTGTATCAGACAAACGATTCGGAAAACCTTGTATCAAAGGAACAAGAATTTCGGTATATGATGTTCTCAATTGGTTATCCAATGGAATGAGTAAGGAAGAAATTTTAGATGATTTTAATGAGCTGAGTATTGAGCAGATTAATGCTTGTTTGGCCTTTGCTGCAGATAAGGAGCATAAACTCAGAATCGCATCGTGAAATTGTTATTTGATCAAAACATTTCATTTAAAATCTTACCGTTGATTCAAGATTTTTTCCTTGAATCATCCACCGTATTGCATTTGAATCTGCAAGATGCTTCCGACCTTACAATATTTCATTACGCCAGAGAAAATGGTTTTACCATAGTAACATTTGATTCCGATTTTGTGGACTTGAACATCGTCAAAGGAACCCCTCCAAAGATTGTATGGTTGCGCACAGGAAATCTCACCACAAAATCAATTGCTCATTTATTGAAGTCACATCAAGAAAACATAACCCATTTCCTCAATCAACAGGAGGATGGGATACTAGAAATCCACGGATTGTAGATTTTGAAAGCCTCATTGAGTAAAGTTATCTTGACGTAATTTTCACCCCTATAGAGCAAAGTTGAGAAACAATTACACGTGATTGCCAACTAATTGATACTGATCAGAATATTATGGTCTCATTCAGAAAAAAGACAACCAAAACACCTATTAAGACAAATCCCTGAAATACAATGATTTCTGATTGATAAATGGCCAGAATGAGACTTTAAAAGAAACAATGATTTAACGAATTAATACAAGTGTGTGAATTTTTTAAATACATAATAAAGTCCCTTCACAAATGTTTAATTTTACAAATATTTCAATAATAGATTATAATTTGTCCATGACCACCGGGAGCATTGCAAGATACACCACCATATTGGTTTATGGCGCCTCCACCACCACCTGGGAAATAACCAGCAGAACAAGAAGGACAACTGCTTCCCCCTAAAGGACTCTCCCCCCCCCTTCCGTCTCTACTCGTGTTGTTCCAATTACTGCCATCTCCCAGCGAACCTACCCTTGATATTAATGCATTACTCGAACCTGTGTTTGAACTTGAATTATCAGTTCCATCACTACCTCCAAATAAAGTAATATCTCCAAAACTAGAATTTCCTCCGGATTCATGAGAATTTCCTCCACTACCAACAATAACGGAATAAGTAAATCCCGGTAACACCTCTAAAACTTGCTTACCATAACCGCCACCCTGTCCTCCTGAAGAAAAACCTCCTCCTCCTCCCCCTCCCCATAACTCTACCATTATTCGATGAACTCCTTGTGGAACAGTCCAGGTATAGATACCAGGAATACTAAAAACTTGGACTTTGGGGATAGATCCTGACATTCCACCTATGAATTGTTGCTCTGTTCCTACATTCCCTTGAGCTAACCATAATTCATAAGCGCTCGGCCCCGCCGGCCCCTGCGGCCCCATCGCTCCATTGGCCCCATCCGATCCCGCCGGCCCTTGTGGCCCGGCTGGTCCCTGAGGACCCGCTGGCCCATTGGCGGCATACAGCGCAAAGGGAACGCTCATCAGTTGTTGCGTGCCGAGATCTACATAGCCATTGCCTAAATCTACTTCTACCTGCAAAAACTTGGTGGTGTTGCTCCAGTTGATGCCGGCAAAAGTGCCTTGCACCGCAGTGCCTTGGCCAATCACCGCCGACACCAATCCTTGTGCGTTGGTGGTAAGGGCATGGGTCTCTTGGTACTCCACTGCTCCATCCGTTGTGTTTTGATGCAACGTGAATTTTGTTGTTGCCGCAGCATTGGCCGCCACCTGTCCGTTGGCATTGCGCACAACGGCTTGGTAAGGGATACCAGGGGGCACGGCATTGGCCGCGGTGTTACCACCGTTGTTGTTCACTGGAGTGCCCGTGTACAAAGCGGTGATTTCTTCTTGGGTGAGCGCGCGGTTGTAGATGGCGATGTCGTCGATCAATCCATTGAATGATTCATTATTTGCTCCTGAACCAATTCGCAGGAACTGTCCCTGCCAATTACTTGGCGCTGGGAAGACTGCTCCGTTTCTTTGACTATTAAATACTCCATCAATATAAATCATACCCAAACCCGTTGAAGAGTTTGTTACATAGGTTATATGATGCCAAACATTAAGTGATTCTATATTTACCCCTGTTACATTACACTCAAATGGTCCATTATAATACCATGAATCTAATGTTGAACCTAACATTGCAATTCCACCATTAAAGTAGGTAGTTTCATAAATTCTCCCTCCATTCTGTGGGCCATTCGCCCTGAACCAAGCACAAAATGAACGGGTTCCCAATTCATGAAGAAAAATATTCATGGGAACTTCAATTCTAGAACCATTAAATCCATAGGCACTGCTTGAATTCCCTATTCTATCACTCGTCAGCGTCGCGCCATTCACCACCCCATCATTCCCATTCCCGCTCTCATCATTGGCATTGCCATTGAACGGATACCACGCCACCAAGCCGTTGGAGGGGAGGTAGGAGGGGAGGGATTGAGCTGTGGTGTTGGTGGTTAACATGTGCATCGCGACCACTACTAATAACAAGATGTAGAATTTTTTCATCCTAAATATTTTTATCAAATGTAGACAAAAGAGAATAAGAAATGGAAGTAAACCGCTGAATTTATTCAGTGATTTGATCAAAAGAAAGTAAAGCAGATGCTTGAACAAAAGCTCTATTTCCAACCCTCAGTCTCTCTAATCTTCTGAAGATCTCTTTTGATCTCTTCAATATTTGCCAGTGCTTTCTCGGCCTTCGGGTCTGGCAAATGACCACTGTGCTCCATAGCGTACTTTAAATCTTCTTCAATTTGACGCGGGATCTTATTACTCCTTGTTTTCATCTTTCAAATTTACTTTTTTTTACAATAAAATCCAATCTCATTCTGAGAATTTAGGATGACGATTATGCAATATTCGTTTTCCCACAAACTGCGATGATTATTGATTTGCATTTTATATAATCGATTTCTTGAAGGGGAGTTACCAGTGAAATAAACTGTCGAATGCGGAAATCGATCAAAGAAACATTGCATACTAAAAGCCACTGTTTGTAGAACCTTTATGGTGTCACCATTATTGGTCACTATCTTATCTGTAAACGAATTTGTTTCGTACTGCCAATCAACCAAAGAAAGATTGTACAGTTGAGCGGATAAATCAACAAGTGAGAAACGAACACATTTGATGACCTTTCGTCGTCCATCGCTTACAAACCAATACTCGTGCTTCTTTCCCAGTTGATAATGCACCGGATAATGTTGTTCCATTGTGCAAAGGGATAAAAGACCTAATCATCAATCAAGGAACATATAAGGCTGCATAAAGCAAGAAATGAATTCCTTTATCCCTAAAATTAAGGACTTTAAGGAAATTGTAGTTTTAATTTATGCGGTATAACCCTTTTTAAAATGGCGGAGTTCTTATGTAAGATGAAATCCTCTCTCGGCCGAATAGCCATTTATTTCACGCTATGTTCGCAAAGATTACGCAAAGAAAATTAAGAGAAAGATTGGTCATAACAACCCTCTCTTAGCGCCATTGCGCGTGCATGACGTTCTTGGCGAGAAATTTTCAAACCAAGCGCGCAAAGATTACATTATGAGACTGAAGTCCACGCATTGCCCTTCCAACGCGCTTGCCACTCAGTCCAT
>Ga0315905_10003784_pt1 | contig 15556 bp, 31 predicted proteins | sample LakEriMetagenome_5_FD_203522 | JGI IMG/M metagenome (GOLD analysis project Ga0315905, IMG submission 203522) | Freshwater fungal communities from buoy surface, Lake Erie, Ohio, United States - Buoy 4 MA121 | ecosystem: Environmental > Aquatic > Freshwater > Lake | place: USA: Lake Erie, Ohio... | reverse complement strand
AGATTATCGTAGATATTTGGACACAATTATTGGTACTAGAGGCAACACTGGTAAGAAAATGACCAATGCTTCAGCTAGTTTTGCCAATCTGTTTGACATTGTAGAGGATGATCCTGTACAATCGGATCATAGTGATGAATTCACTGACGAGGAAGAATCAAAATTAGACCAGCTAGAATTACAGGTAAAAGAATGACATTACCAGACGAAAGATACCGTGCTGTAGTACAAACAGCAAAATTTCTAAAATCGCTATCGTACTCTAGTGAGATAAAACGTGTTCCACTAGCAGTACGTCAAGAGGCTCGACGTTTGTTACGACATTATCCTAGTGAATACGATATGATGAAGACTGCACAAACAAGTCCTGATGTATTTGCAGAACGTATGGAAGAAGTGACTAGGTTTTTTAAACAATACGAACAATCAAAGGTAGAACAAAATGAATCGTGATTATTCGACCGGCACAGCAGATAACATAGATTTTTTTGTTGGCAACGAAGTTGAACACACTCCTGCATTTGGCATGCGTACTCTGTTTGTTACAGGTGTTCAACATGAGCAGGTTATTGAACATCTTTTAAACGAAGAAAACTCGCATATTGATAGTTCCAAACATATTAAGCATATTTTCTTTGGTGCTAATCACAGTTTTAATCCGCAGAGCTACGAAGAACACAAAGCGTGGGAAGACATGATTATGTACTTTCTTAATCGAGATTATCTTTGTAGTTTAGATATTCCTATAAGTCAAGTTGAAGAATTTCACGAAAGCGGATATTGTGAATACGATAATTTTATTCCGCAGATAAGAGTTCCAATTCCTTATGTAAAACTTTGGAATTATAATACAATGCTTAAAATCGATGACAAAGATTTTAAGGCAACTAATCCCGGTGTATGGTCCCACAGTCTACATACACTAATGGATCGCAGTAAGTTCACAGACTGGTTACAATATAAAAATGACAAGGTATTAAAATGAAAGAAATCATTGTCAAAGATAGCCCCGGATTTCAACTTCGCATTAAAAAGTGGGAGTGTACTAATCCTAAAGGATTGTATGCTGTTCATTTTATTCAATGTACTAAAGATAAAGAAGGCAATGTTGATAACGAATCAACATATGAATTCTTTATGGAAGAAAATGATCTTAAACTAGTAGCTGAGGCTTTAATTAAATGATTATTAAACAAGATGTACGCCCTAATAAAATGATCTGGGTTACTTTCCGCAAGGAAGGAATTCATAAGTATCCTGCGGCACTAACAGATCCTAATCTAGCAACAGGAGACGAATATGACGTATCGTTTTTGGGTTACCCTCATCGCCACATCTTTCATTTCAGGGTGTGGATCAATGTGCTCCATAATGACAGGGACATCGAATTCATCCAATTCAAACGTTGGCTCGAGTCGCTGTATAATGGTCAAGGTTCCGTTTTGAGTCTTGACTACAAGAGTTGTGAAATGATGTCAGATGACTTACATAACATCATTGCACTAAAGTATCCTGGCCGTGAGGTTTGGATTGAGGTCTCCGAAGACGGAGAAAATGGTTCATTTATTAAGTACTAACTAGAAGAGGCTATTATGGCTATTAATTATAAAAATGTTTCTTACTTCGAAACCCGCCCTGAAATTGTAAAGATCTTTGATGATCTTGAAAAGTTTCATGACTTTTGCCGTTTTGAAATGGTAGAGTTTAATCCAGCTAATCTCTACAATAGAGATAGTCAAATTTGGAATAACTATTATCACTCAACTCGCCCACGTAAGCCGTGGAACGGTGAACGTAAGCCACGTGGTGAATACAATCGCAGTGGTGGTGGCAACTATAACAGAAACTATAACCGTCAATGATATACATTGTTGATTTAGAAGCTGTTGAAACTCGTTATACGGCACAATGGAAAGAACATGTACCTAAAATCATTAAAAGATCAGGACATCAGGTTCAAGTTATCTCTGGTCCTGAAGATATTCCTGCTGCCACTACTCCTGGTGCCTTTCTCAATTTTGGCGGCACTAATATCTATAAGTCTCGCCAAGTTGAAGAATTTAGTCGCTTATTTACATCCGGAGCAATTAAGCCAGGCGATCATTTTTTGTTTACTGATGCCTGGCATCCTGGTATCATAAACTTAAAATACATGAGTGAGTTATTACAGATTCCTGTAACGATTCACGCTCTATGGCATGCTGGTAGTTATGATCCACAAGACTTTCTAGGTAGACTAATTGGTCGAGCTAAATGGGTTAGGCATGCTGAGAAAAGTTTCTTCAATTCTATTGACCACAATTATTTTGCCACAGACTTTCACATTAGAATGTTTGTAGACAACTTGTTAGAAGATGGTTACAAACGTGAGAATCCTTGGTATGAGGAAGATTACGACGACTACCAAACCAGTGGCAAGATTGTACGCACAGGATGGCCTATGGAGTATATGGAAGATACGTTGACTATGTATAAGAATATGCCCAAGCGTGATCTTATTTTATTTCCTCATCGTATTGCTCCAGAGAAGCAGGTTGATATTTTTAGAGATCTAAAACATTGGTTGCCGCAATACGAGTTTGTTGTTTGTCAGGAACAACAGCTGACAAAGAACGAATATCATAATTTGTTGGGCGAAGCTAAACTAGTATTCAGTGCTAATTTGCAAGAGACATTGGGCATTAGTTGTTATGAAGGTGCAGTAGTGGATGCTATTCCTATGGTTCCAGACCGTCTTTCATACAGTGAAATGTATTTTGATACATTCAAATATCCAAGTAAATGGACAGAAGATTACGATACCTACACTACGTTTAGACCCGACCTATGCCGTGCTATAATGTCACACATGGACAATTATAAAACTAGATTGCCTATGTTGAAAAAACAAACGGAGGCTCTACATGAGCAATTCTTTTCAGCCAAAGAATTATACAGACGATTCACTTAACGAAGTAATGATTAGTGCTGGCGGCACCGGTGTTAATTTAGATTCTATTACTATCACATTGCCTAATGACAACTTAATGTCATCATATAGCGGTGATACAATCACATTAACCGGAGCAGCCGGCGGGCCTGTATATACTATAACGTCTGATGCATCTAGCTATGTTAATAACTGGGAATTTAATCAAGCTGAATGGATAGATAAATTTCCCGACTGGGATAGAGTCAAAGATATGTGTAGTAAATATCCTGGTTTAGAAATTGCATTGAGAAATTTTGAAACTATTTATAAGCTGGTAAAGGACGACTATGATAACCCAACTCCTAAAAAATAAATTCTTTAATTTATTAGAACGAAATGACCGTAAAAGAATTATTATGGACCGTGTGGAAAATGAACCGTACCTTGAACGGTACTATGTTTTCCTTAAGGACAGAACATGGTTTCCATTTAATGTGTTTCTACACAAGTTTCTTAAATCAGATCCCGATGATGTGCATGATCATCCATGGCCTTACGCTACTTTAATTTTAAAAGGTGGCTATTGGGAATGGATTCCACAGTTTGATAAAGAAGGTCGCAAGTTTGGAGAAATAGCACATTGGCGTGGCCCGGGCCATTTTCGTATTTGTAGTGCTAACAGTTATCATCGTATTGAACTAGATCCTAGTGTAAGTGCATGGACATTGTTTATGCCAGGACCACAACGTAGAGATTGGGGATTCCTAGTTAATAACAAATGGATACACAACGAGAAATATCTATATGAACGTAAACAGCAAAGTATCAGCGCCAGTTAATATTACTAGTGCATCTAACTCGTATCCCGGATATGGTGCAGTTCCTCCACTAACTTATACAACTACAACAACTAATACCAGCGGACAATTTTTAACAAACGGCTCTAGTGGACTAACCTGGGCTAATCCAAACGAAAATGTAATGATTGTTAAAAATAGTCCGGCCGAATTAGAAGTTAAAGGTCGGATGGTACTAAACGGACGTGACTTGGAAGAACGATTAAACACAATTGAAAAAGTCTTGATGATTCCTGAAAGAGATGTTAAACTAGAGGCAAATTATCCGTTACTTAAACAAAAGTATGATGACTACATTAATACACTTTCTAAATATAGAATGTGGGACGAACTTAAAAAATGAAAAAAACATATTATAATTGGTCGCAAATAGAAGGAGCATGTTTAGATATTGCTCGACAAATTAACAACAGCGACTGGCGACCAAATTACATTGTAGGCATTACCCGAGGCGGGCTAGTGCCTGCTATCTTATTAAGCCAGTATTTAGAAGTTCCAATGCAATCGTTAGATGTTAGTTTACGTGACGGAGGATCTTGTGTTAGTAACTGCGGAATGGCCGAGGACGCCTACGGATTTAATGCCGCAGAAAAAGATGGAGACCCATTATGCAAAAACATTTTAATAGTAGACGATATTAATGATCAAGGATCTACTATTGCTTGGATTAAACAAGACTGGCAATCAAATTGTTTGCCCAATGACGAACGTTGGAATTATGTATGGGGACAAAATGTACGCTTTGCTACGCTTACTAACAATTTGGCTAGTAAAGAATCAGTTGACTATTCTGTCTGGGAAGTTAACAAAGCAGAGGATGACTGTTGGTTGGTCTATCCCTGGGAAGAGTACTGGCTAAAATGAAATTTTTTCTTGGCTTTTTAATAGCTACTATAATTTGGGTAGGTGTATTGGCTGCTATTCCCATGCCTGAAGAACGAGTTCGTATCTATGACTGTGGCATGGCAGAATGGCATCCTGATATTCCAGCAGACGTAAAAGAAGCATGTAGAAAAAGATTTAAAAATATGCAGCCTGGGCCAACCACATGATCAATTTTAATATAACTATTAATAATTTTTTTAATAAAGATTTTAAACACTTGTGGGGTGGATGTTTTAGTACTGTATTTTTGCACAAGTTTATTGAATATCAACTGTATAGAGACTCTACTATACTAGCAATTAGCTTTGATTGGTCCATTAGAAGAGACCACGCTGGATTAAACATTTGTATTGGTTTATTAAGTTACTGTTTTGATTTTAATTTCTACGATAATCGTCACTGGAATCATCAGGAGAGACGATATGAAACACACAAAGAATGAATACAATGAATTTATTTCCAGGTCCTAAAATTGGCATAGTAGGTGCAGGATATGTAGGCGGTGCTATTGCTCGAGCATATCAAGATGTTACAGGAAACATAATCTGCGTAGATGCAGATCCTAGTAAATCTACTGGCACTTATCAAGATCTTATGGACTGCGAAGCTGTATTTGTCTGTGTTCCTAGTCCTAGTAAAGACAATGGCGAATGCGATACTAGTATACTAAATTCTGTTTTATATCTTCTTAAAGATTATAAAAACGTTATTATTAGTAAAACTACCGCTACTCCTGATTTTTATCAAAGAATTCAAGAAGTATACCCTAATCTAGTTCATGTTCCAGAGTTTTTAACTGCGGCTAATGCAGTACATGACTTTCTTACACAAGAGCATGTTATAATTGGCGGTGCGGTGTTGGCCTATCAACGAGAAGCTGAAAGAATACTAAAATTTGTACAACCAATTAAAGCGGCTGCATATACATCAATAGGTGAGGCTGCTTTAACAAAATATATTATCAATTCATTTCTTGCTACCAAAGTAGTGTTCATGAATGAAATGTACGAACTAGCAGACAGTCTAGGCTATGACTGGCGCAAAATGTCTATACTGTTAATGAGTGACTCTAGATTAGGCGGCAGTCATATGGCTGTACCAGGTCCGGATGGGCAATTTGGTTTTGGCGGTGCATGTTTTCCAAAAGACACAGATGCTTTAATTAAATTTGCCTCTAAAAAAGGTGTAAACCTAAATACTTTGAAGGCAGCAGTAAAGAAAAACGATCTTTTGAGGTTGCATAAACCTAAATAAGTCTGTATAATAACGCATAGACATCCACGTCTATAACTCGGAGAAAACTATAATGACAGCAAAATTTAAACCAGACCCCGTAATTAATACAAAAATTGATAAAGACTTTGTCAAGGATGAGTACAAAGACGATTATGTACCTTTGAACAAGGAAGTCTATATTAAAGCGGGGGAAATGATGAGTGACAAAGGCTACGAAGAAGCGTATCTTGGTGATCATCTTCGCTTTAAAATGAAACGTGATAAGAAACGTTTCTGGGCAGGCGACAATATCAGTGACTACTTACATGAAGGTGATGTAGAAAAACTAATTGACGAGGCAACAGAAGCGTTTGAACTTGTATTAGATCGATTGCTTATTGATAGAGAAAACGATCCTAACAGTAAAGGTACAGCAAGACGTCTTGCTAAAATGTACTTTAATGAAATAATGGCAGGAAGATATGAACCATCACCAGACGCAACAGCGTTCCCAAATGATTCGGAGGACCGTTACGAAGGTATGTTGGTTGTCCGTAGCGAGCTTCGCAGTATGTGTAGTCATCATCACCAACCCGTTACTGGCGTTGCTTACATTGGCCTTATTGCTGCCGAGAAACTTATTGGTCTCTCAAAGTACACACGTATCGCACAGTGGTGCGCCAGACGTGGTACTCTCCAGGAGGAACTTTGCAATGACATTGCTAGGGAGATCGAAAAAGCCACAGGTGCCAAAGATCTAGGAGTATATATTCAAGCAGTACATGGATGCTGTGAGAATCGCGGCATTATGGCACACAGTTCACTGACTCAGACTACAGTATTGAAAGGTGCGTTTAAAGAAGACGGCAATACAAAGAAAGAGTTTTTTGACAATATTAAACTACAACAAGAATTTGCACCGAGGTAACTACTATGGCTATTTGGAAAATTACTAATTATCATAAAAAGAATGCTGTCGAACGCCAATTTTGGTATAAAGACGGTATAACTGTAACTAAAGACGAAGGGTTTCGTTGGGGAAATTGGACCTGTGAAAGTGACGAACGTCCTGACATTGACCTAGATAATCCTGACGGGTATGATGTTTTATGTACCGACTATGATTGGGAAATGGAAGATATGAACGACGGTTGTTGGGTCGAATGGACATTCCCTGATGACATGCCTGAAGAAGAACGTGAGCGTATTCAAGCACTTTGGGATGAAGATTGGTACGAAGGAATGGAAGGCGATGGCTGGACTAACGATGATACTGAACATTGGATTTACGGTCCAATTCAACTGACTAATGTAGACACAGGTGAAGAATGGCACGGTAAGGATTAACAATGACAGATAAATTTTTTGAAGGCCCCGATGATATTGACGATAGTGAAGCACCTTGGGACAATATTGTTCGAGAAGACTTTCATGTTGCTGTGTACAAAGACAAGTATCCAGTAACTGAAGGCCACTTGTTATTTGTTCCCAAGTACAATACTATCACTATTGTAATGCAGGCTATGGAAGACGCTCTTCGAGAAGGCCGTAGAGGTGTAGAGTTAAAAGAGTGGGACGGCTTTAATGTAGGTATTAACTACGGAGAAGCAAGTGGGCAGACTGTTATGTGGCCACACATTCATATGATTCCAAGACGCAATGGTGATATGGAAGATCCTAGAGGAGGCGTAAGACATGTTATTCCAGAACGTGGAAACTACAAAAAAGAAACATAAAAAGTTAGACATTCCTCCTAAACCAGATTGGTGGCAAAACAACCTGCCCGATGATCAAGTGATCACAATTAAGTGGCATAATCAAAACAATCAATGGTGGAATGAAACGTGTGCTAGTGTACTAGAAGTATTTGGATTACCTGGAAATAGATTTTATTATAAACCTTATCCAGACTTTATGACATTTACTTTTAAAACAAAAAAAGACGCCAATCTGTGTCGTATATTATTAAGTGAAAAATTATGAAGTGGTTTAAAAAATTATTGTGGCGTTGGGCTTACCAAGGACAAGAATTAGAAGAGAATATTAAGATGTCTACTGGCAATAGGTTAATTAGTAGAGACGAGGCTGCAACATGCGGAGACGATCCTATCTTAAACTTCAAAGTGTATAGTGCAGTAGGTGGAAAGGTTGTAGAGTTTAGACGTTACGATCGTAAAAATGATTATAACGATACTACTACCTATATCATTACTAATGATCAAGACTTTGGAGATCGTATTGCTAAAATTGCAATGATGGAGAATCTAAAACTATGATAGCTCAAGAGCCAGCAAAAGGTGTATTGCTAGTAAGTGAATGGGGTTCTAGCAAAATGTACAAAGCCGTATGTGAGTGCGGCGACAACGATTGTACTCACACTATAGATGTTGAGGCAGAAGATACTGGCGTTACTGTAACCATTTACACAACTACTAGAACCAATTTTTGGAGTAAGTCACGTTGGAGTCATATTTGGCAATTGCTAACCAAAGGACATACTAATTTTGAAACTTGTATTATGATGAATAAACAGGTTGCTCTTAACTATGCTAATGTGTTACAATTAGCAGTAAAGGACGTAGAAGAATTTAGGAACAAGCATGGAAAAAATTAAAATAAGTGAAATGTTTTATTCTGCTCAAGGAGAAGGACGCTTTGTAGGCGTGCCTTCTATTTTCTTGCGTACATTTGGTTGTAACTTTAAGTGTGCTGGGTTTGGCATGCCTAAAGGAGAATTAAGTACAGAAGCAGATGTTGTAGCAGAACAACAGGTTTCTTTTAATAAATGGAAAACTTTTGAAGAGCTACCTTTAGTAAACACAGGGTGTGACAGTTATGCTAGCTGGCATCCTGCATTCAAAGAGTTAAGTCCGTACTATACACTAGACGAATGTATAGACAAAATGTTAGATTACACTCCTAACAAACGATGGACACAGGACAATGGCAATGACGTTCATTTAGTTATTACTGGAGGGGAGCCATTACTTGGCTGGCAACAACTATACACACCGTTGTTGAAAAATCCTCGTATGCAAGATCTGTGGAATGTAACTTTTGAGACTAATGGTACTCAACATCTTTACAAAGAGTTAAAAACATTCATTGCTTGGAATTGGAATGAATATACTGGTAGAGAAGTAACCTTTAGCGTAAGTCCAAAGTTAAGTGCCAGCGGAGAAGATTGGGCTGACACTATTAAACCAGAAGTAATTCTTGACTATCAAGAAGTTGGTTTTGTTTATCTTAAATTTGTAGTGTCTACGTTAGAGCATTTAGAAGAAGTAGATCGCGCAGTTGGTGTGTACAGACGTGCAGGATTTAAAGGCCCTGTATATGTTATGCCAGTTGGGGGCGTTGTCAGTGTCTATGACAATAACAGAATTCATATTGCTGATGAAGCATTAAAAAGAGGTTACTACTATAGTCCACGATTACACGTAGACTTGTGGGGTAACGGATGGGGGAAATAATGAAGAAACTTTTAAAGAAAGTATTTGGACTTGATAAGATAGAGGAAGAAGTTGAGATTGCTCGTCAAAAGCTTGAAGAAGCAGAGAAGGCTAGATTAGAAGCAGAAGCGTCTGTTCAAAAAGCTCTGGAAGAAGAAGAACTGGCTAAACTTACTCCCAAAGAACGTGCTACAGCCAAAGGTGAACCTTGGGTAGCTGTACTGGACACACATGTTAACAAAGACAATATTCGTAACGGCTTTTTTGAACTTGACTGGAATGAACATTTTGTGTTAGAATTAAAACGTGCAGGCTACGGCTTTGACGGTGATCCAGATGAAGAAATTGTGGATCGTTGGTTTAGAGATTTGGCTAGAAACATTTTAGGTGAAGAAGGTCAAGACACTACTCGCGGTGCCGGTTTTATAAATGTTGTTCCAATTTCAAAAGGCAAATCAGAGGTTTCATGACTTATATTTTAGTAGATACTGCTAACACATTTTTTCGTGCTAGGCACGTTATTCGTGGCGATGCTGACATTAAGTTAGGCATGGCACTACACATTACTTTTAACAGTATCAAAAAGGCATGGCAAGACTTTGATGGCAGTCATGTTGTATTCTGTCTCGAAGGTCGCTCGTGGCGCAAGGACTATTACAAGCCCTATAAAGCTAACCGTGCAGAAACTCGTGCGGCTATGACTGTAAAAGAACAAGAAGAAGACAAACTATTCTGGGAAACGTTTGATTCGTTTAAAGATTTTGTTATTAACAAAACTAATTCCACAGTACTTCAAAACTCTGTGCTAGAAGCAGATGATCTTATTGCAGGTTGGATTGCTAATCATCCCGATGATGACCATGTGATCATTTCGACAGACAGCGACTTTCATCAGTTAATTGCGCCTAATGTCAAACAATATAACGGTGTAGCAGAAACATTGACTACACACGAAGGCATCTTTGACAAAAAAGGCAAAATGGTTAAGGATACTAAAACTGGCGAGCCTAAAGACATTCCCAATCCAGAGTGGATCTTGTTTGAGAAATGTATGCGTGGCGACAGCAGTGATAACGTATTCTCAGCATATCCAAAGGTACGTAAAAACAAGCTTGAAGAAGCTTTTAAAGATCGTACTAGCAAGGGATTCGCGTGGAACAACATGATGTTGCAACGCTGGGTCGACCATGAAGGCAAAGAACACCGAGTATTAGACGACTACGAACGTAATCGTCAACTGATTGATTTGAAACATCAGCCTGACGATATTAAAGCCATTATTAAACAAACTATTGCTGAAAACAGCAAACCTAAAAATATTGATCAAGTAGGCATTCGTCTTCTTAAGTTTTGTCAACTATATGATATGAAAAGAATGATGGACAGTATTCAACAATATGCAGAACCGTTACAGGCAAAATACAAGGAGTAACCTTATGACAGAATTTCAAGCTAAACCTATTGTAGATGGAAAATTTTGGATCGTTGAAAAAGACGGAGAAAAAATTGGTACGCTATCTAAAAAAGAAAATAATAAATTTGTCTTAAGTAGCAAAGACGGATCAAGTTTTTTTGGAAAGAAAGAAGAAATTATCAAAGCATTTGGTAAAGATTTTTTTCAAACAAAAATTAAAACTACTGTAAGTAATGAGTCCATAAGAGATGTTTACGGATACCCGACTAGCTGTCATCCGTATAACCCAATGTTTAATGTTCAAAAGAAATTACCATTGTTTACAAAAAGTCCAGATAGCAAAAGTCTGTACTGTGCAGGATACTATATTATTAGATTTGACAAAGGATGGGTCAAAAGCTTTTGTCCCAAGCTAATTACTATTGAACGCTACGAAAACAAAGGTCCTTTTAAAACTGAATTAGAAATGAAGCAGGTGCTATCAAATGCCAGATCCGATTAATACTATTCCTATTCAGCAGTTTATACAACAGGTAAAGGCCGCTGAATTAGCTCAACAAAGAGAAATAAAAATAGACATTAAAAATGCTAAACTTTTGGCATTATGTCTTGCAGAATTAAGTGCAAAGCTTTTAGAAGACTACGATGCAATTTTAAGCAAAGTCCAGTCTACACAATCCGAAGAAATTGTCATTAAGCTAGATGGCGGTGGTTTTAGCAATACCTAATTATGGATAAATATATGCGTAGTTAAAAGGACGCATATAACATGAGTAGACCAAAACCAAAAGTTTTGCTCGAGTACACAAACAAAAAAACGTATAAGACAGAACAAGTATTAGATTCAGACGCTATCTGGGCTGTATTTTACAAAAATCAGCCATTTAATCTTAAGAGCTTTAACAGCCTTACGAGCTATCCTGGACCAAAATACAAAAAAGTCAGTTTTAGTAATCCCGGACATGCTATTAATCTAGCTAAAAAGCTTAATAGAATGTTTAGCAGTGACGAATTTCAAGTAGTTAAACTTACTGCTGGCGAAATAATTAAATGATATCTAGAGAGACATTTACTAAAATTTTTCTTAAAGAAATGAACCGTAGTACGGATGCGGCAAATGTAAGATTGCATCTAAACGAATGGTGGCAAAGTAAACGCACTAAAGAGGGCGGCGGCTTAAGATTGAGCCTTAAAGGTTACGAGTTTTTAGTAAGTGAATTAAATCTCAAAGAATACGAAATCCCTTTTAACGAAAAAATTGAACTGAGTCCTCAAACTATAATATTTTTTGATCAGTTTTTGGATAGTCCGTATTTTTTAACCAACCAAAGTCTTACCGTTTTTAACGAGAAAAAAGCATTTGAACTCTACATGTTTTCAGACGACATTCGAAAATATGGACTTATCAAGGCCATAAATAATCAAAAACATATTGCTCAAAACGACTAAATCCCCCAAAAAGGCGTTGACAACTAGAAGCAATGACACTATAATAGATACATAGACAGTTAGTTCTATCAAGTGTTTAACCTAACTAGGAGTTTTTATGAGCGAAATTAGTTCACGTACCGTTGGCCCAAAGGCCGCTAAAAAGAGTCTGCGCCGTGCCTTTAAAGCCAATCGTCCGTTGTTCCTTTGGGGGCCTCCGGGTATTGGCAAGTCAGATATTGTCAAACAAATGGGCGAGGAACTCAACGCTCATGTTATTGATATCCGTTTGAGTCTTTGGGAACCCACTGACATCAAAGGTATTCCGTATTTTGATGCCAATCAAAGCAAGATGCTTTGGGCTCCTCCTATTGAATTGCCTGATGCCGAAATGGCAGCAAAGCATAACAAGATCATCTTGTTCATGGACGAAATGAACTCTGCGGCTCCTGCTGTACAGGCAGCGGCTTATCAGTTGGTTTTGAATCGTCGTGTTGGTACTTACAAGTTGCCAGACAATGTACTCATTGTTGCTGCCGGTAACCGTGAAACTGACAAGGGCGTTACTTATCGTATGCCTGCTCCGTTGGCTAACCGTTTCGTTCACTTGGAAATGAAAGTGGATTGGGAAGACTACTTTACTTGGGCTACTGAGAACCGTATCCATAAAGACGTTGTAGGCTTTTTGACCTTCAGCAAGAAAGACTTGTACGACTTTGATCCAAAGGCCGCTAGTCGTGCATTTGCTACTCCCCGCTCTTGGACTTTTGTGTCTGAGCTGTTGTTTGACGATGATGAGGATGTTGGCACGTTAACTGATCTGGTTGCAGGTGCAGTTGGTGAAGGTCTTGCTGTTAAGTTTATGGCTCATCGCAAGATTGCGTCTAAACTTCCTGATCCTACAGACATCCTTAAGGGCAAAGTTAAGAAGATGGACACTAAAGAAATCAGTGCCATGTACTCTTTGACTGTGTCATTGTGCTATGAGCTCAAAGATGCCGCTGACAAGAATGTCAAAGATTGGAACGATCAGGTTAACTGCTTCTTCGAATTTATGATGAATAACTTTGAAACTGAATTGGTTGTTATGGGTACTAAACTTGCTCTTACCCAATATCAATTGCCGCTGGATCCAGACGAGATCAAATGCTTTGATGACTTCCATGCCAAATACGGTCGCTTCATTGCTGCCGCTACTGAGAAGCGTTAATTTGGTTGTAGCACCATTTGACAGGGTCTTCGGACCCTGTTATAATATATACTATATAAACAGGAGCAAATTATGACTCAACTAGATCCAGTCATCGACAAAATTGTAGTAGCCCGTGTTGGACTACTTCTTCGTCATCCATTTTTTGGCAACATGGCTACTCGTCTTAAGATTGAGGAAGCTAGCGATTGGTGCATGACTGCCGCCACAGACGGGCGTCACTTGTATTTTAATCGTGAGTTTTTTGAAAAGATGAGTGTTAAAGAAGTTGAGTTTGTTGTAGCTCACGAAATCTTACACAATGTATTTGAACACATGTTAAGGGTTGAAGGTCGCGATCCACGTATTTGGAATGCCGCGGCAGACTTTAGCGTTAACGGTACTCTTGTTCGTGATCGAATTGGCGACAGTCCTAAAGGCATTAAAATTTTCCACGATGCTAAACACTACGGCAAAAGCACTGAACAAATCTATGACGAAATTTTTAACGACATGGATGAGCAAGAACTTGCCGCATTGGGCCAATTACTAGACGAACACATTGACTGGGAAAAGGACGGCAAAGATGGACGTCCTCAGTACAGCAAAGATGAACTTAAAAAGATCCGTGATGAGATCAAAGAACAGATGATGCAGGCTGCTCAGGCTGCGGGTGCGGGAAATACGCCTGCTGAGATCCAGCGTATGATCCGTGAACTCACTGAGCCCAAGATGAACTGGCGTGAAATTCTGCGTCAGCAAATTCAAAGTACTATTAAAAACGATTACACCTTTATGCGTCCTAATCGTAAGGCATGGCATATGAATGCTATTTTGCCAGGTACTAACTTTGATGAGACCATTGATATTTGTATTGCTATTGACATGTCAGGCTCTATCGGAGACGACCAGGCTAAAGATTTTATTTCAGAAATCAAAGGCATTATGGATGAATACAAAGACTATAAGATTAAATTATGGTGCTTTGATACCAAAGTCTATAACGAGGCTGACTTCGATGGCTACGGTGATGACATTATGGAATACGAAGTAATGGGCGGTGGTGGCACTGAGTTTGATGCCAACTGGGAATACATGAAAGAACACGATATTAACCCTAAAAAGTTTATCATGTTTACAGACGGTTACCCTTGGGGTTCATGGGGTGATGAGAACTACTGTGATACAGTATTCATTATCCACGGCAACGATAAAATTGTTCCGCCATTTGGTGCTTATGCTTATTACGAGTCAAAGAATTAATGGCACTGAAAAACGGAAAAGTAAATCCACTTAATGCTCTGGGCTTGAGGAAGGTTAACTTCCCAGCCCATCATTTTCACTATACAGCACACAATAGATACACTCCGGCTGTGGTAAAGATGTTAGACACTTGGATATACCACAATCTTAACGGAAGATACTATGTAGGACAGTCAATTGATTTAATTGATAACACTATAGTATTTGTTACTAAAATTGGATTTGAGCAAGAAAAAGAACTCAGCTTTTTCAGACTTGCCTGTCCACATTTAACTTAATAGATAAATTATAAGCATATATAATGATATAAGGAGATATCATGACTGAAGAAGTTACCAATGTAGAAAATACCGCCCAAGCTGAATCTGCACAACTTACACTTAATGACTTGGCCGCACTTAAAAGTATTATAGATGTTGCTTCATCTAGAGGCGCATTCAAGCCAAATGAGATGATGGCAGTTGGGCAAGCATATAGTAGACTAACTAGTTTTTTAGACACAATTTCTAAACAACCACCACAAGGGGGAAAATAATGAGTGAAGAAAATAACGTAGTAGATCAAACCGAAGCAACTCAAGCACCGGTTGCTAATCCAGATTTAACCATTTCTGATTTAGCCGCTATTAAAAATTTGATCGATGTAGTTACTACAAGAGGTGCGTTCAAAGGCGAAGAACTTTCAAGCGTCGGAGTTTTATACGACAAGCTTAATAAGTTTTTAACTGCCGTTCAAGCACAGGCACAGCAACAACAAACTGCTGAGTCAAATTAAGGAGATAATATGGTAGATCTTAAACACGTAGGTAGAATAAAGGCCACAGGAAGAAAATGTCTTGTAGCTTTTAGAACTCTACCAGGTGATGCATATCACTGTCTAGTAGTACCCACAGAAAACTTACCTGATGATTATCACGATTCACTTATTCAATTAGTTGAATCT
>Ga0315905_10003782_pt1 | contig 15560 bp, 16 predicted proteins | sample LakEriMetagenome_5_FD_203522 | JGI IMG/M metagenome (GOLD analysis project Ga0315905, IMG submission 203522) | Freshwater fungal communities from buoy surface, Lake Erie, Ohio, United States - Buoy 4 MA121 | ecosystem: Environmental > Aquatic > Freshwater > Lake | place: USA: Lake Erie, Ohio... | reverse complement strand
GTGCCTCTGTGTCTGTCCGTGCCTCCATGTCTGTGCCGTTGTTCCTGTGCCGGTGCCTGGTCTTTCGGTGGAGAAGGATTCCTCTCAGTTCCTGCGCCTGGGACTGGGCCTGGGGCTGTTTGTGGGTGCAACTTGGCTCGTACCAGCTTCCACTCTCCTCTTTCGTCTCTCGAGTCTCTGGTCGCCCGTGATTCAGACTTGCCTTAGATTCAGACTCTCAGACTCGCGACTCAACCTGTGTCTCTCTCCCTCCCTCCCTCTCCCTCCTTCCCTTTCTCCCTCCGTCGCGGTCCCTCTCGCTCTCCTTCCGCTGTATATGTCTCACAATCCCCTCTCCCCTTTGGCACTTGGCGATGTGGGGACGGAATCTTTGGTGACAAGCGCTCGTGGCGGGGGGGGCCGACGCCAATTGCCAGGACGGAGACGGCCTCTCGCCCAAAGATGCTGCCGACTCCGAGCCTCTCATGCGCGGTGTGTCTGTATGACTCTCTCTCTCTCTCTCTCTCTCTCTCTTGTTAAGGTGTTGCTTATGTGTTGCTGATGTGTTGCTAATGTGTTGCTACTGCGTTGCTAATGTGTTGCTACTGTGTTGCTAATGTGTTGCTACTGTGTTGCTAATGTGTTGCTAATGTGTTGCTAATGTGTTGCGAACGTGTTGCTAGGATTCGAGGAGGAGCTGCGCGTCTCTCTCTCTCTCTCTCTCTCTCTCTCTCTGGATGTGTGTGTGCGCGTGTGTTTTCATGCGCATGTGCATGTCTGCGTTGATGAGTGCGTGTGTGCACGTGTGTGCGTGTGTGTGATGTATCTGTGCACAGAGTAAGTCCATGTGCGTGCGCACACTCACATAAACTCAAACGCACACGCACGGGACAAGCGCTTGGGTGCTGGAAGGGGCACCTGATCATGGAGCTGCTTAAGGCCTTCGTGCTCCGCCTTCAAATTCGCGTCGGCAAGGTCGGCGTCTCTCTTTGTTTCCGTATGTATGTACATAGCGCTTCGAGCAGAACCACATTGCAAGTGTCAAGCATTCCGCCCCCCAAAACAAACCACTACAGTGTCAAAAGAGACCTATAACAGTGTCAAAGGAGACCTACTACAAGAGCTCTCAGAGCCAGGCCACCAGCCTCTAGCGCATCCTTTGTATTGTGTCATTATGCCGTTTGAATTAGATTGTTTGCATTAGATTGTTGATTTTCAATTAAGTATAGATATAATTCGCAAGACCGAGCTCGGCCTTGCGCGAGTTGGACTCCAAGCCGTGTATTGCAATGCAATACATCATACAAGAGTTCGCGAAAGACTTTTTCGCTTGTGTTGCAAGAGCGTTGGAAGCCGTGTCGGATGGCGCCGAGTCGTCGAGATTACTAGCGCAGCCGCCTGCACATGCGACACGCGACACGCGACACGCGACACGGACGGTGACGGGAGACGGGAGACGGGGACTGAGCTTTCACGAACTCTTGTATGATGACAGGAGACGGGAACGGAGCTGGTGGGTGCAGACAAGACTGTGAGCAACGAGCGCTTCAAGAAACTGTTTGACATGTCTGGTGCTCTTGTTTGTGCCTGTGTGTGTGTGTGTGTGTGTGTGTGTGTGTGTGTGTATGTCCTGGCCAACGTCCTGGCCATCGAAGTGTGTCCTCACGCCTGAGTTCCAACGTCGGATACTGTTGGATACACCTTGGATACGGACTCACCACTAAATCCATATCAAGGCCACTAGAAACCACTCTCAACTCTGTTGGATACTGTCACACATACACTCCTCGATTTGCACTCTGCCTTTGAAACAATGTGTGTGTGTGTGTGATCTCACGCGCCGTGTGTGTGTGTGTGTGTGTGTGTGTGTTGTTTGTGTGCGCGCATGTGAACCTGTGTTTATGTGTGTGTATGGGGGGGAGACAGGCTTCGAGACCTTTCTAGATCTAAGCAAGCACCGCGACAAAGCTTACAGTGAACTTCGAGTCAGGTCCCCACCCCGATCTGGCGAACACCCCTATACCCTACACCGCACCCCCTACGCCCAACACCAAACATGGCACGCCCAGCCCTTTCAACCTGAGAGCGCTCAAGCTCGATACTGAACCGCGCACAAGTAAGCGCCACCAGGCATGGCCAAAAAAAACAAAAACATGGGTCATGCTGACTGTTGAATGCTCATGACTCACGACACATGCGATGCTGCGTCACGCCGTGTGGTGACTCCCTGGATGCACTTGGTTTTCCTGCCTTGATGCCTCAGTGATCTCCATGACGGTGCTCTCTCTCTCTCTTGCATGCGTGCGCTCTCTCTTTCCTCTCTCCCTCCCACCTCCCCCACTCCTGCACTCGCGGCGTGCGCGCGAGGGCATGCGCGTGCGTCCCTCGCGCGCGCGCGCGTGCGGGAGGAATGTCGACAGAGGGATCGAAATCGCAGAGACGCGCCAACCACGGCCATAACTCCCTACTCGTCTGACGAAAGCGTGCACTTGGCGTGTGGCGTATGTTACGTGTGCACGCATGTGTCGTATAATACGCATGCTTCGTGCATTTGGCCTTTGTATTTTTTTCAAATTTGAGCCGAGCTATTTGCTCTCAGCACCTTCTGTAGTGTTGATTTTTTTTAGGTGGGAGGGCAGAGTCGTGGACGTGCAAGAGGTATGGGCGCTACTTCAACGCCGCACGCATACTGAGGACCAACGTGGCGCGAGGCGGCCGCAAGCCCTCGCCGAACGGAGCTGGTGGGTGCAAGCCATCGCCGGCTTTTCTGTTTGTCAGTGCCGTCGCGGCTGAGGAACACCCTGAGCCTGCTGATGATCAAGATGAGGCTTTCTAGCCTTGCCTCAGGGGAGATGGGTGGAGGAGAAGGGACCGAAAGAGGGAATGCTACGGAGATTGGAGGCAGGTGGGGATGAAGGGAGGGATCCGTTCGCGGGTGGAAGTGGAGGGCGAGAACGGAAGTAAAGGACGAGTGCTTTCAAGAGAATCGATAAACACCCAGACGTCTTGTGTGGTTCTTTATTTATTGAAAACCTGACAATTGTGGCGTGGAGTTTCCCTTACATTTTAACAGCTTTGCAGCGTGAGCGGTGCGTGCAATGCACGTCACAGCAATTTGCTTTGAACCTCCCCTCTCCCAATCATCTGCCCCCCCCGGGATTGAAACTCGCGATGCCTTCAGCCGAGGCTGGAGAAAGTGTCGCGACATGATACGGACTCCTCTTGGGTGTCGCCATTTCGTGGCTGGCAAGCCCAGCGAATGGTGTTCGAACTTGCGACGCAGGGTGTGCATCCTGCGCCCAAGGATGTACCTCAGATCGTGCAAACGGAATCTCCATGTCCACTGCCGCAGTTTGAGCCTGCCCGCGAACGCTGCAAAACACTTGCAGTTTTGTGCGCCTCTCCTCACCAATGCTTGCTGCATATTTGAACGCGAGGAAAACGCTGCTCAGAGTTGCCGTGCGGCGGTCACGCGCGAGCGCCTCTTCGACCCGACGGCGCGACTGTTCTCTTTGAGCCCAGTTCATCCACACGAGAAAATTGAGAGTCAAAGTTTTGAGGGCCACCTGGTGCGCATGTGCGTGCGATATGCGGCGAGTCTCCCGCATCCACTGCACCCACGCGAGAATTGCAGACCGTGTGCTTGAAAGGTTATGCAGACGCCATCGACTCTCCACCCACAGAAGCCCTTTCCTTTTCTTCTGCACAATAGTGCTCCAGAGCGAAAGAAGAAGACAAAGCAGGTCGTGCAGAGACCTGACGGCGCGCCGAGCACACAGATTTTCGATGCGGCAGCACAATCTCGATCTGCGAGTGCGATCCCGCGTGTACACGGCCAAGACTGTCATGGCGGAGCGCATGAGATCAAGCTCCATTCGGAACTGGGCATGAGCTGCGACTTTAGCTGCATGGCTCAAGCTGCAACCAAACTTCCACTGTCGAAGGACCTTCAGGTTTCGGATTCTGAGCTGCCTGTCGAGCTGTCGGCTCCTTGTGTCTATTTGGCGCTTCGTGTTTGTGCACCAGGTGGTCATGGCGAGGGCAGCAAATCCCCAAAGCATTGTTTTCAAGTTGCGCTCTGCACATCGCCGCATGGATCGATTTCTGTCCTTCCAGCCTTGCCAGGCGCGAAAAGCGTATACACGGCAAGCGCGTCGTCTCGCGAGAATCCGAAGAGCAGCCATTTGCCTGCGATACCTCTTCAAGCGCCAATGCCTAGCGAGCTCTTTGTACACACGAAAACAAGACTTTCTGAGCTTGGTGTCTCGACGTCCCTGCGTGTTGACATAGGCAAAGTTGAGAGCTCTCCTTTTTTGAATGTGCATGGCCCAACACAAAAAGACTTTGTTCGACACTGCCTCGCTTCTTCGCAGTCGAAACCACTGGAACAATTGCTGTTGCATACGGTACTGCTGGGCACGTCGCGTCCACGACCTGTCATGTCACCACCAAGCAATCAAGTCAGTCCTCTGCTTTCCACCTGAACGCACCGTGGGTAGCTCGGTGTGGTAGCTCACCTAAGTGCACGGCGGAGGGTCTCGCGCTGACACCGCCCCCCCCCGAGCACTCGTACTCGCCATGCGCTAAGAGCGCCTCTTTGCCATGTTTGACGAAAGACACGGCACAGCACACTGCGGAGGTGTGCGAAGCCACAGACCTGGCCCTCCCATTCGATGATGGTGCTCCTGAGCACTCTGTTACGGTTTTTCACATCCATTTGGTGAACAGCACGCCGTCGTTTTGCAGCGTCGACTGACTGCGTATGCCACGAGCACACGACGCTGTTAAATGCCTGTCTTCGCTTGCCGAGAAGCACTCGCTCCACTTTTTCGTTCTGCTCACACCGCTTGCGTTTGGCAATAGCGATGTGCAGCCACACGTGCATCACCTCCAGTCTCCACCGCCGTGCACGTCGGCTCAGCACTGAAAGTAGCACGACATTTGCCCGTCGCTCCCGACTTCGCATTTGCTGCGCGACGTGCAGCGCCATCAACCACAGTCCCAACACCGCGTCTTTGTAGCGCCACGCCCTGCGCCGGTAGACCATCCGCATTGCGACTCGCCTTCGTCTCCGAGCTACGTAAAGGTCGCGCCATGCCCGGCACGCCCGCCCGCAGTTAATTGCGACGTTTAGTCTCCGCCAGAACGGCTGGTCGCCCGTGGCGCGCTTCGCCAGACGCGTCGTCGCGTCCTCAGCAGTGAAGAACAGCTCACGGTTGTACGCAAACAGCGCTGTGGTCTCAGATTGCAACTGCTCGTGCTTGCGCTGCAGGTTTTCGAGCGTGCTGCGGTAACTGTCGGCCTCGGCCTTGAGGTGCTTGGCTTCAGAGCGCAGGCTCTTGACCACGCGCTGAAAGTCCTCCGTCTCCTTGTTGGCGACCTTAGCTCTGATGAGGAGCGACCCCAGCATACCCTGCACGTCCTCGCTCGTTCCCAACGTGTCCTCAAAACGGACGCTCCCCTGGGATCTTGCCATGACCCTGGGCCCTTTCCCGTCGCCCGCCTCCGACACCCCGCTCCCGCGCTGCACCGGGCTCGCCCACTCGGCCACGAGCTCGGAGAGCTCGACCAGCTCCAGAGGCGCAGGGCGCGCATCTTTGCGTCTGCGCCGGGGGGACCCGGCCATTTGCTACTCCGGCCAAAATCAGTTCGTGTTGAGTACTACGATTTCAGAAGATGGGGAACACCGGGAGGGAAACGACGGTATGTAGTAAAATTATGTTCTCCTAATATGCTTTTTTAATCTTTACGACAAGAGTTGACCAAACAAATAGATCAACTCTGGTGAAAATCCTTTTCGAAAAATCTCGTGTGGAATTGGAATTCGTTTTTTCAATCATTACGACAAGAGTCCGGAAACACCTTGGAAACTCCGCTCGTTTCTCCCCGGAACAGGTACCGGATCTGAAAAGCTGCGAAATATGCTGTCCTCTTCCGCCCCGGAATCTGCAAAGGCGGATCTGTGAGAGGTGCAGCGGGATACCAAGCCGTCGTCGCAGACCCACCGTGACTGCCGGACTGCAGGCTGCAGGCTTCACAGGGTAGCCGGGCCCGGGGGACTTGAGGAACTGCGGTGACCTGCTTCGGAGCCATGGTGTTCACGTGTTACTATTGTGAGATAGTGTGCGAGTACAAGACCACGGACCCGGACAAGTGTTCGGGGCAATATGCGAAAGGTCAGGCACCATATTCCGGCCGCGTGTATTGCTGCCATTGTGCCAAGACAGAGTTGCCGAACTGGGAAAGAAAAGCGTGCAACCAATGCACGACGCGGCACCCGCAGCAGGTGTCAGCAGCACCTGCGCCGGACGCAGACGCGGAGGCAACGGTGGTGGCGGGCGGCTGGAAGCTGGAGCGAGAAGAGAGCGATGATGTACCGCTCCTGGCGGATCAATCTGTCTTGAAGCACGCCCCCGGCGCGGGTGTGCCTGCGGCACCTGGTGCCGTGCGTCCGCCGCCCCCGGCATATACCGAGGCGCGCGGACACGCGGCACCAGGTGAGTCGCCCACGACCGCGGAGACGCCTGTCAATGCTGTGCTCGACCCGATGGCGCTGCTCCTGGCGGCCAAGAATGACGACGCGGCCGAGGCCAACGCGCGTGCGGCGCGCGTGCTCGCCGCTGGTTGCATGCGTCCCCCGCCCCCGGCATATTCCGATGCCCTTGGCCAGCACGCGGGTGCCGCCAGGATTGAGGCTCTGCAGCAAATGGTCCTCAAGCTGTTGCCCATGGGGTTCTCCTCGGAGCAGATTTCTGCGGCATGGTCGGCGCTGGGGCATGCACCGTCGGAGGCAGCGGTTATAGGGTGGCTGCTAAGCGAGGACACAGGAAGCGCTGCGCATGTCCCCTCGTTCACTCGCATGCGCGAAGGGAGTGGCGTTACCGAGAGCTACCGAGAATGGGCCAACACGGAGGTGAAGCTGATGGCGATGGGATTCACGTCAGGGCAGATCGCGGCAGCGGCCGCGGCGGTCGGTAGCCAATCGCTGCGAGAAATAACTGACTTTCTCCTCAAGCCCGACGCCGCCAGCCTGGCGCCTGCACGGCCTGATGCCCGCACACAGCTGGTGCGCGACATGAAGCATCGCTTGAAAGATTTCGACGAAGTGCAGGTCGACAACGCCCTTGAGGCCGTCGGAAGCGCCGCGGGAAGTGGCGCCGCTGACGCGCATGAGCTGCGTAAGTGGATAGAAGGTAAAGCAGTACGTTTTCGGTGTCAGCGCGCATAAAACTCTTCTCTCTCTGCGGCATGCCGCTGCGTGAACTCGAGCCTCTGCGTACTCTCATGTCAGCGCCGCCCCGCAGGCAACAGGGAGGCCAGCAAGAGACCCAGTGTAAACATGATCTGCCGCAAGCTCCTTGAGCTGGGGCTCTCGCCCTCAGAGGCCTCTCGCAAGGTGTGTGAGCGGGTGTTTTTGGGGGGCGTATGGGGTATATGGCAGTCGAACGGTGCGGGTCTGGGTGTGGCTCTGTTTGAGGAGTGGGTCTGGGGTTCTTGGTGAATGCGCTCTCTATAAATAGAATGTGTTCTCTATTGAGGAACTGAGTGTGTGGATGCGTTTTGGGAGTGGGTCTGGGGGTTGGGCATCGCACTCGCACACCTTGTTTGCGTGCGACATGTGCAGGGGAGAGAGAGAGAGAGAGAAAGAGAGAGAGGGGGAGAGGGAGTTTTCTTAGGAACTTCTCCGTAATGGGGGCTTTAGGGCGTCGCCCGCGCACAGACTCCGCATCACCATACTTTGAACTGCATGATCCGTAGGCGGAAGCAGCGCACCGGCTAACGTCGACGCTCCAAGCTGCTATCAGTCATGCCATGATGCTGCAAAAGGAGGATTCATTTCGCAAGGTATTTTGAAGAATATTTTACTATTATAATATTTCAAAATCCAGCCGTTTCAAAAAACTCTGTGCCCTGGGGTTGTGACGGTATGTACTTATGCACGCGCTGTCGAGCTGACTCTTTCGACGGTTTGCCAAAAAAAAAAAGGAGGACGTGGTCACGGGGGAAGTTTTGTTGGCCCGGGACATGTTCATCTGCGAATGCAACTGTCAGCACATGCTCTCATACGAGACCTTTTTCCTCAAAATCATGTCGGATGTGCGGGACAGATGCGTGCCTGCGTGTCCGCTCAATGCCATTCCGAACGGGTAATACTGAAAATATCAACGTGAAAAAACTGATTATCTATAATGATATATTCATAGGTGACATGAGATTAACTCCAATTGACTTATGAGATTAACTCCAGTTGACTGAAGTGATGCATTAACAGGTGCAGGTATGTGATGACGCAAAAGGAGACAGAGGATGTCATCGCTAAGGTCATGCGTACCGATTCGCTTCGTGCTGAGATCGTTGATCAGGTCATCATTAAAAGTATATTCTTTATAAAAACCACACACACACACACACACACACACACACACACAACACACACAAACAGGCCAGCATAGACTTGCTGGACCTAGAACCAGACCAAATGCTCGCCAACGGGCAGCGTGGTTTCAAGTCACGCCTTGTGTCAAACATCTATATGAACCGGATTAAAACTGGCGGCGGCTTCATCGAATGTCCACGAGAAGACTGCGGATGGTAAGTGTGTCTGTGTGTAGACATGCACACATACATGTATGGAGAGACATACGCACATACACACACACACACATCGAGTGTCCGCAACGGGAAGCTTAATCGCCCTCTCCCTCTCCCTCTCCCTCTGCCTCTCCCCCTCCCCCTCTCTTCCCTCTCACACCCCTAACAGTCCCTCTCCCTCCCTCTAGCATGTATGCACGCAAGATCCTATATATATATATATATATATATATATTAGATTTGTGTGTGTGTGTGTGTGTGTGTGTTTGTGTGTGTGTGTGTATGCAATTTAAGCACATAGGCGCACGTAGATGATCTGCAGATAAATGTATCCGTTTAGCCCATACATCTCCACCTCTCACCTCCCTGCCCTCGTCTCCTGCCGTCCACCATCACAGGTTCGTCGAGGCGCAGTTCGCGGCTGCTGCATCTGGTGATGACAGACACACTCATCAGATCGTGTGCGGAAAGTGTAATCTGCGCTTCTGCAGCGCGTGCAAGAAAGCATTTCACTACGATTCCCCCTGTGATGAGATGCTGAGCTATGCAAGGCAATGGGCTGAGTGGCTCGAAGAGGGGCGGCCACGGGCTTTGGAACGACTGGCGCAGCTTGACGAGCGTTTCAACACGGCATTGCAGGCATTTAATGCGCAGAAAGAGCAGCATGCAGCGGATATGCGCAACCGCAAGGCCCAATATGATCAGATGCTTGTGGATGAACGCTGGAAAGAGCAACACTGCAAACGTTGCCCACATTGTCAGTTCGTGGTTAACAAGCTCGACGGGTGCGACCTCATGGTGTGCGGCAGGGACTACCACGGTAACGTGATGCAAGGGGGTTGCGGGCGAGGATTCCACTGGATAAAAGACGCGCTGCCTTACAAAGCCGACACCGGGCATCACCCAAATGTGGTAAACTTTTCGGCGGCACAGCCCGTGGACGAGATGCCTGCGAAGAGGCTGGAAGCCGATGGGGTCACGCGACTTAGGTGCTCGGTGTGTCAGGAGCAAATACAGGGCCCGCATGCTGTGTGTCTGAATTGCCCGAACTGGAACAGAGGCTGGGAGGGTGTGCACCAGGTGTGTCTGCAGTGTCAGGGTTTTAACCTCACGAACTCAGATCCGCGGGGTGCGCAGTCTTCGGATGCCTCTGGACACCTGTCTTCTCATGTATGCCGTGTTTTCCTAGAGGACACGTTTACGCAGGTTCCCGTGAGGTGAGCATTCCAACCAACCTTCACGCGCTGTCCATCAAAGACCTCAAGGAGATTCTCGAGTCCCTTGACGTCGATTTTTCGGACTGTCGCGAAAAGAGCAAGCTCGTCAATCGGATAAACATTATCCGCCACGTACAGTGACTTTCGCGTCACGACATTCATTTGAATGTACGGTTTCGTTACGACATTGATTGTTTGCACGTACGGTTTCCCGGTTTCGTTGCATATCGGTATCATTTATAGGTCTTATATCGGCGTGAGTTCAATATCGCTTCCGATATTGCCACACGACACTGATACGAGACCAATATACGAACAATATGGGTCCGATGTGTAATTATATTCAATATTCACATAGGCAGTGTGTCCACTTTTAGGAATCTACTCAGAAAAACATGACTCAATGACTAACGAACAAACGTTTTTATTCGAATTCTTTAATGAATTGTCCGAATTTCAAAGCCGCCCAGAAGTACTAAACTTTAAAACTGCCTTTTGGGCACAGTATCGGAGCCGCTTCTAGAGTAGTATAGATATGTACAAAATGACTGTCGGTCAGGGATCAACCATGAATTTATGAAGTACAAAGGCACTCTAACGAGCGCCACCCTTTATTTTACTTCCTAAGCATCATAAACCCGTACTCCCTCCCGACCGACAGTCATTTTGTACCGTGATATCTTTTATATTAATGAAACCGTCGAAGGGTTTGATAACTGACTTAAAGATATATCGCAAAGAAACCCGGGTAGGAGTGAGCAAGGGAAACCTTGATGAGGACCTCTGGCAATGGCGGTGTGACGTGACAAGGTTGCGAAAACCCAGTGTTCGTGGGTTGTCAGGGTCTGTAGGGGGATGATCCACCTAGGTGTAGGGGGGATCGGCTAAAATCTCTTGAGATAGAATCTCGCAGATTTTAGAAAGACCCAAGGTCACCGAAAAGGGTTGGTTTCATAGCTGTTACAGGTTTGGGATTTTGGAATAAAACAGACGGCGAGGGCTAAGCTCTCCTGTCTGCGTTCACGTTGAGCGTTCGGACGTCGTGTCGTCGGCAGGGTGGGAAGGGCGTTGTGTGTCGCGTCGTTGCGCGTCGCGTCGTTGAGCGTCGCAGCGTCGCCGAGCGTCGCAGAGCGGTCGTATCCGTACAGGCGGCGAGCATCTCCATGCAAACGTCTCTGGGTCTTGCGGATGCCCACGTTACCATGATGATGATGATCCTTTTATTGTTCTTACAAAATTTTATAAACAAATCGTAATCGTAACTCGAGACGTATGTTACGACATACGGGTCTGCTCCACCAAACCGTCTCTCTCTTTGTTACCACCCTGAGGATTCAGATCTGACACGCAGGATTAGGCGGGTTTGCGTCCGTTACATCTCGAGAGAAAATATGTTGTAGAGGGTGGACCTGCTGGAGGTGCCAGGCAAGCGGCGGCGCTTAGGCTCCCCTGGCCGAGGCCCGCTTCCGAGCCAAGTCACTGTTCCCCTCTCAGGCTATAGTATCATTGAATTCGAATAAATCCTCCTCGTCCTCTCCTCCTCCTCCTCCTCCTCCTCCTTCAGTCAAACTGCCCACTCTGTCGACCGTGACCCCCGGGCCCCGGGCCGGGGGCCGCGGCCATCATCATGATCACACTCAGGACTGCCCGGGCCGCCATCATGATGATGAAAAGTTTCTTTTTTCAAGTTCAAGTTAAGAGTCAGAGGAGGCAGTAAGGAAGGGTGGAGGAGGAGGACCCATGGAACGGAGGATGGGCTAAGGATGAAGCGGCGGAGGAGCCCGCGCGAGTCGCGGGAGCGTCCGCGGCAGGTAGGGAGGGCACAAGGCGAAGTGAGAAAGCCAAAGTGTCAGAGGAGGCATTATTAACCAGGAGTTCAAAGGCTCAGACTCGGAAACCTATCATGATGAACGCCGCCGGCCTGAGTGCATCCTACACTGGCACCGTGACGAAATCCGAGTCACTGGCACAAACACCGTGACCAAGCACACGGACTCCGAGTCGGATACGCGGCCCCCGGGCCGCCGGCGGCTGGCGAATACTACACGGAGGTGTAGAGGATACTAAATTGAGTACCAATAAACAACACTATCTTGGTACGAAAGTGACGGTTATGTCACTATTCAAATTTGCCGGTCGATGGAGAAACTTGGAGAGGAGGACCACGTAGATGCCGCGGATCGGCTCTTTGCGGCCGGCGAGTATGCTGCTGCGGCTGCCAAGGCTGCCGATGGCCTCCAACGAAAAGGCCTGTTGCCCGACGACATCGCGAAACTGCTCTCGCGCAAGAGCGAGGTTCTACGACGCGTGCATCACAGTGTTCTTTGTCATGGCATTCATGTGCTCCGCGGAGCTGAGATGGATTCCGCCCGCTGACTGCTTGAGTGTAACCTCAGGCGCTGCTGTGTGCCGGGCGGGCCTCTGAGGCCCGCATGGAGGCAGTGACTCTTATCAGGTTACGGCCAGATTGGAGCCAAGGGTACCAGCGGCTAGGACAGGCGCTGCTCATGTTGCAAGAGTTCGAGGAGGCTGAGGCGGTAATCGCCGCCCCCGGGAACATGCGCACGCGAGAGAGGCCACGCTCAAAGAAAATGCTACAAGACCCATTCGGAGGCACCTTGCTTCAACGTCATCTGATTTCGTTGATGTGTGTCCAGATCTTTGCCAAGGGCTGCAAGATCAATCCCAACAGCAAGGACATGAAGTTTTTCCTTGTTCAGTCTCGCGTTCAGGCAATGAATCTTCCCATCCCACTAGCATCGGCCCCTCTGTGCCTCATGCATGCGTGTCTGGCGTGCAGTCGGTGATCTTCTTCCTGCTTTTTCAGACAGCACGCGCGATGGGAAATGCAGCGTTTCAAGAAAAATCTTTTGCCGAGGCTGCTACGCACTACAGGTGAGCGCGTTCGAATGGCGGTTCAAGCGCTGGCCCGTGTGGCACCACTCTCACACAGCCCGTGTGTGAGTTATGGTCGGCCGTGTCACATGTGAGTCATGGTCGGCATGCGCGGGAGAGTTTATCAGGAATTACTCCATGACGTAAGGTAATCGCACTGCGTTCTGACTCAGCCTCGCGATCAAGCTGGACCCGGCTAACCACATGGAAATACACAAGCTGTTCTCCAATCGATCGGCTTGCTTCTGCGGCTTAGGCGACTATGCGCGCGCGCTCTCTGATGCTGAAAATGCAATCCGTCACAGTCCTAAGGTCGTCGCACGTGTGCTCGTATATGTAAGCGTACATGCATGCATCTACGTTTCTGGCTTTTACGATTGCAAGAGTTTGATATGCATTCAACTTGGCATACACGTAAACGCCAACACATTCGCATTTTACAGTGGAGTAAAGGATACAGTCGAAAGGGGGCGGCGCTTGCGGGCATGGGCGATTCATCTGCTGCCGCTGATGCGTACAGACAGGTCTCTCTCTCTCTCTCTCTCTCTCTCTCTCTCTCTCTCCGCTCAAGCCCTCCCTCTCCTGAATGCATTGCTGAGTCTTGCCCCCAGACACCTACCTCCACGTCCATCCGACCACCATGAGATTGAATAGACTGAATGGCGCGAGCACTCCTTCAACTTCAGGCACTAGCGCTCGACCCCAACAACGCCAGCACAGGCACTGCTCTTGCGCACCTGCATGGGGGGGTCGGAGGCGGAAGAGGAGAAGAAGCAGGGAGCAACGAAACACCTAGATCGCAGGGCGAAGCAAATCGATCACAATATTTTCAGCAGCAAAAATACGAAGACGTGCCGCGCCAGCAGGCACCGCCAGCGGGCGATCGAAGACACCAACTTGCCGCAAGGAAGTCGCTTGATGACGGGCGTGGACGCAGCTTATTGAATACATGGATAGGGATAGCAGACGCTCCTTCATCCTCGTCGTCAGCGGCCTTTGCAGGAGAGTCATCCGTGACATCAGCGCGGCAAAGACCGCAACCGCCCGGGGGACCGCAAAGATCCGCAACAGCCCGGGTACGGAGCAGCAGTGCAACTTCCCGTCAAAGCCGGCCGGTACTGTCCCCGCGACAACAGGCAAAGAGAATGGAGCTCACGCAGGAGATCGGTCGACAGCCTGTGTCAGGTATATATATACATATATACATAGATATATACATATTTACAAATACACACACACATGTAGTGTGCGTGTGTGTGTATGTACATACATGTATATATGTATATACATGTATATACATATATGTATATAATACTCAAACACACACATGCACACACACACACACATTAGGTGATGACAGCGCTATAAACAGAGGCACCGCAGTCCCTGCTGCTCCTGCCTCTGCTCCCGCAGCTTCGTCAGCGCCGTATGCTGCTGACGATGCGAGTGAGGAGAAGAGTGCTAGGCAGAGATCTTCAGGATATGCAAGCCTGGGGATCGGCGCTGTAGAAACTCCTTGGGCCCGCCCGAGATCTGCCGATGGCAGGCCAAAGCCCAAAAGAAGTGAGCCGGTCATAATAGTATAATGTCAGTCATTGAAAACATCAATCATCATAACATTAGGATATTATTATAATTGACATTACACTATCATGAAATATTAGGACACCCATTCACAAAGCGCTGGAGACGCTCTGGCCAATACAAGGCGAGCACGAGGAGAAGTAATCATCTCTGGCCGTCTTGAGCCAGGGGGAAATGAGCTCAGGAGAATGAACGCAGATGGCGGATACTCGATGGCCGGAGACGGAATTCACGAGAGGGTGGAGCAACCAGGCAATGCAGGAGGAGCAGAAGGCGTGAGTGGGAACGCTATCGGCTACCCCACGGCTGGTCTGGGCACGCGCGAGAGAGTAGAGACAAGGCCAATAAGAGCAGACAGAGCGAGTGAGGGCTTGACTGCGGGCGGCAGCACGGGACCGGGAGTTGCAAGTCGAAGTGTAGGTCCCGGGTACTCGATGGCTGGTGTCGGCTTGCGCGAGCGGGTTGAGCGTCCAGTAAGTTCAAGCGTGGCAGAGGGGGGCCGTGGTGCGGCTGGTGCGGCCCTGTATGGAAATGGCAATGGGGCACCCGCAGGAGCGGGGGTCGGTAGTACACGAGAGGAGTGGAAGCGTGGGAATGAGGCGTTTGCTGCCTCCTTGTACAGCAAGGCCATTGAGCACTACTCCAACGCGGTGAAGCAGGACCCTTTCAATCATGTCCTCTTTAGCAACCGCAGCGCTGCCTACGCTAGTCTACGCCTGTGGGACAAGGCAATTGCCGATGGCAATGAGTGTGTGCGGCTGCGTCCCGACTGGGCCAAGGGATATTGCCGCCTTGGAGCAGCCTTTGAGGGCCAAAACGACCTAGTTAAAGCTGAGAATGCTTACGCCGAAGGCCTAGAAAGAGAGCCGGAAAATGCACTGCTGCAGATTTCTCTGTTTCGGGTTTGTGGCGCTGAAAAAACTTCGATTGATCACCTGCAAACTGGCGCGTCCACGGGCAAGGTCAAGGGAGGCTCGCGGCGAGCGTTGAGCTCGAGTGCGGCGATGGGAGCGAGTGGGTTGAGCGGGCATGCCGTGAGTGGCAGGGGCGAGGGCAGGGAAGGTTCTCTCTCTGTATCTATCTCTCTATCCCCTCCCTGATGACTACTCCCCTCAAGCAACAGCACCAGGGCAAACATGGCGTCAACGAGAGAGAGAGAGCGCGCGCCCGTGCGCGACACACACACACAGAGCGCGCGTGCACGAGCGAGCGAGCGAGCGAGCGATATATATACACACACACACACACACACACACACATACACACACACACACACACACACACACACACACA
>Ga0315905_10003781_pt1 | contig 15562 bp, 8 predicted proteins | sample LakEriMetagenome_5_FD_203522 | JGI IMG/M metagenome (GOLD analysis project Ga0315905, IMG submission 203522) | Freshwater fungal communities from buoy surface, Lake Erie, Ohio, United States - Buoy 4 MA121 | ecosystem: Environmental > Aquatic > Freshwater > Lake | place: USA: Lake Erie, Ohio... | reverse complement strand
CGCGTCGACGCGCACAACTTCTACACCTGCGTCCAGACTTGGACCTGCGAGAAATACGCGGGAATGTCGACACGAGATTGAATAAACTTGCCCAAGGCCACTACGATGCAATCGTCCTTGCAAGCGCCGGACTCGCACGACTTGGACTGGCACAAGCCCTCTCGACGCGTCTGGGGCTCGAGACAATGCTCCCGGCCGTCGGCCAAGGGGCTTTGGGTCTTGAAACCCGCGCCGATGATCACGAAACGGCTCAAGCCATCCGCGTCTTAAACGATTCCCACGCGGAAGCTTGCGTGCGAGCCGAACGCGAAGTTCTCAGAATCCTACGCGCTGGTTGCCTAGCCCCCGTGGCCGCCTATGCCTCGCTTGAACACGGGACCATGGTCCTTCGCGCAAAAGTCTTTTCGGTCGATGGTTCGGTCATGGTTTCGGCCTGGGTCCGTCACGCATTTGAGCCCCCAAACAGTGAACCACCCGATCAAACCCCAGAGGCTCTAGCGCGATACGTCACCGAGAAGCTCATCGAGCAAGGGGCCGACCGCTTGATCGAGGCGAAAGTCTAGAGCCCAATACCGTCAAATCGGGACATCGATGAAGTTGCATTTCCTTGTAATCGGCAAATGATAGCGGAGCAGCGCAAGCTGCCCGGTGAGTCTAATATCCACTGGTTTCCTGAGCGCTCGAGCGTGGAACACGACTCTTGACCCTACACCGGAGGGCTTGCGCCCAATACCGTCAAATCGGGACATTGATGAAGTTGCATTTCCTGGTAATCGGCAAATGATAGCGGAGCAGCGCAAGCTGCCCGGTGAGTCTAATATCCACTGGTTTCCTGAGCGTTCGAGCGTGGAACACGACGCTTGCCCCTTCACCGGAGGGCTTGCGCCCAACCGCTTTCAAAGAACCCTCGGCATGCGCCGAAAACCATTCAAATCCGATCTTTCCTAAAATGATCCAAGTGTCGATTTGAAGGTGTTGGGCTTGCGCCCAACCGCTTTCAAAAACCCCTCGGCATGCGCCGAAAACCATTCAAATCCAATCTTTCCTAACATGATCGAAATGTCGATTTGACAGTATCGGTCTAGAGCCGTAACCCTCCCCTAGGCAAAGCCCCCGGTTACTGAAGGTTACTCGTGCCCCCGCTCAAGAAGGCGATCTAGAGAGCTTGCTGGGTTGAATCAAGTCTCAATGGCGATCAAGACGCCCTAAAAGACGATGATTTGTTTGTTTTCCACAAAACGCTTGTCGCTTGTGCCCCCTCGCCTCGGGTTTTGACGTAGACTGTGTTTGTCGTTTGCCCGTAACTTCGGATTCACCGTACCCTCGGACTGTCGGCCCCCCCCTACCCTTCCCCACCCATTGCTTGCTGCACATCGCCATGCGATCGATCCGCTTGCTCACTCTATCTCGGACGCACTTTTTCTTCGGTGCTAGCTTCCTCCTCGCTTGTTGTCTTTGCGCTAGCTTGGGATGCCCCCGGGGCAATGCGTTCGCTTCGGAACCCGATGCGGCCGCAAGGCCGGTGAGCATGGTCAACGAAGTCCTTCCAATTTTGACCAAAGCGGGATGCAACGCAGGGACCTGCCATGCCAAGGCGAGCAATGGTCAAAACGGATTCCAGCTTTCTTTGTTGGGTTTTGAACCCTTCGAAGACTACCAGCATTTGGTTCTTGAGGGCCGTGGTCGGAGGCTCTCTAGCACTGCGCCCGAACAGAGTCTGCTATTGCTCAAGGCGACCGGCCAAGTTCCGCACGGAGGTGGTGTTCGATTGGACCCGAATTCCGAGCAGTATCGGGTGATCATCGAATGGATTCGCCAAGGCGCTCTGTACGATGGCCAAAGCGCGACGAAACTCCGCTCGATCGAGATCCAACCCTCTGAGGCAATCCTCGCTCCGAGTGCTCAGCAACGATTAAAAGCGATCGCGAATTATGACGATGGATCTCAAAAAGATGTCACGGAACTTGCGCTTTTCGAGTCGAACGAATCGTCGATGGCGACGGTCGACGAAGCGGGTACGGTGAGCGTTCAGGACATCCCCGGCTCGGTATCGATCATGGTCCGATATCAAGGCATGGTTGGAGTGTTCCGAGCATCGATCCCTCAAGCTTTCGTGGTAGAGCGATTTCCCGAGGCTAAAAACTTTGTCGACGAGTTGGTCTTTAGCAATCTTAAAAAACTTGGTATCCCGACTTCGGAATTGACCGATGATGCGACGTTCCTCCGGCGTGTATCGTTGGATGTTGCCGGTCGTCTCCCGACCGAGCAGGAGCTAGCAAGTTTCCTCGCGAACACTTCGGCCGGCAAGCGCGATGATGCGATCGAGCAGTTGCTTGCAAGCGGAGAGTATGCGGACTTCTTCGCCAACAAATGGACGGCAATGCTCAAGAATCGCCGAGATGACGCGAGCGATATCACGTCGAATTTCGCGTTTTACTCCTGGGTCCGCGACAGCCTTCTGGCGAATAAGCCTTACGACCAGATGGTTCGAGAGCTCTTGGCCGCAACCGGAACGGTTCTCTCGAATCCTCCAGTGGCTTGGTACAAACGGGTCAAGGATCCGAAGAACCAGCTTGAAGATGTCGCGCAATTGTTTCTTGGCGTGCGCATGCAATGCGCTCAGTGCCACCATCATCCTTTCGAGCGTTGGAGTCAGGATGACTATTACAGCCTAGCCGCATTCTTCAGCCAAGTTGGTCGAAAGCCGACATCGACCCGAGGTGAGGACATGATCTTCCACAAGCGGGGGCTTGCAGGAGTTGCGAATGCCAAGACGGGTCAAATGCGACGGCCCGCAGCGCTCGGGGAGACGGTCCAGGAGATTCTGCCCGACCAAGACCCGCGTCTGAAGCTCGCCGACTGGATGGCCGACTCAAAGAATCCTTTCTTTGCTAAAGCGGTCGTGAATCGTTACTGGAAGCACTTTTTTCGCCGAGGCTTGATCGAGCCCGAGGACGACATTCGCGATTCGAACCCCGCATCCAATCCGGAACTCCTGGCTGCACTTGAAGCTCGCTTCATCGCCTCAGGGTTCGACCTCAAGGATCTTGTTCGCACCTTAGTTCGCTCGACAACCTATCAGCTCTCATCGGTCCCTAACCCGCAGAATATCACCGATCTGCAGAACTTCTCGCGCTATTACCCTCGCCGACTTTCGGCCGAGGTTTTGCTCGATGCTGTCGATGACTTTGCGATGACTCGCACCGATTTTCCGAACCTTCCACCCGGAACCCGCGCGATCGCCTTGCCCGACAACAGCTACAACAACGCTTCGCCATTCCTAAAGGTTTTCGGGCGTCCCGAGAATGAAAGTGTCTGCGAATGCGAACGGATTCAAACCTCAAGCCTTGCACAGAGCTTGCACTTGATGAATGCAAACGACGTCAAGAGCAAGCTCGCAAGCGGAACAGGCCGAGCCGAATCGCTGGCCAAGTCCGACAAGACCCCAGAACAACGGGTCGAAGAAATATACGCGTCGGCTTTCTCTCGAAAACCGACCCCAGAAGAGCTAGCCACCGCCGTGGGCTATCTTGCCGAAGTCCGAGTCGATGCCAGTGGTAATCCAATCGATCCAGGAAAATCGATCCGTGAGAACCTTCAAGATCTGCTCTGGGCGATCATCAACTCGAAAGAGTTTTTGTTCAATCACTGATAAGGAATCCTGCGATGATCTCGATCGACATCCACTTTGCGAAGCAACTTCAATGGCTGATCTTCGCTTGTTCGTTAGCCCTAGGTAACGCGGCGGTCTCCAGAGCGCAATCGGTTTGCTTACCCCTGCCTAGACTCCTGTCGATCAGTCCGATGGGAGGCCAAATCGGTACTTCGTTCGATGTGACCATCGCGGCTGAAAACATGGAGGAGCCTGGCCCATTGCTTTTCGAAAACCCAGCCATCCAAGCCACTGCAAAGCTCGACGCACAGGGCAAGCCCATCGCAAACCAATACACTCTGGCAATCGCTCATGATTGTCCAGCAGGGCTCTACGAGGCCCGAGTACTCGGTAGACTCGGTATCTCCTCGGCACGCATTTTCTCTGTCGGCAAACTCGCCGAAGTGGTCCAAAAGCCTGGCAATACTACCTTGGCCAACGCGATCGAACTGACGGTCCCCTCGGTATGCAATGCGGTCGTCAGCACCCGAGCCATCGATTTTTATTCCTTCGAGGCCGTCCAAGGCAAACGCTACATCATCCAGTGTTCGGCAAGGGGCATCGACTCGAAACTCGATCCGGTAGTCATCGTCGGCGATTCCCGAGGAACCGATCTGGTCGCTCAAAGGACCGGCGATACGCTCGATTTTGTGGCCAAAACCGATGGGAAGCACACCATTAAAATTCATGAATTGACCTTCAAAGGAGGGCCCGGGTACTTCTACCGGTTGAACATCGAGGAGCTACCGATCGACGCTCCCATGCCGATTTATCCCAGCACCCGCTCGGTAAGTGCCTTTTCCTGGCCCCCGTCTGGACTTGCTCCTGAACCCTCGATCGCCGAGCAAGAAGACGTTCTGTCGCAGTCGATCCCTCTACCTGCCGACATCTCCGGTCGGTTTTACCCCGCCGCAGACGTCGATACCTATGAATTCGATGCGCAAGCTGGACAGACCTGGTGGATCGAAGTCGCTTCGGAACGTCTAGGGCGCCCCACCGATCCATCGTTGATCGTTCAAATGCAAAACCCCGATCGGTCCGGTTGGATCGATGTGACCGAACTCAACGACATCTCAAGTCCCATGAAGCCATCGAGCAACGGGTATGCTTACGATGGACCCCCTTTCGATGGTGGATCGACCGATATTCTCGGCAAACTGGAAATCAAAGAGTCCGGACATTATCGGTTGGTTCTTTCCGACCTTTTCGGAGGTACGAGGAAGGATCCACGGAATATCTATCGGCTCGTTGTTCGTCCTGCGCAACCCGACTTCTGCGTGGTTGCATGGGGGCTGCATATGGAGTTGCGAAACGGTGATCGCAACGCACTTTCCAAGCCGCTTGCACTTCGGGCCGGAAGCACAGTCGCATTGGAAGTCGTAACCGTCCGACGCGATGGATTCGACGGCGAGATCGCTCTGTCGGTCCAGGGACTTCCAACAGGAGTTACAGCCCAAGGGTTACGGATTCCCGCAGGCAAAATGCGAGGAGTGTTGCTGCTGACGGCCGCTCAGGATGCACCCCAAGGAATCTCCGATGCGGTCATCACCGCGACGGCAAAGATCGGTGAACAGACAGTTTCGCACCCGATGAAAATGGCGCAAATGGTTTGGCCGATCCCCGATGCTTGGAGCGAAATTCCAAGCCCAAGACTCGTCGCAGGGATCCCCGTTTCGGTCACTACCTCGGAGCTTGCTCCGATCACAATCGCCCCGAGTGAGCCCCGTGTGTATGAAGCCAAGCTGGGCGAGACACTCAAGATCCCCATGAAGCATTCGCTTCGAAGCGAGTTTTCCGGAGCGGTCCTGCAGCTCAAAACGATGGGGCCTGGGTTCGATGGGAACCCGCAATTCGATGTGTCGCTCACCGCATCGAGCTCCGAAGCCATCATCAATCTCGCATCCATCAAACCTCCACCAGGTGAATACACCGTCGCCTTTTATGGATCGGCCGTCGCCAAATACCGATACAATCCACTAGCGGTCTCCGTGACAGAGAACGAACTGAAGAAAGCTCAAGAAGAACAACAACGAGCGGTCGAAGTCCTGATGCAGAAAACCCAAGCTCTTGCGTCGATCGCCGCCGAGCAGAAATCCGCCGCTGAAGCCGAATTGGCCGAGGCAACCAAGAAAAAACAAGAAATCGACGCCCAAGTAACCGCCATCCAAGAGAAGCTCAAACGGATCAACGAACAAGCTACCCCGCGAGACACCGCAGAGATAATCCTCAGCGAGCCAGTCAACGTGCGGGTCTTGGCCCCTTAAGCGTCCCTCCATGCAAGGTGAAGCAACCATGAAACACGATGATCGATTTTCCGTCCTCGGCGCCAATCGCCGAAATTTCCTCACCATGGGTCTCGGGGGGTTCGCTACCCTGAGCCTGCCGGGGCTTCTGCGACTCCAATCGGCGATCGCTTCGGATCCAACGGGAAAACCCCGCGAACGCAAGTCGATCATCATGGTCTGGAAGCCAGGTGGGTGCTCCCATATCGATACCTACGATCCGAAGCCCGATGCGACCACCGAATACCGTGGTCCCTTTAGCACCATCGCGACCAAGGTTCCCGGCCTGCAATTCACCGAATTGCTTCCACGGCAAGCAGCGATCGCAGACAAATTCACCGTCCTGCGCTCCATGCGACAGACGGCCCCGGGACACCCCGCCGGCTCGATGCAGATGCTCTCGGGGGATCCTGAAACGCGGGATAAACCCAAGCCGAAGTATCCCGATTGGATGACCGTGACGAACTACCTGCGTTCTCGCGATGAGCCTCAACGCGAGAATCCCCTGCCACGCTATGTCGGGATCAACCCTCCATTGGAATACAATGGACCGGCCTACCTCGGCGATATGTACTCCCCGTTTACCGTCTCGGGAGATCCGAGCAATCCAAACTTCTCGGTCCCCAACATCGGGCTCTCCGATACCAACGAGGTCCAACGACTCGGACGTCGGAGCGACCTGCGGCAAAAGCTCGATACTCTCACCCGAGCCTTTGACCGCGCCGGTGAACTCGGCGCGCTCGATCAATTCGAATCCCAAGCGATCTCGCTGCTCACGAGCCCGAAAACGAAGGAAGCCTTCGATTTGACCAAAGAAGACGATCGCACACGCGACCGCTATGGTCGAAACGCTTGGGGCCAGCAACTCCTCATGGCAAGGCGTTTGGTCGAAGCGGGGGTCGAAATTCTGACGACCAGCCTCAGTGGACCATTGTGCGGACGGGTAGGCAATTGGGACGATCATGCGGTCAACCATCACGTCTTCGACGCTTTGCGGTTCCGATCCGAGATCTACGACCAAGCCGTCACGGCTCTGATCGAAGACATTTACGAGCGAGGACTTGACCAACGCGTCTTGGTCGTCGTGACCGGCGAATTCGGCAGAACTCCGAAAATCGAATACTCACCGAGCACCGGTGCCGGCAACGCCAGTGCAGCGGCCGGAACCATCCAGCCCGGCAGAGACCACTGGCCAAGAGCCTTCTCGAATATCTGGGCTGGCGGCGGTATCCGAACCGGACAAGTCATCGGTGCGACCGACAAGCGTGGAGAAGACCCCATCGAAAGAACCTGTTCTGCCGGTGACTTCCTTGCCACGATCTACCATCACCTGGGGATCGAAGCGCACACGACGTTCATCAAGGACTTCAACGGACGACCCACCCCAATCGTCGATCAAGGTCGACCGATCAAGGAGCTCATTAGCTGACCGATCGCAAGTCCCCCAAGATCGCTAGCTAGCCTATTGAGCTAGGCTATCGATCTAGACTATTGAGCTGGCATACTCGTACGGTAAAGTACATCGAATCCGTTTGGAGTTTCGATAAGCCGATACCCCAAAGAAAGAGCCTCTCGGCGAGCGTTGAGCGTTTGCTCTCGGGTCTGTTGGAACTCCTCGATCGGATCCAAGACGATCAGGTCGTATCGGAGCAACGGCGATTCCAACGCTGGTGCGAGTTTGCGATAACTCTCTCGACGCTCATGAAACTGGCCCACGGTTTCTAAGTCTTGGGCACCCAAGAAGTGAGCGGCCAATCGTCCGGTCGACAAGATCCGGCAATCGGTAAATGGGGTCGCACCATCGAATCCAATCCTGCGAATGTTCATGATCTGTTCATGAAAGACCCGATTGTCGACCGTTCCAATCGCCCGTGTCGCTTGCGATTGCGGTCCGTACGATCGCGATTTGACATCCGTGAGAGTATCGCAACTCCAAGGAAATTGACCGACGAAGACACTCAGGATCCAAGCCGTGGACAAAACGCCCAGCGCGGTTCGACCCAACCTGCTTGGACCCTCGCTTTCGATCGCGCCGACAAAAAGGATCGGCAGAATGACGCTCGCATATTGAAACGCAAGGCTCTGTGCTGGCATGTGTTCCCACAAAAGCAGAACCAGCAGTAAGGGAGCGACCCCAAGCAGCGTCCAGGCAAACACTCGGCGGGAAAAACAGATCGCAAAGGGCGCAAAAAGAAACGCGAGGAATGCGATATTACGCTCTCGGAACAGCAACTCGAAAAAGACCGAGGGCCTCAGCACCGGTGATAGGAGAATTTCTATAGCACCATTGCCCAGGCGGGCAAATCGACCGGTTTGAAATGTGGCAAGTCCACTCAACTGGTAGACCATCAGGAAGGCGATTGTCGCGATGAGCCAAACGATACCCCAAGACATGGCAGAGACACCCGGCCTATCTTCTAGATCGGAATCGTGGCCCGATTCCTTCCGTTTCATGACGGTGCGCAAAGCCTGCATGGCTGCATAGCAACCGATCGCTGCAATGGCTCCTTCTTCAAAGCTCGCTGCGAGAATCGCAAGCCCAATCGCCCAGAGCCAACGACGACGCTCGAGCATCCAATAGGCAGCTAGGAGGGAGGGAATTGCAAAACTGATCGGATGCCATCCGTAGGTGTACGCAAGGTTCATTTGTCCGATCGAGGGATAAGCCAACCAAGCCAGCGCCCAGCAGGCAGCATTCGATGGGGTCGCACCCCGATCGGCGGCGATCCGGTAAATCAACAACGAACAGCCTCCAAGCGCGATGGCTTGCAGCATGAAGACCAACTCAACTCTCGGAACGAGGCTCCAGAGGGGAGCGATCAAGGCCAGGCCTGGATTGAAGTGATCCCAATACGTCGCTAAAACTGGGGACTCCATCAAGAAGCCTTGGCCTCGCGAGGTTCGAATCGCGCGCAGCAGGAAATGACCAAAGTCATTGAATCCTAATTGAAATGCCCGGAACATCGTTTCGGATTGCCAGTACCACCAAAGGCAACACGCGAGGGTTGCAGCCAGCGTGACAGCACGGGGTAGGTGGAATAGTGCAAGTCGGCGCGATAGTCCTCCCCCGGTATTCGTAGCCCTCGATCGGACGATGCAATAGAAGCCCCACCCGCTGAAGACCGCGTAAAGGATCGGTTCCCACCAACCCACAATCCTGGGTTCTCGCGTGGGGATCGCCGAAAGCGATCGCATCAGAGATATCCCTAGCGGGATGCAAGCGGCCAGCATGCAGAGCATGGCGTTTGTACCCAAGAAGGGACCGCTGTCCGGTACCTTTTCTTCTTGTGCCTGTTTTTCTGGGGCTTGTATGGGCAAGCTTGAATCGTTGGTTTCTCGGAGATCCTCCTCGGCCGCGAAGCGTCCGTAGCACCAAAAGCTCATGAAGCTCAGAGCCAGGGCCGTCACCGCCGGGCCTTCTGCCGCGATGATTTCAAGCCATACAGGCAAATTGGTATAAGCCGAGTAGTTGAAGACAAAGTACGTGCGCGTCGACAACGCAGCGCCCGTGGCGAGCCAGAGCGTTGCGATGAGGAGCCCAAGCCAACGGAAAACCGAATGGGAAGCAGAGGCCATCGGAGGGCTAGGTCTTGGTGAAGACATCCTGAGCAAGCGTACCAGTGCTATCCGAAAACGAAGCTTGTTCGATGCGCATCGAACGCAGGATGCTCAGGTAAAGGTTGCTCATGCGATTCTCGCCGTGTCGCCAATAGGAACCGTGTTGGATCCCTAGGTTCCGTCCTCCGGCGACCATGGTCGGCAGATTCTTTGGCCAGTGGGTCGTACTTGCTCCACTACCGTAGAGAATGATGGTGTTGTCCAAGACACTTCCGTCGCGATCCTGGTAGCCGGTCAAGCGTTCCATGAAGTAGGCGAGCTGCTCGCTTAGGAACCGATCGTATTTAGCGAATTGCAATTGCCCATCTTTATCTCCCGCGTGGGATAGATTGTGGTGCGTGCGGGTGAGCCCAAGCTTGAGCGGGAACGTATCGCTGATTCCCATGCCATCTTCGCGATTGAGCATGAATGCGACCGAGCGCGTGATATCTGCATCGAAGGCCAATGCGATCAAATCGAGCATGTTGCGGTAGTATTCGGCTGGCTCTCCTTCGGGAGTCGCATCGAGATTCAATTGGCTGTAGTCCTGCTCTTTGATCGGCTTATCGATCCATTTTTCCGAGGCGATCAAGCGGGATTCGATCTCGTTGAGCGAGGCCAAGTACTGATCCATGCGATCGCGGTCGGATCGCCCGAGTTGCTCATTGAAGGAATTTGCGCTATCCAGGACCGCGTCGACGAGCTTCATCCGGGACTTGAGCCGTTGGCGCTGGTCCTCGAGTGAGCTTCGGTCGACTCGAAACAAGCGATCGAATACACGCCTTGGATGGCTTTCGGCCGGAACCGGACGACCTTGGGTGTCGTAGGAGATCGTTCCGGTTCGCGAAAGGAATCCGACCCCGGCATCGATCGATAGGACCAGAGACGGTTGGCGGCAATGCTGCTTGGTATGTTGCGCGATGACTTGGTCGAGCCCAACGGAGTTGAACGCTCCGGGCTTGGGATTGTGGAGCGGAGCACCTGTAAGCCACATATCGGAACAGACGTGGGGGTCAGCCTTGGTCCCGTTCTCGTGATAGAGACCGCCAAAGAAACTGACTTGATCGGCAAATGGTCTGAGGGGCTCGGTCGACTTGCCAAGTTCAAACTTGCCGTCGACCTCTTTGGTGGGAAACCAACTCCACTCGTCGATGCCATGCTCGGGCTTGGGCAGCGACATCCCATTGGCCGTATACAGAGCGCAAAACCGCTTGGGGGTACTTTCGATCACCTCTTTTCCCATGGCTTCCAAAACCGGAAGCGCCAAGGCGGTGCCTGCCAAACCTTGAAGGATGGAACGTCGATGCAATTTGGGTCGATTCCAAGTCATGGTTTGTAAAACTACTTCTTGTCAAAAAGATCGCTATGGATGATCCATCGGATGATATCGACTGTGCGATAACCCGATTCTTTGTGTTGGCCAAGGTTCTCGCGGAGCCAGAGCGTTTCATTGTAGGTCAACCCGCGGCCGCATGCATAGATCGCTAGGTGCTTGGCGAAACTAAATGCGACTTGATCGGCCCTTTCCTGAGCCAAATAGGTCCGAAAAGCGTGAAAATCCGCAAGCTCCTTGCCATTGGCGAGCTTGGTCGCGCTGTCGACTCGGTCTGTTCGGCCCCTTCCTGAGGCATCGAACTGCTCGAAGGGCAACCCCCAGGGATCGATCCCTGAGTGGCATTGAGCACAACCTCGAACATCGCGGTGGCGTTGGAGCTTCTCACGTAACGTCAGTTCGGTAAGGTCTTCGAGTTTGGGAACATTCGGCGGCGGATCCTCAGGGGGTTCGGCGATGATCCGACGGGCGAACCAAGCCCCACGTTTGACCGGATTGGCTTCCCTCCCATCGGATAATCCGGCAAGCGGGGCGGCTTGAGTTAGCACTCCGCCGAGGCTTGGGCGACGGTGCACAAGCGGAGTGAATTCAAAACCGCTTTCGGTTTGGTCCCCAAGCCCATAGTAAGAGGCGACTACTTCGTTGGCCACGAGGTACTCGGATTGAATCAGTTCGAGCGCGGGAGCATTGCTCTTGAGCATATGTCGGAAAAATTCGATGGGCTCACGCCGCAAGTGCTTGCGAGCATCCCTGGTCAGGTGTGGATATCGCTTGGCATCGATTTCAACCACGTCGAATTTATCGAGGCTCAGCCATTCGGAGACAAAGTTATCTGCGAACGCTTCGCAACGCCGATCGGCAAGCAAGCGATCGATCTGATGGTCCAATCCCGAACGCAATTGAGATTCTCTGGCCAACCCAAGAAGCTCCGAATCTGGGGGAGCATTCCAAAGGAAATAGGAGAGCTTGGAAGCAAGCTCCCATTGATCGAGTGGCTCGGCCTGAGGACCTTGGCTCGTCTCGGTGATATACAGGAATTGCGGGGAAGTCAGCACAACCAAGAGCGTTTCCCGAATGCTGGTTTCCAAAGAACGTCCGGAACGCAACTCCGATTCAAGAATCGCCTCAAGCTGACTTTTTTCGATGGAACTCAGCGGACGTCGAAAGGCGCTGGTCGCAAAGCGTTCGACAATTGACTTGGCATGTATTGGATCAGTCTGATCCGTCCGATCCGTCCGATCCGTCGGATTCGTCGGATTCGTCGGATTCGTCGGATTCGTCGGATTCGTCGGATTCGTCGGATTCGAGAAGATCCGGCGGTGGGATTCCGGAGGCCACGTATCGTAAAAGGGACCCTCGAATTCAACGCGGTGGATCAAGAGCCTCGGGGTTTCGCGTCCGTCGGTGTACTCGTGACGAATTCCTATCTCACGGATTCCGGCGAGATAATTGACGTTGTTGGCCTCGACGTCCGGGGTAGGGAAATTCGCGATGTCCCCTTCGAAAACATAAACGTCAGGCACCTTGCTGGCGACGAGTTGACTCGCGCCGACTTGAGATAGCGTGCTGCCACAATCGCGTCGCAGTCCGATATGGACACCAAGCTTCGGGCTCCGCTTTTCGAACCGCTCGAAATGCTCGAACCATCGAGTCGCCTTCGTTGACGCATCGGGCTCATCGTGTGAGTCGTCGTTAGTCCTCGATTTTTCCAGGCGATGGAACTCGACACGATCGATCGGTTCGGGACCGCCATAGGTTAGGGCGATTTGCCAATCCCCTTTCTGCATGCGAGCCACCGCGAAGGCCGATTGCTTGAGCATGCCGTTGGCCTGGAGATTCTTTGGTGCCTGGTTCGGTTCCGAGGAAAGCCTCGTAAGCTCTAGTTTCAATTCGTGTTCTTTGGCCGGTGAGTCCTTGGGCTGCTCGGTGGTGATCTGGATTTGATAGACCCCGTCCTCTGGGATCGAAACCATTCGTAGGGTCGATGGGTTCTCCGAGTTATCTTCTACGGGGGCCGATGACGTAGCAGCCGCAGGTGCTTCAGGCGTCCAGATCGGGATCGATGGATCCATCAGGAGCAGATCTTCGATTTTGGAGGCGGTCACCCGGACTTGGAATTTACCGTTTTCAGGAAGTTCACGAAGAGAAATTTTGAAGTTCGCTTGGGGACCGTAGGTGCTCGATTCCCCGAAGATCTCGGGGCTTGGAATCGCCGGTCGAAGTGCAAGTCCGTTTGGGAAAATCTCGTACGCCCTTCCCTTGGGGTAGCCTTCGTTGCCTCGCATGCAGGCGAACACCGAGTGTTCGATCCCGTCGAAGTCCCGCCACGCTCGGACCGTGTCGTTGCCCTGGTAGCCCTCAATAAAACGAAATTTTCGCTGCATACGAAAGAGTTCGAAAGGGAAGGGTTTGGTCAGGTCCGGTTCGGTGACTATAAAATCCGCGTTGGGCAGGAGGTGATTATTGGCCCCGAGGACCAATGATTCGGACGATGGGCTCGGGTGGATCGACTTGCCCAAGTCCATGCGAAAGAACTGGATTTTTGGAGGACGATTTGGGTCGACCAAGGCTGATTCGAGCGCCTGCTCGGCGATCTTAAAATAGGCCTCCAACTGCAAAGGATTCATCACCAGCGTCGAGGCTTGGTTAGTAAACCCGTCGCGAGAGACCGCATCGGGTGGCAGCGTGGTTGTCAAATGGCGGTCGATTCCCAAAAGGGACTTGAGCGATCGATCGTACTGTTGGACCGTCAAACGCCTCAGTATGCCGTTCCGGGGAGTGGGTCTTGTTTTTGCAAGGTGCAAGGATTGATCGAGCCAGCGAAGGAACTCGAGGCGTTCTTGAGCCGTCGGCTGGGGTTCCTCCTCGGGTGGCATTTTGCCATCGCGGACTTGGTCTCGTATCGATTCCCAGAGCCTCAGTGACTCCTCGGGAAGCGATGCATCGAGGTGATCGACGCGTACCCCTGATTCGCGGTTGTTCTCATTGTGGCAACCGGCGCAGTGAGTGCCGATCCAAGGGCCAATGCGTTTTTCGAACGCATCGCTAAGCTCTTCCGGGGATTGATCCAGCCGAGGCGACTGGGCCAGGGCGGTCGCGAATCCCAAGCACCATAATGCCAAGCATGCAGGAGTTATCACCCCTCGGGCGTCGCTTAGCGAGCCTGTAAGCCCAAGGCGTGTTGGTAGGGAGGCGAAAAATCGAAGAAGCAGCATTGGGCTATGGGTCCAACGGGGCTGGAGCAAGGCAGGTGGGGGGGATCGGTCTGGTAGCGATGCCGGACCGATTTTTCGGATCGCGCCGTTTGCACAGTCTGCAAATCGGATCGGCAGAGGTAAATTTTACTGGAAATTTCCCGGATAGGCTCAAGCTTCCAAAAAGTGATGCATATTCTTTTGACCGATTGTTCACTTCGCCAACGGCGCTATGCATCATGATAACGAAATCTGTTCGATTTGCTTTGGTTCTCAGCCTGCCCTTGCTCGGCGGATGCGGTATGTGCAGGAGCGTCGAGCAATGGAAGTGCGACAATTGGGGAATGTGCCATTTTGCACCGACTCGACCCGGTGTTTATTCGCCCACTTCGGTGCAACCGAGCTATGGTGCACCGATGGGATATGGTGCCCCGACGGGCACCGCGGTTGGCTCGGTACCGCCTGGCGCTCCGATGATGATGCCACCCGCAAATCCTGCTGGGATTTCAACCGGTGTTCCGGGGAATCCCAACTGCAAAGACTGCAATCGCTAGAATCTCCCCTCCAGAGCAAAACAAGCTCGAGTGGAATCGCGTATTGCGACACACCCAAGGGTCGCTAGATTTTGATTGGCCCTCAAATCCAGGTTGTATCGGCCCTCCGGGCCTGTGGCGGTTTGAAGAGCCTTGCTGCCGGGGCCTTCGACCCCGGCAGAGGTTGTGACAGCCCTCCGGGCTTAAAGCCAAAGCCTTTGGGCCTTCCTCAAGCCTTTGGGAGTTCCCCAAGTCTTTGCACTTTCTCAAGCCCGGAGGGCTGGCATACCCTCTGCCGGTGGTGGTAACCACCGGTTGGAGGCCCCTATGAATCGCCAAGCCCGAAGGGCTGACACACCCAAGCGTCGCTAGATTTTGATTGGCCCTCAAATCCAGGTTGTATCGGCCCTCCGGGCCTGTGGCGGTTCGAAGAGCCTTGCTGCCGGGGCCTTCGACCCCGGCAGAGGTTGTGCCAGCCCTCCGGGCTTAAAGCCAAAGCCTTTGGGCCTTCCTGAAGCCTTTGGCAGTTCCCCAAGTCTTTGGACTTTCGCAAGCCCGGAGGGCTGGCATACCCTCTGCCGGTGGTGGTAACCACCGGTTGGAGGCCCCTATGAATCGCCAAGCCCGAAGGGCTGATACACCCAAGGGTCGCTAGATTTTGATTGGCCCTCAAATCCAGGTTGTATCGGCCCTCCGGGCCTGTGGCGGTTTGAAGAGCCTTGCTACCGGGGCCTTCGACCCCGGCAGAGGTTGTGACAGCCCTCCGGGCTTAAAGCCAAAGCCTTTGGGCCTTCCTCAAGCCTTTGGGAGTTCCCCAAGTCTTTGGACTTTCGCAAGCCCGGAGGGCTGGCATACCCTCTGCCGGTGGTGGTAACCACCGGTTGAAGTTCCCTAGGAACCGCCAAGCCCGAAGGGCTGACACACCCAAGGGTCGCTAGATTATGACGGGCAACTAAATCCAGGTTATATCG
>Ga0315905_10003778_pt1 | contig 15567 bp, 6 predicted proteins | sample LakEriMetagenome_5_FD_203522 | JGI IMG/M metagenome (GOLD analysis project Ga0315905, IMG submission 203522) | Freshwater fungal communities from buoy surface, Lake Erie, Ohio, United States - Buoy 4 MA121 | ecosystem: Environmental > Aquatic > Freshwater > Lake | place: USA: Lake Erie, Ohio... | reverse complement strand
TCGAGCTCGACGATGTCGGTCTCCTGGACCATGCTGTGATTGGTTGGTTTTGTTTGTTTGAGGGGGGGGGGGGGGCGGATGGAGGAGGAGGAGGACGAGGAGGAGGAGGAGGGGTGAGCAAGGAGGAGGAGCAGGGTGTGCAAAGAGAGCCAAAACGCTCCTCGGTTCGTTGGCGCGCGCGCGCGCGATCCAGGGATCCGCGCCCGATCCGAGCGTGCGGGAGGGGCGGCGCACGTCCAAGGGATCGCCGTGGCTGGCCCCCTGGTCGCCATTGGCCCGTTTGCGCACGTCGCGCGGGACGCGAGTGGGAAAAGGGCACGAGCAGGGGGGCTCGATTGTGGCGCGTCCCCCCCCTCCCCCCCCGAAGAAAAAGTTGCGCCATCCAACCCACCGGACGACGTCGCTCAGCTCCTCAAAGTCGAGCATGTTGGTCGAAGCGGTCTTGATGTCCTCGGCGGCCGCGCGGGCGACCACCGAGCGGCACGGGGCCTGTGGTGTGGCGTTTGAGGAGTGCGAAACAGAGCGAGAGAGAGAGAGAGAGCGCGCGAGGAGAGCAGCGTCAGCGCGAGCGTCCATCGATCGTCGATCCAGTTGGCGCGCCTCGCAAGCAGGGCAGCGCGCGCAGCCTGCCTGCTGGGGCACTCGATGCCCGCGGCGATCGAGACAGGGTGCATCATTGATCCCGAGGCGGCGCGCGCGAGGCGGGCAGAGAGACGCGCGCGGGCGCGGAGGACAGTGCCCGTCTCTCTGCGCGTCGTCGTCGCGCGCCACACGCGCTTCTGGGATGCCAACACTGACCGTCTTGGACGCCGCGCTAGGCGCGGCGGTACAGGCACGGAGCTGCATTGTGTCCGCGTGAGAAGGGACGAATCGGGGGAGTGTGAAGGGCGAGGGAGTCCGGCGAGGGGGGGCCAGCTTTGGTGGGGAGAGAGTGGGCGGGCAGTCGAGTTGTGCGTCGTCCAACACGCCTTGCTTGCTCGCACCTCCTCTGCTCCCCAAAACACGTCCGACACACGCCCCCTAGACCACCACTCACTAGTACTACCGTTTCCACCCTCATTCGCGATTGCTCCATAGCTCCCCGAGCGTCCCCAAACGTACCCTTGCTTTCGTGTCGAGCATTGTCGTCGTCAATCGCGCGCGCGCGCCCTCTCTCGAGCCAATCCACCACCAATGCCGCTCGCCCGCCGAGGAGGCGGTAGCGGAGGTGGAGGCGGCGGCGGCAGGGGTCGCGGCGGCGGCAGCAGCAGCGGCGCGCGGGGCCACGGAGCAAGAGGCGGCAACGGCGGCCGGTGGCGCAGCGGCGGCGGCGGCGGCGGCGGCGGCGAGAGCGACGGCGGCAGCGGCAGCGGCAACGACGGCGGCGAGGGCGCCGAGCGCGAGCGCACGATGGCGCGCGATGCCGAGGAGCTGGCGCGGCGGCGCCGGCCAGAGGAGGACTCTGAGGAGGAAGAGGAGGAGGAGGAGGAGGAGGAGGGCTCGTCGTCGTCCAGCAGCAACGACGACGGCGACAACGACAGCAACGACGCCTCGAGCTCGGAAGAGGGCAGCGTCGAGGGCGAGCGCCACGTCGGCGCGGGCGGCCTCGACGCCGCGCGCCAGGCGCTGGCCACCGTGCGCCTGGCCATGTGGGACCTCGGGCAGTGCGACCGCCGCCGCTGCAGCGGGGCCAAGCTGGCGCGCGCGGGCCTCGTCGCCGAGCTGCGCCTGGGCCAGCCTTTCCCGGGCGTCGTCCTGACGCCCGCCGGCTCGCGCTGCGTGTCGGCGGCCGACGGCGACCTGCTGCGCCGCAAGGGCGCCGCCGTCGTCGACTGCTCGTGGAACCGCCTCGACGACGTCCCCTTTGCGCGCTGCCGCGGCGCCGCCCCGCGCCTGCTGCCCTGGCTCCTGGCCGCCAACCCCGTCAACTACGGCCGCCCGTGCAAGCTGTCGTGCGCCGAGGCGATCGCCGCCGCCCTCTACATCTCGGGCCTGAAGCGCGAGGCGCGCGCCGTGATGGGCCGGTTCGGCTGGGGCAGCGCGTTTTTCGCGGCCAACGGCGAGCTGCTGCGGCGGTACGCGGCGGCGCCGACGGCCGAGGCGGTCATCGAGGTTCAGGGGGCGTGGCTGAGCGGGGCGGGGATGGGGGTGCCGAGGGGCCTGCCGCCCGCCGAGGGCGAGGAGGATGGGGAGGGAGCGGAGGAGGACGGCGGCCGGGGCGGCGGCGGCGGCGGCGGCCGGGACCAGGACAGAGGCGGCGGCGGCGGGAGGCGCCAGAGCAAGGGGGGAGGAGGCGGCGGCGGCTACCTGGACGCCGACTTTTTGCCGCCGTCCGCGTCCTCCTCTTCCGAGTACGATGACGACGAGGAAAAAGAGGCGGATCAGCAGCAGCAGCAGCAGCAGCAGCAGCAGCAGCAGCAACAAGGGCAGGAGGAGGCGCGGCGGCCGCTGGAAGACGCGGTCGCCCGGCTCGCCGTGCGAAACGGAGAGGAGAAAAGAAAGATCGGTCGCGAATAAAAATCCACCTTGTTTTTTAATCGCGCATCCCCGCGGCGTCGTCGTCGTCTTCCTTGTCCAACACTGCGCCGCCGATGTGACGGCTCCCGTAGGCCGTGCGCGCCGCGGCGGGCACCGCGCCGCCGCCCTTGCGCGACCACACGACCTCGTGCGTGGCGGCGCGCGCCGGCGCGCCCGCCGAAGCCAGAAACACCACGGCGGCCGTCGCGTTGTCGCGCGAGCCGCGCAGCGCGGCCTCGGACACGAGGCGCTGCGCGCACATGCGCGGGTCCTTGGCCGTGTCGCGCACGAGGGCGGCCGCGTCCTCGGGCGGCAAGGTGTCCCACACGCCGTCGGTCGCCAGCACCACGTACGATCCGGGCGGCGGCGGGCCGCCGCCTGCAAGGAACGACACGCGCCGCACCTCGGGCAGCGCGGCGAGGCCGCGGTTGCCCGCGCCCCGGTCGAGCGCGGCCGCCAGGGCGGCAAGCTCGCTTTGCCGCTGCCCGTCCCCTGCATCCCCGGCCGCCGCCAGCGCCGCTGCTGCGACGACCGCCGCGGGTCCCTTCAAGTCCCAGTCCCCCAAAGCGCGCGTGACGGCCAGCGCGGCGTCGCCGAGGCGGCCGCCGGCGGGCGCGAGCCGCCCGCCCGCGGCGAGGACGCGCGCCGCCTCGTCCGGGGCCGAGGCCGCGGCGTGGTCGCGCGAGAGCGGGTAGATCCGGGCGGGGGCGTCGTTGCCGGGCGGCGCCGCGGGCACAAAGAGGTAGGCGCGGCTGTCGCCAGCGTTGGCCACGTACAGGTGCCTCCCGCCCGCGGCCGCGAGCAGCGCGATGGCCGTCGACCCGGGGCAGCGCGGCGCAAACGGCCGTGGTTGTTGCGGCTGCTGCTGCTGCTGCTGCTGGGGGGCGCCCGGGGGCGCCCGGGCCGCGGCTCCTGCCCCGCCGCCGGCGAGCCTGCGCCGCACCTCGCCGGCCTGCCAGTCGACCAGGAAGCGCGCGTCCGCGGCCAAAAAGGCCGCCGCGAGCGCCGCGGCCACGGGGTCGGCGAGGGGGTCTGCGCGGGCGACGAGGACGGCGGCGGCGGCGGCGGCGGCGGGGTCGGCGGCGGGGGCGGCGTCGGCGTCGGCGCTCGGGGGGGCTGGCGGGGGGCCCTCCTCCTTGGCGGCGAGGAGGGCGGCCCGCGCAGCGCCCCGCAAGGCGTGCGGCAGCGAGCGCGCGGCGCTCTCGGCGCACTCGGCGCCGCGGTGACCGTCCAGCACGGCAGCCAGGTGCCAAGGGACCGGCGCGCCGCCGCCGCTGCCGCCGCCGATGCCGCCCGAAGAAGAGGAGGAGGAGGCAAAGACGTGCCTGTCCTCCATGCCCTCGCGCGGGCCGATGGTGTCGACGGCGCCCGAGGACGGCTGCTTGGACGGACTTGTCGGGTCGTCGGGGGAGCCCAGGCCCTGTCGCCGCAGGAGGTCGCCGAGCGGGTCGTCCTCGTCGCCGCCGCTGTGTGGCCGCCGCTCCTCCGCCCCTGCTGCTGCCGCCGCCGCCGCCGCCGCCGCCGCCCCGGCCGCCACCAGCGGCGTCAGCCGCGCGGCGGTGCGCGCCACCTCGCCGCCCTCCTCCGCCGGCGGCCGGGCCGTCCCAGCGCTCCTTGCCTGCTGCTCCCTCGACGCGACCGCGGCAAGGGCGGCGGCGGCGTCGGCGGCGCCGCTCGGCGGCGTCGGCGGCGGGTACTTCGCGAGCATGCGCTCGAGCGCGCCCGCCGCCTCGGCCGCCGACGGGCGGTCGGCGGGGTCGGTCGCCCAGCACGCCGCCATCAGCAGCGCGTACTCGGGCGGGGGCAGCGCGTCCGGGGACGGCGCGGCGGCGGCGGCGGGCCCCTGCCGCAGCCGGGCGCGCGCGACCTCGACCGCCGCGGCCAGCGCGCCGCCGCCCTCGCCCGCGCGCGCGCCCTCGCCGGGGAGCGTCGGCCGCAGCCCCTGAGAGCACACGGCCGCCGCCAGCTCGGCGCGCCCGTACCCGGCCTCGAGGACGGTGTGCGCCTCGGGCTCGCCCGCCCGCGTGCAGTCCGTGTACGGCACGGTCGCCGTCAGCAGCTCGTTGAGCGCCACGGCCAGGGCAAACACGTCCGACGCCGGGGTGGCGGCCGCGCGGGCGGCGCTTTGGGTTTTGGTGCCGCCGTTGCCGCCGTTGCCGCCGTCGCCGCCGTTGCCGTCCTTCTCGTCCTGCTTGGCCCCTTCCTCCGTGCGGTACGGCGACAGCAGCTCCGGCGCCATGTACTCGAGCGTCCCCATGGCCGCGCGCCGGTGGAAGCCGCCCGTCGGCTTGCCGCGCGCGCGCACGGACGCCTCGGTCGGCGCCGACAGCGCGGCCGCCTCGCCCGGCGTGCAGGCGAGGCCAAAGTCGCCGAGCTGCGCGCGCACGGGCGCGTCTGGGTGCGGGGGGGGGGCCGACGACGCGCCGCCCGCCCCTCCCGCGTCCTCCTCCTCCCCTTGATGCGCCGCCCCCGCCGCCGCCGCCGCGACCCCGAGCACCAGGACGTTTGCGGGCTTGACGTCCCGGTGGACGATCCCGCGAGCGTGCACGGCCGCCAGGCCGCGGGCCAGGTCGCGCCCGAGCGCCGCGACCACCCGCCACCGCGGCCGCCACCCGCGCGCGTGCGCGAGGCCCGCCGCGTCCCCGAAGCGCGCGAGGGGGAGCACGAGGCTGTAGTGCGGCGGCAGGGCGCGCGCCCCGAGCAGGGGGGTCACGTGCGGGGAGCGCACGGCGGCCAGCGCGGCCAGCTCGCGCCGGAATCGCTCGAGGTCGTCCGCCTGCGAGATGCGGTAGCGCTTGACGGCCACGGGGCGGGCGGGCGGGAGGGCGGGCGGCGGGGCGCCTGGCGGCGGGGCGCCCTCGGCGGGAGAGGAGACCAGCATCAGGCCGCGGTGCACGGTCGACTCGGCGCCCGAGGCCAGCGGCGCCGGGTCGACCGCAAACAGGCGCGGCGGGCCGAGCGCGAGCGGCAGGCCCGGGACGGCGGCGTCGCCGATGCGGGCGGCCTCGTCCATGCGCCCGGCGCGCACGCAGGCCTGCATGGCCGCGAGGGCCTCGGGGACGGTCAGAGGCCGATGGGGGGGCGGCGGCGGCGGCGGAGGCGAGGCGGGGCGGCGGCCGGGGGCGGCCGGGGCTGGGGTGTCGGGGGGGGGGGCGGCGGCGGCGGCGGCGGCGGCAAGGGCAGCGGCGGCGGCGGCGGTGGCGGCGGCGGCGGCGGCGATGGGTGGTGGTGGTTGCCGCGTCGACGGCCACTGCTGCGGCTGCTGCTGCGCCTTCTGCGCCTGGTCCGATGTCCCGTCCGTGGTCATCGCCTCGGCGTCCTGCATCGCGACCAATTGGCGTGCGCGTGGATAGGGGGGGGGGGCGAGTGGGTCGTCGGCTGCGGGGGCGATGCCTCGTCTCCCCTGGGCCAGCGCGCGCGACTTTTTCCCGCGACGCTCCGGGTCAAGCAAGGGGAGCAACTGCGCGTGTTTGCATTGGCCACCTAGTGTGTGTGTGTGTGTGTGTTGAGTCCAAGTGTTCGGAGTAGCCTAGGTAGTGCGTGGTTTGTGCGCGTGCGTGTCGATGGAGGGCCGCGCGGGGAAGAGAAAAAAGCCCAACACGCCGGCAGCGGACGGCGAGCCGCGGCCTCGCCCCCCCCCGGCCTCGACGCCCCCCCCCTAATCCCCGCCCGCCCTCATCGCCGCCAAAAACTCCGCCGGCAGCTCCCCGTAAGCGCAGCACGACGAGAACGGCACGAGCTCCCACTCCCCGTCCTCCGACGACGAGGGCGGCGCCGCGCGCCACGCCGTCCGCTCCCCGTAAGCCTCGAGCGCCGCGGCCGCCGACTCGACGAGCGCCCAGCGGTTGAGCGCGAGCGCGGCCAGCGCGGCCGCCTCGGCCGCCATGGCGTCGGCGGCCTCGGGGCCCGAGGGGCGGGCGCCGTCGTCGTCGTCGTCGTCGTCGTCGTCCCCGGCCTCGCCGCCGCCTGCTCGGCACGTGCCCCCCCCCCGCTGCCGCGCGCCGCCGCCGCGCCTCCTCCGCCCCTCGCCCGCCGCTTCCGCGAGCCCGACCCACCGCGCGGCCACGTCGGCCGCGTCCCTTAAGTCCCCGCGAAAGTGCGCCAGGTGCCTCCCGGGCGCAAACAGGTGCTCGTACCCGGCCGCGAGCGGCGACGCCTGCTTGAGCACGGGCCTGGCCGAGGCGCCGGCGAGCAGCGAGAAGAGGCGGGCCGACCACCCGTTGCCGTCGACGTCGAGCACCGCCGACCAGCGATTGAAGTCCTCCATCGCGGCGTAGACGGGCGGGCGCGGCAGCGGGCGCGCGGCGTCTTCTTCGCCGCCGTCGTCGTCGCCGTCGTCGTCGTCGTCGTCGTCGTCGTCGTCGTCGCACTCGGCGAGCCGGGCCGACGCCTCCCGCTTGGCCGCGGCCTCGCCGCCCTCGCCCCAAGGCAGGCTCTCCCCGCCGCCGCCGCCGCCGCCGCCGCCGCTCCCGCTGCCGCCGCCTGCCGTCGCAAACGACGACGGGATGGCCAGCAGGCGCTCGACGGCGGCCTTGTCCGCGCGCATCTCCGGGGTCTGGTCCAGCTGCCTCACGGCGACCAGCCGCGAATCGAGCACGTCGCTATGCACGAGCGAGAGCGCGTGCAGGCGCGCGCGGGCCGTGCCCAGGAGCTGGTGGAGCCAGGCGCCGCGGCGCGGGTCGGTCGTCGTGCCGCGCCAGACGGCGCGCGGGATCAGCGGGGCCTGGGCGCACGACGGGGGCCGCAGGGGCGGGGGCAGGGACGCGGAGGTGCTGCTGCTGCTGTTGGTGGTGGTGGTGGCGTTGGCGGCGGCGCCTGGACCTCTCCGCCCCTCCGCCCCGCCCGCGTCCCGGAGATGCCCCCGCCCCCCGCGCCGCCGCCGCCGCCGCCGCTGCCTCCTGTCCTTGGACGCGACGAGCCCGTACCGCGCCCGCGTGCACGCCGCCCACCCCAAGGCCTGCCGCGCCGACACGCCATACTCCCAGTGCTCCGGGTACGGGATCGCAAACCCCCCGCGCGGGTGGTCGCGCCGGATGTTGTGCTGCAGCACGGGGGAGCCCGCGGCGGCGCCGTCCCCGCGGTGCACCGCGACGTCGGCGTCCGGGAGCGCGTACAGCCAGGCCGCGACGAGCAGGACCTCCTCGACGCCGCGGCCGCGCGTCCAGTCGGGCGGGCAGCGCGTGCGCCCGGCGGGCAGGGGCGGGCCCGAGGCGTTGAACAGGTCGCGCGCGCAGTCGCCGGAGCGGCGGTACAGGCGCCCGCGATGGAGCTTGTAGCGCACGACGTCGTAGCAGAGCGGGCAGTGGGGCCCGCCGAGGAAGTGCGGGACGGCGTCGTAGGCCGCGCGCGAGATGACGCCGTGGCTGGCGTCGCCGTCGGCGGCGGCGGCGTCCCAGCGCCAGAGGACCGGGCTGAGCTTGGACGGGTGAGGGTGCGGGGGCTGGCGCCAGGCGTGCTGCTGCTGCTGCTGCTGCTCCTCCCTCTGCGGCGACGGCGGCGCCGCGGCCCAGGACGTCGGGACGGTGCGGTTGCGCACGAGCATCGACGGGTGGAAGGGCTCGGGCAGCAGGCGGCGCGCCGCGTCGCGGCACGACAGCCGCTGCCGCCGCTCGCGCGGGCGCCGCCGTCGCGCGGGCGCCGCCACCTCGGCGGCGTTGCCCGAACCCCCGTCGAGCCCCGCCACCTCCTCCTCCTCCTCCTCCTCCTCCTCCTCCCGCCGCTCGTCCGTCACGACGTCCCAGAGGTCGTAGGACGCGGCGTCCAGCGGCACCGCGTCCTCCCCGCCGTCCGACGCGGCCACCAGCGCAGCCAGGCGGGCCGCGCGGTCGTCCTTTGTTGGCGCCGCCGCCGCCGCCGCCGGCGCCAGCGGGGGCGGCGTGATGCGCACGTCCGCGAACAGCGCGTGCGGCGGCCGCCGGGCGGCGATCGGGTGCCGCGGGCCGAGGGAGAGCGCGAGGGGTCGGAGGCGCGCCTGGTAGTAGGGCTGGTTGACGGCGGCGAGCAGGAGCTCCGGCGGGGGTGGGCGGGAAAAGAGGGTGCCTCGGCCCCAGCGGGGGCGCGCGCTCGCCGTCCCCGGCGGGGCGTGGGCGACGACGGCGAGGGCGACAGCCACGGCGAGCAGGGCGGCGGCGGCAAACAGGGCGGCCGCGGTTACGACGGGACGGCGGGGCGACGGTGCGGTCCTGGACGGTGCCCGTTGCTGCTGCGGCTGCTGCAATGGCCGATCCTCGTCGTCGGCGTCCATCTCGTTTTTGTGGTGTCGTTGCGGAAGAATTGCCGCGCAAAGTCAACAGCCGCGCGCGCGCGCGCCCCAATCCGGCGGTCCAATCAGCCCGCGCGCATGGTGGCCGAGAGCGCGCTTGGGAGAGGCGAGTTGAAGAAGTAGTAGTACGACGAGTGCGACGGGCGAGCGGGGGGGGGGGAACGCGTGCGCAGAAGGCGCCTCGACGTTTCACGGCGCGCTCGGCGAAGTCGCCCGCGGTGCCGCGTGGTGCCCGCTCTCTCGCCCCCGCCCAAAAAAACGCTCGACAGCCGCGCTGCGCCGCCGCTTTCTTTCCCTTAAACAATCGCCCCCTTTAACATCGCCCCCGGAGCTCCTGCTACTCAAACAGCAGCGCGTGCACCAAGCGCACAAACCCCGCCGCCGTCAGCACCACGGCCACGGGCGCGGCCGCGTCGTACCGAAACACGGGCTCGAGGCCGGGGGGCGGCCACCGCGGCGGATCAAACCCGCCCTCGCCCCACGGCGCGCAGCGCGCCAGCCGCCACGTCGTCAGCACGGTCCCCCTCCACCCGCCGTACGCGCGGTAGGCCGCGATCGCGTAGCGGCTGCACGTGGGCTGGTACCGGCACGCGGGCTGAAGCAGCGGGGAGACGCCCTGGCGGTACAGGCGCAGCGCGGCCAGCGCGAGGCGCGCTAGCGGGTCGAGCGCGGCGTCGTCGCCGCGGGCGGCGCCGCCGCCCTCGCTCTGTCCGCCGGCGGCGTCTTTGCCGCCGCCCTCTTTGTCGTCGTCGTCGTCTTCGTCGCCGTCGTTTTTGTCGTTGTCGTTGTTGTTGCTGCCGTCGCTGCTTCGTCCGCGGCCGGCGCCGTCCTCTTGGCCCGGGGGGAAGGCCCAGCGCGCGCGCGGCGCGGGGCGGTGGGGCGCAATGAGCGGCGCGAGGCGCTGGGGGGGGTGTTGCTGTCGGCGCGCGACGGCCGGCGGCGGCGGCGGCGGCGGCGGCGGCGGCGGCGCGGCGACGCACCGCAGGCAGGCGTCGGCCGGGACGGCTGCCACTCGCCGCCTCGTGCGCCAGGGCCGGGCGCTGCTGTCTCTTGTCGACGGCGCAGGCCGGCGGCGGCCTGCCAGCTGCTGCTGCTGCTGCTGCATCCGGGACGACGACGAGTGCGTGCGCTCGAAAAAAGAGCAAATCGGCGCCCGCGATCGCGTGGCGGACAACCGAGCGCTGGAGCCGGCGCGCGCGGACGTCACGTTGGCCAGGTGAAGTGTGCAAGTGCGGACCTTTGTTGTGACGTGGTTTGATGGCGGTGCCTTGGGCGCTGACGTTTTGATGGCGAGGCGATCGCCGTTTCGTCATCGCGCCCTGAGAGGGAGCCATCTCCCTCGGCACTTCTTTGGCAGCTTCCGCCAGCACACAACACACATCTCACATCACCACCATCCACCGCCACCTCCTCTTGCGGCGCGTGGCGTCCTCCCGAACGGCGCCTCCGCTCCCTGTTGCGCGCAGCATCCATCTGGTGCCCGCGCACAAGCTTTCCCTCGTGTCGACTCTTCGCTCACCAACGACGCGCGCGCGCGCGCCCTCTCCACGCGCCTCCCTCGGCGCGCGCGCCGGGGAGCACCCCGGCCCCTCTGGCCAGCGCCTGGTCGCAACGCCCGCGCATTTCCTGCCTCGACGAGCGAGGGGGCGGGCGGGCACAAAAAAACCTCGTCGGCGTCGGCGGCGCACCGAGCGTCCCGCCATGCGCGCGCCGTCAGCGCCGGCGGCGGCCGCGGCATCGGCGGCAGCAGCGCCCCTCCACCCGATGATGCTGCCAGTCGGCGCGCGCGGGGGCGGCGCCGCCGCCGCGAGCACCAGCGGCCGCGGCGCTGTCGCCGCCGCGGCCGCGGCGCGGGCACAGCAGCAGCTGACGCGGCAACAGCGGAGGAGGCGGCGGCGGCCGCCGCCGACGACGCACGCCCTGCCCGCGTCGAGCGCGCGGGCCCGCGGCGGCGGCAATGACGGCGGCGGCAGCGGCTGCGGCGTGCAGACCCCCACGCGCCCGCCGCCGCCGCAGCGACCACAGAGGCCGCCGCCGCCGGCCCCTGCCGCCGCCACCGCCCTCGGCGCAGCAGCAGCAGCAGCAGCAGCAGCAACGGCAGCGGCCGCAAGCCTCCTCGCCGCCCCGCCCGCCGCCCACGCCGCCGCCGCCGCCTTGACCGCCGCAACCACAGCCACCACCACAACCACAACCACGACAACCACGACCGCCTCCGCCGCCGCCGCCGCAGCCGCAGCCGCCGCCCACCACGCCGCCCGCCACGCCGCAGCCGTCGTGTCCGCGCAGCACCTTTCGGGAGGCGCCGCCTACCTCGTCACCTTCTGCGCGCTCTCCGTCGCGCTCGGCGCCAGCACCCTCGCGCTCGCGCGCACGCTCGCCGAGGTCGAGCGCCTCGACCGCACCGACCGCGAGCGCCGCTCGGGCGCCGGGCGCGGCCTCGCCGCGCTCAGCCCGCGCGCCGCGGCCCTCGCCGCGCGGGGGCTGGCCGCAGACGGCGTCACGCCGCTGTCGGCCGCCCAAGCCCTGCGACTGACGGGCGGCTTCCTGTTTGGCGTCGACGTGCGCGGCGTCGAGGCCTTTTCCGACCCGGAGGTCCTGGCCGCCTGCGACTTTGCCGCGCGCGCCCACGCGCACCAGGTGCGCCGCACGGGCGAGCCGTACGTCGTGCACTGCGTCGAGGCGGCCGCCATCGTCGAGCGCAACCTGCCCGCCTCATGGCGCGCGTCCAACCCGCGCCGCTCCGAGGAGGACGCCGAGCGCGCGCGCGCGGCCGTGGCGGCGGCCCTGCTGCACGACGTGCTCGACGACACGCACGCCACCGCGTCGGAGCTCGAGGCGCGATTCGGCGCCAAGGTGGCCGACATGGTGCAGCGCGTAAGCCAGCTCAGCCAGCTGCACCAGCTGCTGCGGCGCGAGCGGCGGCGGCGCGCCGGCAGGGCGGCTGGCGGCGGCGGCGGCGGGGGCGCCGATGCCGCGACCGCCGACGCCCAGGGCAACAGCAACGACGACGACGACGACGACGCCGCGCACGGTGCGGAGGAAGAGGAGGCGCAGTTGCGCGGCGCCTGGGACCGCCTCCGCCGCGTCATGTTCGACGCCGTGGCCGCCGAGCCGCTCGTCGTGCTCGTCAAGCTGGCCGACCGCCTGCACAACGTTCGGACGCTGCACGCGCTCCCCGAGGACCGGCAGCGCGCCGTGGCCGAGGAGACGCTCGAGGTGTGGGGCTCGCTGGCGGCGTACCTCGGGTGGCACGGCCTGAAGGCCGAGATGGAGGACCTGTGCTTCGCGGCGCTCGAGCCCGAGGCCTACTGCCGCCTGCGCGCCGAGCTGGACGCGCTGTGGGCGGCCGGCGGGGCCGGGGGCGGCGCCGGCGGCGCCGGCGGGGCACGGGCGTCTGCGGCGGCGGCCGGGGCAGCAGCAGCTGCGGGAGCGCGAGCGCCCGCCGCCGCCGGCCCGCTGCCGCTGCCTTCGGGCGGCCCCTCGCCCTCGTCCTCCGGCGTGGCCGCGCGCCGCCAGCGCGTCGCCGCCGCCTCCGCCGCGCAGGACGAGTGGCGGCTGCGGCAGCGGCTCGAGCGCGAGGCGCGCGGCGGCGGCGCGCCCGCCTGGGCCACGGGGCTGTGGCGCGCCGCGCTGCGCCTGGCGCGCGCCAGCGACGGCCTGGGGGCCGACCGGCTCGCGCCCTCGGCGCCTGCCGCCGCGGCGTCGTCCGCTGCCGCCGCTGCTGCCGGCGCGTCGACGCCGCGCAGCTGGATGGACGTCTACGGCCGCGACGCGGACCGGGAGGAGGAGGAGGAGGAGGCGGCCGAGCGGGAGCGGGAGCGGGAGGCGGCGGCGGCGGCGGCGGCAGTGTCGGCGGCGGCGATGGCGGCCAGCGGCGCCGCCAAGCCCGCCGCCCTGCCGGCCGCGCTGCTCAAGGGCGTCACGGACGCGGCCACGTCGCTGCAGTACATCCTCGGCGGCGGCAGCGCCTCGCCCGACCGAGGAGGAGGAGGAGGAGGGGCACGAGGGGGTGGCCCGGCCGCGTCGCGCCCGTCCCCGGCGGCCGCCGCAGACGACGACGGCCACGCCGCCGCCGCCGCCGCCGCCGCTGCCGCCCTCGGACGCCCCCCGCCCCCGGGGCCGCTCCACCCCAACGCGTCGAGCCCGCGCTCCGCGTCGGCCGCCGTCGCCCTCGAGCCCCCCGTGCCCCCGACCGCCCAGCAGCGCCGCCTGCGCCGCGTGCTCGCGACCGTCGTCCCCTTTGACGCCGTGTCGATCGCCGGCGCCGCGCGCGCCCCTCCTTCTTCTTCCTCCGCATCGGGCCCCTCCCCCTTCCCCCAGCAGCAGCAGCAGCAGCAGCAGCAGCAGCTTTACCTGCCCCAGGGCCTCGCGGTCCTCGACGAGGCGGCCGAGCGCCTGTACACGGAGCTGCAGCTCGGGTCGTTCGGGTCGGGCCTGGACGTGTCGGTGCAGGGGCGCCTCAAGTCGCTCCTGTCCGTGCAGCGCAAGATGCGCCGCAAGGGCGTGTCCCTGGGCGAGGTTTACGACGCCCGCGCCCTCCGCGTCATCGTCGACGACGAGCGCGGGCTCCGCGGCGCCGACGCCGTGCGCGTGTGCTACCGGCTGCTGTCGGCCGTGCACCGCGTCTGGAGGCCCGTGGCGGGCGGCCGCGAGTTCGACGACTACGTCGCCAACCCGAAGAGGCCCAGTGGATACCAGGCCCTGCACACCGCCGTGTGGGGCCCCGGCGGCGCCCCGATCGAGGTGCAGATCAAGACGGCGTCGATGCACGAGCACGCCGAGTTTGGCGGGGCGTCGCACTACGCGTACAAGGAGGCCACGCGCGCGGCGCTGGCGACGGCCGCGGCGGCGGCGGTGGCGGCGGTGACGGCGGCGTCTTCGGCGTCGGCCGGCGGCGGCGTCGGGGGGGCCTCGGCGGCGTCGCTGGCGGAGCCCGGGAGCGACGGGGCGTCCGTGGACGAGGAGGGCGGCGAAGAGGAGGAGGAGGAGGAGGACGGCGAGGCGTCGGCGGCGGCGGCGGCGGCGGCCGTCCCGACGGTCACCGCCGCCGACCTCTCTGCGTCGCCCGAGGACTGGGGCATCGACGAGCGGTACGGCTACCCAGGGCAGCCCGTCCTGCGCGTGTCGGACCGCTCGCTCCGCTACGGCGTCGTGCTGAGCGCCGTGGACGGCGGCGAGGACGACGAGGAGGCGGAGGACGAGGAGGCGCGGCAGCAGCAGCAGCAACCGCCCGGCCGCCGCCGCGGCCGCCGCCGCCAGCGCCGCGCCGCCTCCCTCACCGTGGCCATACTCAACGGCGGCACGCGCGCCGACGCGCCCCTCCGCGCCCCCTCGTACGCCCTGTACGACGCCCTCCGGCGCTACGCCTCGGCGCGGGGGTGGGACCGCGCGGGCCAGGGCGACGGCCGCGCGCGGCTCGAGGAGTACGCCCTCTGCCGCGACGGGCGGTACCGGCGGCGCGACCACTTGGGGTACGTGCACCGCACGACCTCGGCCACGCTGCTCGAGGGGTACGCCGAGACGGTGGCGGGCGCGGCGGCCATGGAGCGCGCGCTCGAGGCCCTCGCGCTCGCGGCGCCCGCCGCCGCGCCGGCGGCGGCGCTGGTGGCGGCCCCGCCGAGCGCGGCGCGCGGCGACGCCCTGCCCGCTCTGCGCGTTTCTCCTGGCGTCGCTGTCGCTGCCTCGTCCAGCGGCGAGGCGGCGGCAGGAGGGCGCTACTCGGGCGCCCCGTCCCGCGAGGCCGTGGCCGCTGCGGCCGCCGAGCTCGCGGCGGCGCTCGACGAGCCGGCGACGGCGACGGAGCAGCATCAGCTGGTCGCTCCTCAGGCGGAGCCCGCGCTGGCGGCGGCGGCGGCTTCATCGTCGTCGTTTTCGTTCCCGTGCGCCTCCTCCTCCTCCTCCTCCTTCCCCTCGTCGGCGTCGGACCTTTTGGAAAAGGCGAGGAGGGCCAGCCCGCTGTTTGGCGTCGGCGGCGGCGCCCTGTCGTCGTCCTCCGCCTCCTCCCTGTCGGCGACCGCCACCGCCACCGCCACGGCCACCGAGGACGAAGACGACGTGGTCGACGAGCTGCAGCGCCGGTGGCGCGACGCGGCCGCCAAGACCGCGTCCGCCACCGAGTGGCGCGCGCGCGCGGCCGCCGCGCTCGCCGCCTCGCCCTCGCTTGCCGACGCGGCGCGGGCGGCCTCGCCCGAGCCCTCCGCGTCGTCGTCGTCGTCGCCCGGCGGTGGCGGCGGCGGCGGCTCCGGCGCCGTGAGCGTCGTCGTGTGGCCCGGCGGCCTGATCATGGACGTGCCCCGCGGCACCACCGCGGGCGACGTGCTCCGGTCGCGCGGCGTCATCACCATCGACGGCGGCGGCGGCGGTGGGGGCGGCGCGCTGCTCGCCAACGTGAACAACACGCTCCAGCCCGAGGAGTACGTGCTGCAGGACGGCGACCTGGTTATCCTGGCGCGCGAGCGGCTCAAGATCTGATCAGCGGATCTGCTCGCGAGCCCGCCCCGGCCGCGGCGTGGTTTTTGGCAACGCGGCGAGAGAGAGAGAGAGCGCCGTCGTCTTTTTTTTTTCGTGTACACCCATCGTGTATCTCACTGTGTACCATCATCATAGGCCCCATTGTAATGCGTTTGGCTTGTTTCTTTTTTTCAGCAGCAGCGCAGAGGGCGCTTCCCGCAAACTAACGAGCTGCTCATTCGTCCATCGCATCGGCCTCCTCCTCCGGGGGGGGGCCCCCGGCGCGGGGGGGGGGGGGGGGGGGGGGGGGGCGGCGGGGGGGCGGCGGGGCGGGGCGGGCGGCGGGGGGGGGCGGGCGG
>Ga0315905_10003777_pt1 | contig 15567 bp, 14 predicted proteins | sample LakEriMetagenome_5_FD_203522 | JGI IMG/M metagenome (GOLD analysis project Ga0315905, IMG submission 203522) | Freshwater fungal communities from buoy surface, Lake Erie, Ohio, United States - Buoy 4 MA121 | ecosystem: Environmental > Aquatic > Freshwater > Lake | place: USA: Lake Erie, Ohio... | reverse complement strand
CTCCATCTCTTTCGACGATATTTAATTCACACCTCCAACACTTCACATCCTGACTTCATTGATAACTCATGCGTCACTAATTTTTATAAAATGAAAAAAACAATACATATATTCAACTATAAAATTCTGTTAATCTTTTTTATTTGTTATCGTCAATATCTATCTAGCAACTAATCTGCCTTAATTGGTAAAATGAACGATAATAACCAAACCCCGACGATAGACCACATCACCATAATACTGTTTCCACCTTGATAAATTAACCAACGCAATCCAAAACAATGCGGGGCAGGTACCAGGAACGGCGACATTATCAGACCCATAAATGTAGCGGGAACACACCAACTCACATATAGATGAGATGCAATATAATGCATAGATACCCACAACAAATATAGTCCAAATTTCACGATTACAATATTAAATACCCATTTAAAATTATCCAATGTAAAATATGCCGGTATATCAGCGATTGTATTAAAATAATCCATTTCACAAAACAGTTAATGCGAATTAATTGCCATGTACATTGTCAATTTTTTACGCAACATGAAGATGCGTTCTGTCAAATTATTTTAGCTTGTCACATGCATCCAATAATTGTCTGCGTCGATTCACTATAACTGCATCCATCGATAACGACTTCATTATATTATTATACATGTCAAATTTTTCCAATACGTCTTTCGTGCGTGGTATAATATTGTCATAGTCTTCCCATAAAACATTCCCCAACAAATCATAGTTTTCTATAAACATGGACTTATCCGATACCACAATTTTTTTCGCAAAAACCAATCGATCACATCTTATTTGTTCAAAAATATTAAAACATTCAAAATGATGTACATTTATAATTACTTTACATCGTTTCAGTAAATCATCTCGAGCTGCCCCCCAACCTAATATATTTATACATTTCCACCCAGTCGCCTGTAGTTGTTCCCATAAACGTGTTCGACGATATGTGAGTGCACTATTAACCGATGCATCCTTTTTGGGAAGCGCATTAATTATGCCAACATCATATGTATAAACACCATCAATATTTTCCAATTGTATTTGGTCTCTCAAACTATATTGATATGGTAAATAAATAGTGGATGCATTCGACGGTATTTTATTTTCCTCCATGTACAATTTTAAAAAAGTCAGGTTTGAAAGACTATAATCCGCAATTTTTATGCCAGACTTTATCAGCGATACTACTTGATCCATTCTTTTTATTTCCGATAACATTTCCACATTTAAATATATCATTCGCCCGGATCGAACAATTTCCTTAGAAAGTGAATTTAAGTCCAACCACATTTGAGTGAGTATAAATATATCAGTAGTTGTGTTTAAACGATCAATTGTGAGTTGACGTATATGAATAACCTCGCTAATGATATTCAATGAGTATATATAATCTTCTAATACGTTTGGTACTCGTGTTATTTCATCCTCCAACGTAACTAGAACATATCGTACAGTCATCTGTGTTATATACAATAATACATAATATCAACTCTATGCTATTTTTATCTTTAATTTATTTTTGCGAATACTAATATACAAAAACGTATATTAGTATCAATAGCCATATTATTTAGATTTTGACTTTTCACTCGATGATGACATACTCGACGTTTTCGGCGATACGCGCATTGTTGTTCGTGACCGGGCGGTACGTTTCGCACTCGATTTCTTCCGTGATTTTGGGGATGATGTACGATGCAATTCCTTATGCATATAAAAATATTCATCGTCTTCATGTGCCATTTTTGCATATCCATATTTCGCATAATACGACAGTAAAAAATCAGCAGATCCATGTTCTGGCGCCTTTTCAATATATAAATAGACCCCATCGACCGTCTTTTTAGTTTTCATAAGTTCGGTTTTAATGTACATATCGATCATATTCATGACAATTGCAACCGGGCTAGTTGCGCTGGATACATCACCCAACTTGGCTCGACAAACCTCATTGATCCACGGTTGTTGATATCGTAAAAACTTCTGGTTACTTAGTTGCATTGTAGCCGATCCGCCATCTCGAAACGATGTATAATCGGTCTCGTCTTCAAAGTGGCCGAGAGATAATATAACTGCAATAGTCTTGTCACTTTTACGTGTAAATAAATCTATAAGTCTGTCGCGGTTATTACCATCGGCATTATCATCGTGGAAACAGATTTTCTGCATTTTTACCAATAAATTGGCTAAATCAGTAATATTCATACGTGGCGGCAACAAATCACATGTATATTCAGCGATATGGTTTCTGTGTGCAATGCCTGAATTATGATTTATTACATATACAGCAGATTGCGTAGTTGTCATATGCAAGAGTATAATATATAAGAATATAAATATTATAAGTTAAGTTCAACGAAATTGTAGTATAGCAATTCCAGCGAAACGATTTAAAATTTCCGGTTGTAAATAACCAACATCATAATATTCTATAATTATAGTAAAATGAATGAAATACCCCCCGAATATAAATATCATATAGCAATATGTTTCTGTGTTAGAAACTGTAGTACATATTTGGAAAGAATCTTTCAAAACATTAAGTTATTAACGGATAACACTACATATAAAATATCGTCTATATTCGTGTATGATAATTGTACCGACAGTTCTGAACAACTATTACATGAGTATAAAACGAATAGCAATCATGACGTGTATTTAAAACATATCGATAACACTAGTCGGTTAAGAACTGTGCGGATTGCCACCGCTAGAAATGCATGCTTAGATGTAATATACAACGAACTTACAAATGTATCACATCATATAATGGCCGACTGTGATGATATTAATGTACATAGTTGGAATATAGATACGATTCATAAATACATTACAAATTACGACAATGATGATTGGGATTGTATTTCATTTAATCGGGAAGGATATTATGATATATGGGCGTTATTAATCGACGATTTTAAACACCATTGTTGGGGGTTTGGCAAAAAAAGTAGAAATATCGTTAATGCCATGCGTAGCTATATAATTGATAAGCTCAATAATTCAACTGAAAATAGTATATATTGTTTATCAGCATTCAATGGATTTGCTATATATAAAACGGAAAAATTTAAAGAAATTCGTTATGACGGTACATATAATAATATGAAATTGTTAATAACTGATGACGAACGGGAAAACACGCTTCAACTGTTTAAAACTAAATACGGCATCGCTCATATATATCTTGATCAAAGCAAACAAGAATGTTGCGAACACATATTTTATCATTTAACGGCAGCCCATAAAAATAAATGCATAATAAAAATATCAAAATTTTCAGTATAGCATACAATGGTGCAAAATTGAATAAATAAGAATGATTATAATTGCGCTATTGCCGTGGGCAACAATATAAATACTGCAAAGTTAACTTCATATGAGTGTACCATTACCATTAATGATAGTCGTATATGTTATTGCCACTATTGTTGCAGTAATTATAATAGAAACCATATATACGATCGTGAAAAACATAATAAAGAATCGACAACAATCCAAGCCTCCGTTAAGCGCTACAGTCGATGATCCCCGGGGTGAGCTGTAAAAATTGATATTTGATTATATGCAAAAATCGTACATATACAATTACTAAAATGGACTGTTCAACCAGCATTGATATTAAGGCCGATTTATCCAGAATTAAGCAACGGCTCGAGAAGGTTGAAGATGTATTGCATGGTGTCGACCTAGGATCAATAACGACGCAATATATATCAAAATTCGTTTTACCATGTGCTACACAATATCGAACAATTGACGCAAATATAAACCGAGCCATTTTAGAACCAGATCAGCAATGTCATGCTCATCTATTTATATTAGATCCACCTCCAGACGAGGACCTACAATCATTGTGTGATATGTTTAATAAATATATTGGAAAAGTATATTCAATAATGTACGTGTGGTCAATTCGTCACCAATCGATTGTTATTTGTATACGTCTGCAACATTGGTATGTGGATAAGTTTTCGCAAATATTCCGGACAGAGTTGGTGATACAGCAAGAATTAAATAAACATACGAGCGAAAAACAACCAGTTTGTATAAAAAACAATACAAATCGACATACATATAAGGTGGTTCTCGGCCGCAGATTATGTAAAATAAAGACATCAAGCAATCCTCCCAAATTAATAACGGATCTAAACGTAGAGTCAATGAGGCGAATACTAATATAATTATCCAAAACGACCAAAACAACTCTAAATATGTAAAAAATTGAATGTTTTTTTACCAAATCGATATAAATAACTTAATATACAACCAACAATTGAAATGGTATTTGCTCACACGTTATTTATGGTTTACATCGTGTTTATGGTACGCGCCGCATTTTGCTACTCTGCAAAACCCGACGTTCATGTCGTATTGGGATCGGCCAATGAAATTATTTTGGGAGAACGGATTCACGCAGCAATTCAATATATTCGATCAACTGAAAATCCAAACATATTATTCATTTCAGGCGGTGTTAAAAACGCACTAGTCGGTGCAAATGAGCAAACAGAAGCGGCCAAAGCTGCCAATATGATAACAAATAATATGCTAGATAATGTGCAAATAGTGCTCGAAGAAAATGCAACGAACACCGCCGAGAACTTTGTTTATTTGAAACGGTGGGTAAATAATAATTTCTCACAAGAAGACTTACCTGAATTTATTATTACCACGTCTGATTTTCACAAAAACCGTGCAGAACAAATCTTCCAAGGTATTCTGCCGGATATTACGCCAAAATGGAATCTAAGCAAGAGTGATTGTGTTCAATGCTGGAGAGACGAAGCGATTCACATAAAAAATGTCCCTGCCGATATATATAAGGCAATGAATCTCATGTAATATCCGGATGCAACTGTTATAAGATACTTTCAAATATAAAAATAAAAATATCATAATATTACCAGAAACAAAACCGAATGTATATTATTGTTTTTTCACATCATCTACTATGTGTTAGCAAACTTATCCGTCCAATATTTTAAATGCAGCTTATCGAAATTAAAAACCTTATTTTTATAGCATTCAACGGTATCATGTAACAATTCTGCAGTCACATCTTTCCAGTCATTTACAATAAGAACCGGCAAATCTTCATATAATATATCTATAGCAGATCGTTTCACAATAGGAATACAACCGAGAATTAATGCTTCCCATGTTCGATGACAGTCGTATCCATTACCGTGTGGACTGATTACAAATGCATATTCTGCCTGTTTACTCCATGTAGCCAGTCTATTTGTTTTGCTCGGTTCATAGTAAACCAGATCTTTACTTATATTATCATACGCATCTTGTCTGTCATACTTACCATGTTTTGTTGCCATTAAGAAGTGATAATTTGCGTAACATTTAATAAGCCGTTTCGTATAGTGTAAACTATTTTGTTTAACATTCTCTAATATAGCTTCCTGTCGAGATGCAGATGTAATTTCCCCCCAAACACGATGGGATTGCATAGTATGATAATCGAGACCAATAGGCATGCATGTTATTTTATCGTGTCGAACTACGATGTTCTGGCAAAACCAATGCACTAACAAATTATGATTAATGAATGCCTCGAATTGTGCATCTGTCATTATATCATATGGTATGGTTTCATCGCAATCCCCGCTCACTAATATAAATGGTGTTGTAATAAACGATAACATATTGGATATAAAATGAGGGATCGCACTACTACAAACATATATAGTGGGATTTGACATGGCATTAAGTGTTTGAATGTCTGGATAATTTATTAGTTGTCTAATACTAGAGTGAGGAGTATTCGAATGATAACTACAGCTCTTTAGAATACCTCGACTACTAACATATACATTATTAGATTCGGCCATATGCAAAAACAATAGAATATATATAAACTTGTTAGAATTTTATGTTGTTTCCAAATAAATATATTCCAACTGGAATAGTGAAAGGTTATGACCCAATTATTGGTATATTTTTCGTATGATTTCTGTAAAAAATAAATATTTGAATATGTATATGACTACTACAAACCACAATGGTAGACTGGGAAACCAGATCATTCGAAATTTAGCGGTCAGTTTAATCGCTGAAAAATATGACTTACATGTTAATTATTACAATGAACCGCTAATTCGTAGATTGGGTATAAAATTATTCAGTGGTAGTAAGTTGTTCAGTAATACAATTCCATTAACGGACGACAATTATTTTTCAATATATAATTGCGGAAATCTAAATGACAATTTAAATCCAAATTCAAATTTTTTCCAGACGCTTCCTATAACCAATTTGTTGTATACATATTTACATTCCGATAAAATAAAAGCAAACATAATAGAAAGTAATCCATTCAATGCCAGATATAATGCAAATAATGACCTGTATATTCATATCAGGCTTACCGATGTAAAGAAACATAGTCCAGGTATCAATTATTATATGAATGCGATTAAAGCTATACCTTTTGATAATATTTATATATCAACCGACGAGAAATCTCATAATATTATAACGGAAATTATGAAAGCATATCCAACTGCAAAATTACTCGAATACGATGAAATAACGACATTTCAATATGCAAGTACATGCAAAAATATTATTTTATCGCATGGTTCATTTTCTGCATTGATCGGTTATTTGTCGTTTTTTTCTACAGTAAATTATCCAGAATATGATTTAAATCATATATGGTATGGAGATATGTTTTCCATAAACGGTTGGGTAAAACACCCCCATGTGTAATCAAACACATATGTGGATTCTATTATGCATTATTTTGAGCGAACATTATCAAAATGCATTTTAAACTGTATATCCCATTGTTCTAATAATTCCAATGAAATTTCTGGCAAAAGAGGGTGTGCTTCCCAGAAATATCGACAAAACGCCCAGCAAAACTCATATTTATCGACATACAGCGTTTTATAATTTTTTGTCAAGAATGTTTGAATATTAACCGGCAGATTATTGAATGCTTGAGGAGGCAATACATAGGATAATTGGACGGTGGGCGAAAACGGTACATGCGAATTTTTCGAAGAATTCATTTTGGCATGAACGAATTGTGTGTTGAAATGTGGCACATATTTACATAGATCTTTGAATAGCGGCGGATAATGGTGATTATATTTCCATTTCCAATGAGGGCACCCTGATGAATAATACTTAAATACCCACTCGAGACCTTCCAAATAATTAGTGCAAATCGCTCGAGTCGTCGTTTCATCGGGTCTACTTCCAAACAACACCTTATAATATCGATCTTCCCAATTAGTATCACTGGGGCAAATATACAGTTCATCTCCGCGAAATGCGACGGGAATATTCTGCAAATATTCATCTGGAGTTTGTTTAGACGGCAAAGAACTCTTGCGCGAATCATGCTTTGCACGCGCATCGTATTCTAGTGTCAGCAGTTCGTGCTCCCTCCTGGAAATTTCATAAACTATTTTATTTACTTGTTTCCATTGAACGGTGTTATCTTTCCCGATAATGAACGTGTTCGCTCGATTCCCAATATAATTGCGATATATATCCAATATAACTTGAATACCATGTGTACGAATGTTCATTGCCGGAAAATGCGGCAGAAAATCGTTCCCTAAAAAGAAACACAAAAAGATATAATCGTAAATGCGTTGTGTATCGTAATTCGCGCAATTCATTTCGGTTAAAATCGAGGCCGCCAATACCTTCATGTCGAGAAAATACGGCATATCTGGCGGTGCCGATGAGTCAATTGGAAAATAGTGTTTTAAAAACTCAGGTGCCTCCCTAAAAATATAAATATTATTGCAATATTGCAAATGAAATAACGATAACATAATAAGATCGGAGTCCAGACCATATAATGCAATATTCGTGGCCGGATTTGGCTGTTTCCGTAGATATTCAAATAGCTTGTGTTCTCCTTCTCCTGGTTCATTTGCCCCGGATACAATAATATTTGAAACCTTGTATTTATTTTCCATGTTTTCAAATGCATATTGAACTCGTCGCGACAGATTCATCATAAAATGAGTACCCGGTGTAATCGCCGATGTATCCCATTCACTTGTGTTCGACTGTGACAATAATGACTTAACATACGCAGTTCGATATCTGCGCGTCCGCTGCTGTTCCATCTTCGCAAATGGCGCAACACCGTCAAATGCAATAAAAACGGTGGTGGTTGGTTTGATGATATTTATATAGGTTTCAATGGAAAAAATGACTTTATTAATAATTTGTGTTTCATATGCATCTTTTTGTGTACTATCATATGGCAGTGAATGTACCGCATCATAAATAATGGAATTGCAATCCATAAACAGCATGCCGAAGGATCGACTCGTAAAATCCTTACATGCGCGAATAATATTAGAATAGTTTCTAATAATATGCGAAAAATAACTAGGGATTCCCATCTTGATACTATATATCGTATACAAAAGTTTATATTCTTTCCATTTGTAAGTTACAGTTATAAGTTACAAAAATAATATCTAGAAAATGCCATATAATTGACATAATCTAGTATAGTTATATATAATGAGTGCATTAAAAAAAGTCAATAGTTTCAATATATTAAAAATGGATATAAGTGATGTATCTGCAACGCCAGGTATCATCCAATTTATCACATCCAAAATCACATATATTCGAGAAATAATACAAAATACAATATTATCTATCAAATTACACCGTGTTTTAGAAATATTTAGTGACAATGATACAAAATTATCCATCGCGGTATTAACCGAATTATTTGAACAAAACGAGAACATCTTATGTGAGATGAACCGAGCTCCGTTGACCCTAACTACGGATGCAATAATCGATTCGTTACAGCGCATAATAGACAAATTGGCAATGATAATTTGCGGGTTTGGTACAACACATATATCCGACTTATTGTTCATTATTTTTGGAACCAAATTTAAAAATACCGTTCCAACACACCCTCTCATACACGCAAAATATCGTCTACTAATGAAACACGTTCGCCCAACAAGTTATAAAATAATTCATTGGAAGCAGGGATATTTATACACTCCACCAGCAAATACAGTATGTTGCAATAAAAAAATGGATTCCCCTCAAGATTTATCTACGGTGGGTTCGTTCGAATGCTTTGATATTGACCATGACCCCAAAAATATTTTCCAGCGAACCAATGGTATACGTGTTATTATACAAAACGAGCGAGAGCGGAAAACATTGGTTATAAGTGGAATACTCGACGACATACATGTAGAATGCATTAGATCTGAATACGTCCAATACCGGATATCTGCGCTGAACACGTGTGCGTCAAATTACACCGATGATGACAAAGCGATTTTACTTAAAATAATCGACAATCTAACGTTAAAAGAACTGCTAGTATATGGCGATACGGATATTATTAAGAAAGTGAATGATGTGAATGTTGATATCAAACGATTAAAACAAACGAATATGGAAGCACTAACAAAGCATTTTCTAGAATTGGACATATATACACAACGCTGCATGTTGTTGAATTTGTTATTATATGTGCAAAACAAAGAAGTGGAATACACGTGTTATTTGTTGTATGACCTGTTAAATAGTGCATCTGGTTATAGCGTAAACCACCAAGAAGGAATCTATAATAGTTTTCCGTGGAAAATTCGCAATCAAATGAAAGACATTGTCAAATATAACATAAATCACTTACAAGAAATTATTCACAAATACGACGGTAATAAAATCTCACTCGAGCAACAAATATGTTTAATGAAGGCGCCTGATTCCGTAAAAGAGAAGGCAATGGCAAAGTTGAAAGACTTAAAAGGTCGGCCGGACGAATTTGGTGTAAAAATACGGCAATTTCTAGAAGGGTTGGTACGTATTCCGTTTGGCATATGTAAAGAAGAGCCCATATTATCTGCAATAAAGCATATAAACGCCGAATTCAAATCTATGTGCCAAACCGTTGCTAGACACAACACGACAGCTGTTGCATACACCAAACAAACATATACACTGCTCGAGATATCCAATGCAATCAAAAATATGAAAAAGACTACTTATGACCAGTTATTATGTGTAATTAATAGTAAAATCCAAAAATGGCCGGTCGGTGTTCTCAATACCATTATAAAAATGTTAGAAATAAAAGATGAAGTTCCTTCCACCATATTAAAACTAGGTAAGAGTCATAAAGTAGAATACATAACGAAGACGATACAAAATTTGGAGAACCGCGACAATAACACGATCTGTAAAATATTCAATGAAATTCCTGAATTGCATGAAAATACGTCTCAAATCACACATATACAACACATGGCGAAATTGGAAAACAATATTATACAGTTTCACGAGGGCAGTGCAAAAGTAGAGAAGGCATTAGATGATTCAATTTATAGTCATACACATGCAAAAAAACAGATTATGAAAATCATAGGACAATGGATGAACGGAGAACAAACCGGTTACTGTTTTGGCTTTGAAGGTTCTCCAGGTATAGGTAAATGTTTCAAAAAAAATACGCCGATTATGTTATCAAACGGAAAAATAAAAATGGTTCAAGATATAACAACAGATGATAAATTGATGGGCGACGATAGCACACCACGTAATGTGTTGGCATTGGGTACAGGCAGAGAAAAAATGTATCGCATAGAACAAATAAAGGGCGATGATTACATTGTCAATGAAAGTCATATACTTAGTCTTAAAATGACAAAACCAAATAGAAAAGGGGACAGACACAAAACTATAATGGGAAAACGCTATTATAAAAACGATATAGTGGATATATGCATAAAAGATTATTTAAGTCTGCCTCCATCTTTGAAAGAATGTTTGAAAGGTTACAAAGTAGGTGTTGATTTTGTAGAACAGCAGGTAGATATGGAACCATATGCATTGGGTTATTGGTTAGGAGATGGTGATAAATCTAGTTTTAGAATAACAACAATGGACCCCGAAATAGTCGATTATTATAATAAATATGCCAAACAAAATGGGCTACAACTTACACGCGGCAAAATGGGAACAAAAAACGAAATTACGTATCATATTACAACTGGCAAGATGGGAGGCGGTGATTATTCCAGGAATAAATTTTTAAACATTTTAAAAAAATACAATCTCATACATAATAAACATATTCCGGATGTATATAAGTGCAATTCAAAGGAAAATCGATTAAAATTGCTTGCGGGTTTAATAGATAGTGATGGATACCATCACCCGACAAATAATAGTTTGGAAATCATTCAAAAGAATAAATTATTAGCAGATGACATATTATTTTTGGTGCGAAGTCTTGGAATGCGCGGAATGATGAAAGAATGTGAAAAATCGTGTATGTATAAAGATGAAAGAAGATGGGGAACATATCATCGTATAATAATAACCGGTAATGGGCTGGATGAAATACCCGTATTATTACAGCGCAAAAAAGCCAACCCCCACAAACAAATAAAAGATCCAATGAATACAGGCATTAGCGTGGTTCCATTGGAGGAAGATGATTATTATGGATTTCAAATTGATGGCAATTCCCGATTTTTATTGGGCGATTTTACGGTTGCACATAACACGAGCCTCGCTAAAAAAGGATTAACAAAATGTTTGGTGGACGTCAATGGAGAGCCAAGGCCATTCGCATTTATAGCAATTGGTGGGTCGAGCAATGGGTCGGCACTAGAAGGGCATGGCTACACATATGTCAACTCTACGTGGGGGCGAATTGTCGATATATTAATGGAAACGAAATGCATGAATCCAATTATATACATAGACGAGCTCGATAAAGTAAGCAATACTGAAGCCGGAAAAGAAATAATTGGAATCCTTACACATTTAATTGACCCAACGCAAAACGAGTCATTCCAGGACAAATATTTCACGGGAATAGATATTGATATATCAAAGGCGTTGTTTATATTCTCCTACAACGACGCCGCACTCATAGACCGCATATTATTAGACCGCATTCATCGCATCAAATTCGAGAACCTGTCATTAGATGATAAAATGGTCATTGTTCGCAAGTATATTTTACCGGATATAAACAAAAAAATGGGCTTCGATGAAACGGTCGAGATGAGCGATGCAGTCGTCGAACATATTATTAATTGTTATACATGCGAGCCAGGTGTGCGCAAGTTAAAAGAAATCATATTCGATTTATACGGAGAAATTAACCTGGAGTTAATAAAAACAACCGACAAAAGCGAATGCACGATACCCATTGTTATCACGGTTGAGAACCTTGAAAATAAATATTTAACAAAATATCAAAAAATAAGCGAAAAGAAAATATACAATGAGCCGCGTGTCGGTATAATAAATGGTCTATGGGCAAATGCACTGGGTATGGGTGGTATTATTCCAATTCAAACATCTTTTTATCCATCGTCCGTCTTTTTAGATTTGCAGTTGACTGGTTTACAGGGTGATGTAATGAAGGAAAGCATGAATGTAGCAAAAACGTTGGCATGGAGTTTAACCGGCGATTCGATCAAAAAAGACTGGTTGCAATATTTTGAATCCACCAAATGCCAGGGACTGCATATACACTGTCCTGACGGAAGCATTTCAAAAGACGGGCCGTCGGCAGGTGCCGCGATTACAACCGCCATATATAGTTTACTTAACAAAAAACTCATCAAGAACGACATAGCGATTACAGGGGAAATTAATTTGAGCGGCGAAATAACGGCAATTGGAGGATTGGATGTTAAAATAAACAATGGTATACGGGCAGGAGTGAAGACATTTTTGTATCCACAAGAGAACCACAGAGATTTCAGTAAATGGCAACAAAAGTGTACAACGCCGCACACGGATATCAAATTTATAGCCATATCAACAATTACTGAGGTATTTGCTCATGTTTTTGTAAATGATAATGCCTAAGTGTCAAATTTAGCGCCGCAATTTAGTTAATGAATTCGTTATAATGCGTTGTATGTCGACTGGTATAAATATGCGAAATAATAACAATCACATTTCGCATATTTTGTTTTGGAATTAAATATGCGTACATATAAATAAGATGGATGCCGCTTTCTACGATTTTAAAAGCCGACTAGTCAATTTAGCAAATTCGTTGCCGAATAATAATGTACAGGGTATAATATATTTGTTTGCACCATTTATACTCGTATGTTATTTTCTATTCTTTTCAATTATTAATGCAAACCTTAACGGAATTGTTTATTTACTAGGCCTATTTGTTGGGACATTGCTCACTGTATTTTTTGGTAATGGCGTCGTTGGAAAGAGTGACAGTCGCGGTCAAAAAAATGAACTATGTTCATTGTTTACAATCAATCATGTTGCGGGTATATCAAAAGTCCCGATAAGTACAACGGTGTATAGTTTCACCGCGGCATATTTATTATACACAGCCTACATGAAACAATATATCGGTTCATCAATTGGACCATTTCTAAGTCTCGGTGTATTAGCGGTTTGTGATGCCACATGGCAAATGACAAATAACTGCTTTAATTGGCAAGGTGTAATCGCCGCGGTAATATTTGCATCATTGTTTGGTCTTATTTGGGGATATACAATCAACCTTACGAAAAACGAATCATTACAATACTTTGCTGGCTCTGAAACTGCATGTAATCGTGCAAAAAAACAAACATTTAAATGTAAGGGAGCGAAACGGGTTGAATAAGTAGGCATTTCACAATTCGTACAATAGGGCAATTATTCGAATCGTATATAGTTATAATCTATCATAACTATATAGGCAATCAACCATGGATATTAATTCTAGTACATTTATGTATATGTTTATACGATTATGTCCATTTATTTTAGTATGTTTTTTCACCATTTCTTCTATATTTAACGGTGATGTCAAAGGTTTTGTATATTTGGCCGGTTTATTACTTAACGTTGGTATTACTATCGGCATTATTAGTAATTCTATACCAAATTATAAGCAGGACACGACTCAAAATATGATATGTGATATTACATCGTTTGGCAATAAATCGTTATCTGTCGGTGAAAATATTATTGGGTTTACATTTTTTTACTTATTAACAACAATGCTAATAGTCGGTTCAAAGAATGAAATAGATTTAGTCGCATCGAACTGGCCAACAATTGTGTTTTTCACACTGTTGATTGGAAGCGAAATCTTCATTAATACAAATGCGGTTCGCATAGCGCCTTATTGTTATGATTGGAAAAATAGTTTACTAACATACTTTATCGGGGGTCTTTTTGGAGCAGGATGGGCATGGGCAGTGGTATCAACCAATACAGCAGAGCTACAGTATTTTAATCAATACAAAAATAACGAAAAATGCGAAAAAACAAACAAAGCGAAATTCAGGTGCAAAGTATACAAAGACGGCGTGGAAATAAACAATTATTTGAAATAGATAGTTTTCATAATATTTGATACGTGGCTAGCTCTGCATCATACCTAATAAAAATATACATTCCATTTTTATTAGATTTATCCATTCACCATTACATTGACGAATGATAGTACGTACTTTCACACAATGTAAAATCAGGTTCGTCAAATTTTTGCAACAACGTTGCATCTGCTATAGTTGCTGTAACCAAATAGGGGTCCATATTACTTGCTGGTCGGCGGTCTTCAATATATCCACGCATATCTGCAGCAGTTGTTCGGGGAATGCGAATCGAACATTTACGATTTGCAACGCCATATGAAAATTCCGTCAATTTAGATGTTTCATGTGTACCAGTCATGCGTTGGTCGTTATTTTTTCCATACACTTGAATCGCATCATGATGTGTGTTTCGCAATCCTACCAATGCACGTTCAATGCTACCTGCGACCCCATTGCGCATAGATTCCGTGCTATAGTTCGTATGACATCCGGACCCATTCCAATCTCCTCGCACCGGTTTGGGTTCAAATGATGCGTGCACATTATGTATTTCACAAACCCTGTGTAAAATATACCGGGATACCCACATTTGATCACCGGCATCCAATGAAATGCACGGACCCACCTGATATTCCCACTGCCCTTTCATGACTTCTGCATTTATTCCAGACATTATTAATCCAGCGGCCAAACAAAGTCGATAATGTTCATCTGCAACAACGCGTCCAACCGCATTGTCATATCCAACCCCACAATAATAAGGGCCTTGGGGGGCTGGGTACCCGTTTACTGGCCATCCCAACGGCGTTTTTTTGTCATTTTCGAACAATGTATATTCTTGCTCAATTCCAAACCATGGTTGTTCTGCAATGACAGATAGTGAATTAAATACATTGCGAGCAAAACTACGATTGTTGTTTTTTGCAGGAACACCCGTAGTCAACTCGGTTTCACATAATACCAGTTTATGGCCTTCACCGCGAAATGGATCGTTATACATAGCGACAGGAATAAGCAATACTTCGGAATTAATTCCGGTCGCCTGGTTTGTACTTGAACCATCAAAATTCCATACGGGCAAATCGGTCACGTCGATATCGTCAGCATTCACTCCATATATAGTTTTCGATTTAGACCGCAGGTCATAATCGTTCCCACCAATCCAAATATACTCGGCAATAACAAACATTTATGATCTACATACACATAT
>Ga0315905_10003776_pt1 | contig 15568 bp, 10 predicted proteins | sample LakEriMetagenome_5_FD_203522 | JGI IMG/M metagenome (GOLD analysis project Ga0315905, IMG submission 203522) | Freshwater fungal communities from buoy surface, Lake Erie, Ohio, United States - Buoy 4 MA121 | ecosystem: Environmental > Aquatic > Freshwater > Lake | place: USA: Lake Erie, Ohio... | reverse complement strand
ATCCCTGCTAATCCAAAGACCGAGAGAACAATCGAAGTATCTAAATCGCATTTGATACAATCGCGTCTCGTCATCATGGTAATGGGCGTGGAACAGCATCGCCCAGCCGCCTTCGTTCGCACCACCTTCCCAGGAGTTGGCATTTAAGAACCGCACGTTCCCGAACGCTTCGTAGGCCATGCGCTGAGTGACGGTGCCGCTCGTGTTCACGAGGGCGACGACGTTCATGGTTTCGCGGAGGGAGTAGAGGTCGTCCTGGAGGGTGGTGCCGGAGGAGTAGCGCTGGCGGCGGGCGATGTCGTTGAGGTCGCGGAGGCCATACCAGTAGCGGCACTCGGGGTTGGTGGCGGCGCCGGTGTATTCTTCGAGGATTTGCCACTGGTCGCTGTAGTAGAACCGGCGGGTGGTGCCGCCGGTGGTTTTGGTAACGCGGCGGAAGAGGGCGTCGTAAGTGTATTCGGCGATGGTGGTGCTGCCCTGAGCGACTCTTACCAGGCGGTTCCATGCGTCCCAGGTGAGGGTTTGGGCGGTGGTCCAGTTGTCCACAGCGGGCATGGTGGTCATGTTCCCGGCGGGATCATACTGCGGGGTAATGACGCCGGCGGGGCCGGTGAGGCTGGTGATTTCATTGACCTTGTTGAACTGACGGGTCTGGCTCAGGGCGTCGCTGGTATAGCCCAGCCAGTTGCCCATGGCGTCGTAGGTCCAGTCCTGGTTTTGCGATACCGGGGTAATCCCGGAGAAGCTGGGGTAAGTGCCCGCCAGCGTGCCGCGCTGGAACTCACGGACCTGATAAAGGCCGTCGTATTCATACCACTGGTCCTCGGTGGTGATGCCGGCGGCGTGGGCGGCGGCATCGTAGCGCCACTGGCGGTTGCTGCTGCGGTCGTAGCGGTACTGGGCTTTGACGGAAGCGGTGGAGCCTTTGAGCCATGCCATGGTGATGGGTCGGCCAAAGCGGTCCAACCCGGCGTAGTGGTCCGCAGCGGTGCCGAAGGAAAGATGGGTGGCGGGGACGTTGTAGTTCACGTCCACGGGAGTGCCGAGGCCGAGCCATGCGTAACTGATGATGTCGGTGCTGCCGTCCCGGATGGTGCTCACCCGGCTGAGCGCATTGCCGTGGCTGGAGCCGGTGCTGCTGTAGTGATACTGCAGCGCTGCTCCCGATGGGTAGGTCATGCCGGTGCGGCGGACCGTATTGGAACCGGAGGCTCCGGTTTCGTAGCTGTATTGCACGGTGCGGGTCACGCCGCCGCTGCCGGGCAGATTTTGCACCTGCGCTTCGGTGGCAAGCTGACGCCAGCCGTTGTAGTCAAAGTAAACGGCATTGCGCACCGCGTTGGTGCTATCCCGGCTCATCGCCGATGCCATCAACCCGCGTTCATTATAGTCGGTGGTGAGTTTTTTGATGGTCTGGTCCACACTGGAGGCACCCCATGCGGTGACTTCATCCTGCGTCTGCCGGCCCAGCGTATCGAAGGTGTAGGTATGGACCAGCCCGGCCTGGTCCTTCATGGTGGTGACCTGCCCGGCGCGGTTATAGGTGTAGGTGACGACATCAGAACCGCCCGTGCTGTCCGGGTAGGTCTTCGTTGCGACAAGCAGATTGCTGTTGAGCGCTGAACCGCCAGCAGTGGTGACGCCATAGGTCCAGACGGTCTCCTGATATTCAAGGCCTGCAGCGGTGTTGTTCCGGGCAATGAGTTTCGTGAGGTTGCCGTCCGGGTTGTATTCGTATTTTGTTTGCCGGTCGATGGCGGGCACGGTGCGCCCGGGGACGCGGCCCTGCAACTCCTCAATGAGCCGGCCGGCGGCATCCCAGATGCGGGTAGTCTGCGCCAGCATGGGATCGGTGGTGAGATAGGGCTCTCCCTTTGGGTTGTAGGCAGTGAGATTGACCAGCACGTCATCCGTGCAGGCGGGGATGACGGGACTGCGGGACCAGATCAAAAGGCCATTGGTGCCGTAGTTCGCCGTGGCCACGGTGCGCCCAATGGCATCGGGATAGCTTGCGATGAAGCTCACCCGGGCCTGCGGCTCGTCGGTGCCATGATCTTTGAGCGGTCCTGTGCCGGTGGCGCTGTCGTAACGCTGCTTCAGCCTGGTGTAGCGCACATTCCCCCCGTCATCATAATCCATAAAACGCTCCTCCATGACGATGGACTGCGCGATGACCGGCATTCCGGAGGTCCATCCCGGCTGGTAAGCAGTGTATGCAGTCGTCATCCGCCCCGCCGCATCATAGACCATGCTCTGGAAAGCCTGGCTGCCGGCAGGCCACTGCACGAGCACGCGTCCCGCGGGATCGTCGGTAAGCGCATTGCCCACAGCCCCGGTGGCCGGATTCACCTCGTGGCGGATGGACCGGAACGGCCTGCTGCGGGAGTCAAACTGCGTTTGAAACCAGTCAAGGAGGTTGCCTGCGGCCACGCTGTCGCGGTATTGCTTCACATCCGTGACCAGACTGCGGTTGTCGTAGGTGTTTTCGGTGATGAGGGTCACGGCTCCGCTGGCGAGGGTAACGCCCGCGGAGGCGGTCGTTTGGCGCTGCCTCCAGTCGTAGGCGAAGCCGGTGACGCGGTTGTTTCCGGTGGTGGCATCCACCAGTACGGTGGCTGTAGTGAGCAGCCCGTCGCCTTTAAACACGGAGCCGGCATCATAGACATTCTGGAGTGTGATCTCCATGTTCCCCTCCGAAGTGCCGGTCAGCCGCAATAGCTCCCATCCCATGGCATTGAAAACCGTCTTTTGTATGGTGCCGCCGGGCGTGATGACCCGGTCCATCCGCCCGCCATCGTCGTAACCGTAGCTGGTGAGCGCGTAGTCGGTATTCACTGCGCCCTCGCCACTCTCAGGGATCAGATGATACAACCGGTCCGCAATCCGGCGCCCTCCCTTGCTGAACTGCTGCGCCTGCCACCGCACCCAGCCGGACTGCGGAAAATCGTCCGAAGGCTCCGGCAAACGCACCAGTTCCCACGGGGATACCGTAGTGGCACTAAATGAGGTGCCGTCCGGACTCTCCGGCAGCATGAAGCCATGCTCCACCGTGACGGGTCCGGTGCAATGCATCGTATCGAGATCCTCTGTGGCCCCGGGGATAATGTAGCCGGGGAAGGTAATGCGCTGCTCCTCCGGATCCCGGTAATAAGTCCATACTGCGGAGCGAACCGCCGTTGGAGTGCCTGCAAGATCAACCTCGTGCAGCGGGCCTTTCTCCAGAATGATGCGGCCCTCGCTGTCCAGAACATAGTCGGTGATGAGATTGAGCCCGCCGGGGTCCACCGTCTTCCGCGTGACTCCGCCAGTGGCTGGATCCGGCACGTATGTTGTCACCACTCCATTTTCGTCCTTACTGCTTGTCCGGAAGCCGCTGGCATCAAATTCCTCCTCTGTAGTAGCGGGCAAGCCCGTCCCGTTCTCGGCCGCAGGCACAGCCGGCAGTGTGGTCGTGCGCTTCCTGACTTGCAGCGTGCCGGCATGGAAAGTGCAGACATATGACGTTTCCGCGGTAACAGTGCCGGTGTCATTGAGGAACGTAATATCCGTTTTTGGCAGCCAAATGGCGGGCGAGGACAGCGGATGCCCCTCGTAAGTGCGCCGGCGCTGGAGAACAGGAGTGCCGGAACGGCCGTTTTGGACCCATTCGTCAGCCATACCGCCCCCCTGATCATCGGCGTAACTGAAGCCGCGGATCACCCCCTCCATCTCCCGCACGATAAACAGACCAGGCAGGTTTTCATCCACCTCCTCAATCGCCGCGGCGGAAATGCTTCTCACCACGCGTCCCATGACATCAAACTCCTGACAGACAGGATAAAAGGTTTCCGGATCCCCGGCACTGTTGAGCGCATCCACCCGCTTGAGCAACACGCTGCCCGCACGGTTGTAGTAAACCGTTTCCACAGAATACACCGTTTCCGGAACCCCGCTCTTGCGGAGAGTAATAGTGGTCTTGTTGGTCCACTCACCCGGTGCACCGCCGCCAAAACCGCTGATGCCGTAATCAAGAGTCCACAAATTGGCCCCACCCTGAGTGGCTAAATTGTAAACGCGACTGTTGCTGTCATAAGTATAACAGGTGTCAGCATAGGCTTTGATGTCATCATCCATCGCCGTTGCAGGGTCCAGCCCCACGCTGCTCATGCGGCGCAGCGCCCCGTCGCCAAAAATATAGTGAAGCAGGCCGGTATTACCGTCATGATACCTGAAGAACGCCGTCTCTGTTTCCAGCCACGCAGCCCCCCGTCTCTCCTGAACCTCCACTTTCTGAAGCAGCCCGGAGGACCAGTAAACATATTCAGCGCGCCGGACCGCCGCACCATTCACGCTCAGCGTAATCCGGTAAACCTGCCCGCCCAGGCCGTATTCATAGTCATAAAGCACTGATGACGCGCCACTGCTGCCGGACACAGAACTGACACGCGCCCCGGAACCAGTGCCGGTATAAGCGACCGCAAGCGTCTGACCGCCCGCTCCCATAATGCCGGTAATCCGCCCGTCCTCTGCAAACGTCTTCCTGGAACCATCCTTCAGCGTCATGGTATAACCGAACCTGATTTCACAATCGTACTGCGGACATAGTAAGCCCCGCGCCACGTATTCGCTGCACTGCCCGGAACGAACACCTCCATCTGATTCGGCCCCTGCCGGTAATAAATCTCGTCTCCCGAGGCGGGAAATGTCAGACCCGCCAGATCGTGGCTCTGCCATCCAGGCCCCATACCGGGACCGGTTATGCCGGTATCCGGTGTTCCCATTGGAACATTGCCATAGGAGGCCTCAGTGCTGAACGGCACCCCAAGACCATATCCGCCAATCCCTTCAACCGATGGACTGATAATTCCATTAAAAGGACGGTCGCACCCGTTAAGCAACACTCTCTCGCCCGGACTCCCCTCGTAGCAATCACAGCAACAGCAACAGATGGGCGTGGTTCCGTCAGGAATAGAACTGGAGGATGAAATCATACAGGGGAGGCAAAATCATAGTTCAGTTGATGAGTAAAACGGGAAATCACCCGCGGGAATATATCGCACCGGAAATAGTCCATTTTACCGTTAGATGCAACCATTCTTTTATCCGTTCAAAAATTTTGCACCCACCACCACCATCCGGATGCATGATTCTTCAAAACCACACACACCATACCCTCCGGAACAATCCCATGCGCCCTTGTGATCGCATTACAGCCGCCAGTCAGTAAAAGCATGTAATTGAATCAGGGCTCACCGTCACGGGGAGTGCAGACTAAACTGGGGTTCTGACGGCAAACCCCGGTGATTTTCTCTTGCCCCCCCTCAGGCAAAGCCTCACTGTAGCTTTCCATCAGGAAATAATTAAAAATCAACTAAAGCTTGTGCTCAGCCATAGAAGAAGCGTCGACTTGATTTGAGAGGAACCGTAATCGAAGAAAGGCCACGATGGATTATTCGAAACGTGGCCAAGCACCATACGGCTTCCGCTGGACGGGGGGGCACATGGTAAGAGACGACGTTGAAGCACGAACACGGCGGGAGGCATTCGATTTATTCCTGAAACTCGGGTCGCTCGGGGCGGTTGCCCGGTCACTCAATTCCACCGGCCATGTTACGAGGCGCGCAGGGAAGTGGACTGACGTGCAGGTCGCTCGAATTTTGCAGTGTCCATCCGCGATTGGCCACTACGAAACCAATCGCAGTGAGAAGGATACATCAGGGCTGCGCCGACAGACTTTAATTGGCGAGCGAGTGACAGTAGAATGCGAGCCCATAGTATCGCGGGAGACTTGGGACAGAGTTTCTGAGTTGATCAACAAGCAGCGAGCAAGGCGCGAAACATCTAAGGAGGAAGTAATTCCCCCCTCTGGCTTGGTGTGGTGTGGCTGCGGCGAAAAGATGAAGTTGCTGGATGGGGACAAGAAGTTTGCTTGCCGTAGGTGCCCGACGCAGATTTCAGCAGATGACCTGGAGGCGATATTCGCGGAGGATTTCGCGGACGCAGTGGCCGCTCATCCGGCTCTCGCGGCAGCTCTGGAATCCTCCTCTGCACGCCGCGAGTGGATGCGGGAGATGGCCGCAGGGGAGAGCGAACTGGAAGCTACTGCCAGACAAAGGGCCGGGGTCGAGCGGATGTTTGCCGAGAAGGCGATCTCCAAGGCGCGGTTTGAAGAATTGTACGTTCCGCAGGAGAGCCGGGTACGAGAGCTGGAAGGAAAACTTGCCAGCCTAAAGGAGAAGCTGGCCACCCAGGCTTCGCCTCCATCCGTCACGCCTAAGGCCGACTGGATATCCCTCTGGCCTTCATGGCCCGCAAGCCACCGTCGCCGGATCATTGCCACCTTTGTGAGCGCCTTCACTGTCAGCGGGGAAGAAGTCCAAATCGCCTACCTCCTCCCTGAGCCTTCCGGCTCTGAAGAAACCGCGGAACCCCAACAAATCACTGGTCCAACAAATCAAACCTCGCCCCGGCGGCCCGGTGTACATTCGCCTGCCAAGGCCGGGCGAGAAATGCCCCATCACCGGACTGAGCCGGGCGAAGCTGAACGAGCTGATTCTCCCGAACGAGCGTAATGGATTTAGCCCGCCAGTGGCTTCCAAGAGCCTTAGGCAAAAGGGTGCCCATCGTGGTATCCGGCTTGTTTTGTTGGAGAGCCTGATGGCCTACTTGTCAGGATCAGCTTGAAATAGTGTTGCCAGTTTGTGTTGCCAACTGGCACTGTCTGACACCCCAAAAACATGCAACCTACTCATTATCAAGGTTGGCGGAGAGAGAGGGATTCGAACCCTCGGTAGGAGTTACCCTACGCATCTTTAGCAAAGATGTGCTTTCGACCACTCAGCCATCTCTCCCGGTCGATCATCGTAAACTTTGACCAAACACACCGTTCCCGGCGCGCGGTGACAGGAGCAGACATTCGAGGTTTCGTCAACCTGGGAAAAGCATTCAGCGTAAAGTTCCTGGCGGATGGCGTAAAATCCCTCATGGACGGCCAGCCCCGGCGCGCCATGCTGCCGCAACTTCCCGACCACTTGTTTCCCTATGAAGGCACTGACATTTCTGCTTTTTCTCTCCACCGCCGGACTGGGTGTCTGGGCACTCCTGGAATACCGGTCGCGGATCCAGCTGGAGGAGGAAGTCACCTCACTCACCAAAGAGCGGAACGCACTGAAGAAAACCGCGCGGGAGAAAACCGCGCTGATCGCCGGAGTGGAGGTGCGGGAGGATGGCCCGCGCGGCCTGAGTGATCTGGGCATTCCGCTGGATGGCGGGGAGGAGAAGGCAAAGACGCCGCAGGGCAAGGTTCCCGGCCAGGCCGAGTCGCCGGCGCTCGCGGAGATGGGCAAAATGTTGAGCGACCCGGGCATGCAGGAGACGCTGCGGGCTAAGGCGGGGGCACAGCTGGAACTGGAATACCGCGACCTCTTTGACATGCTGGGGCTGGATGAAACGAAGCGCACGGCGGCGCTGAACATCATGAAGGACCGTCTCGGTAGCCAAATGGCGCTGGGCTTCAAAGCAATAGACCGGAGTCTTTCGGAAGCGGAGCGCAAGGCTGCGGGCGAGGAATTGAAACTGGCCTCCGACGCGGCGACGGCAAAGCTGAAGGAGTTGCTGGGCGGGGACTACGGGAGCTTTGAGCGCTTCGAGAAATCCAAACCCGAGCGCGAGCAGATTCAGGATTTGTCCTCCATGCTGAAGGACCGCGGGCTGGAGCTGAATGAGGCCACAGAGTCCAAACTCATGGATGCGCTGTATGCCGAGCGGCAGGCGTTTCAGTTTGATGCCGACCTGACGGACTTGTCGAAGACCACGCCTGACCGCATGGATGCGGCGAAGGTGGACCGGTTTCTGGAACAGAATGCCGCGCTGCAGGAGCGGATGCAGGCCAAGGCGAAGGGGATACTCAGTCCTGAGCAGTATGAGGTGTTCCTTAAGTCGCAGCAGAACCAGCTCCAAATGATGCAGATGGGGCTGCAAATGTGGCAGAAGATGTCCGGCGGTCCGTCCGCAGCCGGCGAAAAGGACTGAGCCGCCTGATCCGGCCTGCGAAAATATCCCGCAGACTGAAAACCGGTTTTACAACCGGGGCACCGTCGTTTAATTTTGCAGTCATGAAACTGCTCCGCCGTCCCCCGCTGCTGCCAGTTGCCCTGGCATGTGCGGTGGCTGCGTGCCTTTCCATCGCTGCGGACACACCGCAGGACCCGCTCAAAAAGATGCGTGGCGACTGGCGTGCGCTGGTGGAAAAAGACACCAGAACCCTGCGGGAACAATACGCCGCGAACCTCCTCACTCTGGAGCGCGAACTGGCAGCCTGGGGCGACTACGCGGGAGCGACACGGGCGAAAAAGGAGCGGCTGAAAGTGCATTCCGCTCCTGCGGCGCCGGAGAAAACAGCGCCATCGGAGGTAGCCAGTCCGGAACCCGGACAGCCTTTGGTTTTGGAACCGGCCACAGCGAGCCTCAGCGGCAGCGTGAGCCACGACAAAGAGGCCGGCGTACTGACCAACTGGAAGGAACAGGGAGCGGCGGCCCGCTGGCTGCTGCCGTCCGGCCTTCAGCCCGGCGGCTATGAAGTGGAACTGACCTGGTCGTGCCCGCCTGACAGCGGCGGCAGCTTTGTCCTTCGTGAAGACCGCTACCGTCTGAACCGCCCGGTGAAGCCGACCTCCAGCTGGGATGTTTACCAGACCGAGATCATCGGCACGCTGCGGGTTATCGCGAACAGCCGGCTGCTGGAACTCTCTGCCGCTGCCGTCAAAGGCAGCGGACTGCTGCAATTCAAATCCATCCGGCTGCTGCCGGTGGCGCTCCCCCGGTGATGCGCTTCTTTCTTTCGCTGCCAGTCCTTCTTGCCACGAGCATTCCCGCCACCGCTCAGGAGGCGGCATTGCCCAAAGAGATCGCAGACCTCAATGGCCCTGCAAACGCCCCGCAGCCGGCTGATCCGAACGCCCTGCTGGCACTGCGCGCAAAGTATGTCGAAAGCATCTCCTCCGCAGAGCGTGCCGCGTATGGTCAATGGGCCGCTCAGCTGGCTTCCCTCGAAACCACCCGCGCTGCCGCAGGCGACTATGCTGGTGCAGACCGCGTACGCACCCGGAAGGAAGCCGCTCTCGCCATTTCCGGCACGGATGACGGCCGGCTCTCTGTGCGGCTGGGCACTGCGGAAGTCACAGGCAAAGGCTCCGGCCTGACCACCAATGCCAGCACCGCGACGCTCAGCAGCAGCGGCGCTTTTCTGGAATGGGAGCGCGCCGGGGACTTCAAAGGCTGGTATGCAGTGCGCCTCACGCACGCCGTGCAGGGCAGCGGCGATTACAGCGGCGATACGGCCCCCATTGTGGGTCCGCTGCCTGCCGACCGCCGCTCCAAGAAGGCGAGTGCCGACAATCCCCTGCCCTCCGCCGGCGGCTGGGTTTCGTTTCAAAATATCAGCAGCCTGACAAGGTCTGACAATGTCCTGCGGCGCGAGCTTCTTTCCACCGGTGGCTGGAATGCGTGGACCACCGTTTCCCTGGGCAAACTGGAGATCAACGGCCGTCTCGCACGGTTCCGGCTCGCGGCCGATGAAGCGTATTCGTCCGGGCTGATGCATTTCCGGCATCTCGAACTAGTCCCATCCCCTCCACCGAACGCCTCCTCAGCCGAGGGTGAATCCCGCGTGACCCGGGCCCGCGAGACCTTCGACAAAACATTCCGCCAGCAGACGACCGCCGCCAATAACCGCTTTCGCGACGGGTTGAATGCCCTGGAGCAGCAGGCGCTGCGGGCGAAAGATACCGATCTGGTCGTGCGCGTGAAAAACGAAAAAGCCCTGCTCGCGCAGTCCCCGGAAAAACTCGCCCTCAGCAGCGAAGAGGATTTCATTGGCAGCGGCGGCCCTATCAAGCTGACGGTCGACAACTCCTTCAGCTGTCAGTACCGCGGGGAAACGCGTTTTGATAACAAGTCAAACCGCTTGATCGCCCTGCGGCCGGCCGGTTCCGCCTCTGTGACGTGGAGACTCGCGGCCTTCAATGTCGGCTCGGGTGCTTATGCCGTCAAAGTGAAGGGCAAAGTGCAGGTCACAGGAGGCGGCACGGCCACCCTGGCGGCATTTGCTGCGGCCAATGCGCCAGCAGGCAACACCCTGAAGTTCGAAGTAAAACCCGTCGTAAAGCCAGAGGAGCGGAATAAGAAGCCTGCGGACGATTCCAACTACTATCCGCCGCAGCCGCAACATGTGGAACTCGAGGCTGGTTCGGTCACGATCCGGAAAGGGGCGGAGACGCTCACACTCAGCGTAGCCGGCCTGGTGCATAACGACGGTTCCCTGCTGGACATCAGCTCCCTCACCCTCACCCGCACCGGGGACGTGCCGCCACCCGCGAAGAGCCCATGACTTTCCGCATTCTCCATCTCACTGCGCTCGTTTCCCTTCTGCTGCCCTCCGCCGGTTTCAGTCAGGACGATGGCACAGAAGACCGCGAACTGGACCGCGCAGAATACCGGCTGCAGGAACAGCGCGCCGCCGCGATTCGCGACCGGCTGACGCTTTATCTTGATGAGTTGCATAAGCTGCATACCCAATTGACTGCCGCCGGCGACAGCAATGGAGCCGCCGCCGTGCAGCGTGAAATCGATTTCACCCAGGGAGCCATTAAGCGGCTCACGGGGGTGATCAAAGCACAGATGGAGCCAGTGGAGGCCAGCGAAAAGAAAGAGGACGAAGAGGAAATCAGCGCCACCACGCTCGCCCGGCGCCGCATCAATGGAATCGTCTCCCGTTTTCAAAAACTGAAGCTGGAAGCGCCTCCGCCCACACCAGTGGCATCCGACAATGCCGCCGCCCGTCAGCGGATTCTGAAGATCGAAAAGGCCTCCATGCAGCACTCCGAGGGGACGGGCCGCGAATACTGGACCTACGCAGGCCGCCATGCCGGCTGGACGCTGGATGACATGATCCCTGGCGACTACGACATTATCCTGCGCTACAGCGCCGGGGAGAAAGGCGGCGGTGCAGCGACTGTGCGCGTGGCAGGCCGGAAGTTTGAAATCAAAGTGCCCAAAGGCGAAAAATCATCCCGCAAGCTGGAGCGGAATGCAGGCACTGTCCGCATCAATGACCGCGGCGTGGATGTCCGTGTGGAAGCCGGTGAACTGGCTGAAGGAGCGCAATACCTGTGGGATTTGCAGGCGGTCGTGCTTCAGCCTGCCGCACGTAAGCCCTGATGCCGATGCAGTCAGCGCCCGTGGCAATCATCACCGGAGGCAAAGGGGCACTGGCCACCGCGCTTCGGGAGCACCTGGAGGAGCTGGGATGGATCGTTCATGCGCCGGGCCGTGAGGCTCTGGATGTGACGCAATCCGCCTCCGTGGCGAATTTCTTCGCCGGCATCGACCGCATTGATCTCATGGTGAACAATGCCGGAATCCGCCACGATGCACTCCTTGCCCGGCAAGCGGAGGCGGACCGCGATGCGGTGCTTGATGTTTCGCTGCGCGGCGCCTTCCTCTGCTGCCGGGCGGCGGCCGCGATCATGAGCCGCGGGGGTTCAGGGCACATCGTGAATATTGGTTCCCACTCCGCTCTCTCGGGCCCGGCAGGTCAGACTGCGTATGCCGCGGCCAAAGCCGGACTCGCCGGGCTAACAAAATCGCTCGCCGCCGAACTCGGTCCTGCCGGCATCCGGGTGAACTGCATTCTGCCGGGATGGCTGGAGACAAAATTCACCCGCGACGTGCCCGAAGCCGCCCGGGACAATGCCCTGGATGGCCAAACGCTGGGCCGGTTCAATACCGTCGCCGATGCCGCCCGGTTTATCGCTTTCCTCCACAGCATGGGGGCGGTGTCAGGTCAGGTCTTCCTGCTCGACAGCCGTATTTTTCGGCACGGCGTCTGAGGGAATACCGGCCACTTCGATGATCTCGTCGCCCTGCACTTCCCAGCGCTGCAGCGTCGGCACCCGGCTTTTGGTTACGGCTTTGAAAAAGGCGGCATGGCGGCGCTTTGTTAGCCGTTTTTCGCCAACCCCGGCCGCATCGCAGCCCTGGAGGAGCATGTGGGCTTTATAAATCCGCGGTGTTCCCACCATGCGAACCGCCCCCTGTGGCAGCGGCAGCGGCGGCGCGGGCCTACGGTCGAGCACCAGAAAGCTCAGCGGCAGCGAGCGCAGATCAATTCCCATGATGCGCCCAAAGTGCACCCAGTTGGAATCCGTGAAGACTTCGTTCGGCGGCTGGGCAAAGAAATGGCACCAGTGCCGGTCATTGCTTTCCGCCAGCATCCCGCAACCGGAGGCATGCACACAGGGCGCGACCGGATGCATCGCGGGCAGCAACTTCTCCCGCAGGGCGATCAGTTTCCGGCTCGCATCGTGCGTCCCGGGCTCCACAAAGATCACGGCCTCCGATTTTGCCACCTCCGCGAGAAGCGCCGCCGTCCCCGCTTCATCGAGTTCCGTCAGGACATGACTCACCAGCAGCAGCCCGCATTTGTCAGGAAGGCGCGGCGTCACTTCAGCCTCAGGGAACTCCTGCCGCACCGTTTCCGCGGCGAACTTCAGCGCCCGGGCCGAGCGGTCGAACAAAGCGGTCTGCCGCAGCGCTGGATAATGCTGCATCACTTCCCGGAGCGCGACACCGGTGCCGCATCCATAATCCAGCACCACGCCCTGCGGCGGCTGCCACCGCTGCCGGTCCAGTTCCCGCAGCACCCAGTGCCACTTCCACGCAATGCGGCGGGCAAAGGTGGCATCATACCCGCGCAGCAGCGACTCACTTATCCAGTAGTCGGCAGCACCAGCACTGCCATCCAAATAGGAGGCACGCAGTTCATCCAGAGTATTCCAGTCGAAATCCATCGCGGCCGATAAAACGGCATCGCGCAGCCGTCGATACCGAATTCCTGCACCTGGCCTGAAAAAGATGTAAATCGGCAGCCTGTCGCGTAGCCATTCCCGCAATCCCCGTCACAATGGCGGCTCTACTTTTCAAATTATGCCCTCCACCGCCCTTCGCTTCCCTGCCCCGCTTGATCCTGGATTCACCCCCTGCGCTCTGTGGAACCGTGCCTTCACCGCAGCGGTTGAGGCCTCAGGCAAGGCGGTGCCGCTGGTCATTGCGGTGGAAGGCGAAAACGGCCGTATCAGCCGCTACGAGGCCATCACTGCAGAGGAGCCGGACGTTACAGCGCTGCGCCATGCCGAGCGTCTCGTGAAAACCCTGCTCTGGGCCCGGGGCGGCTGGCGCGTCACCATCGGCGGACCTTCCGCAATCGCTGATCACATCCGCAGCCACTACTGCGCCGGCGGAGCCCGCGCCTTTGATGCCGAAATGATGGAGCGCATTTACCTCCAGCCGTTCACGGTGGAGGCCGCTGCCGCCGCAGACGTACCGGCAGCGAAGGAATCCGGGGCCAGTCTCGGCGGCCATCTGAAAGGCTGCCGGATCGGATTCGATCTCGGGGCCAGTGACTTCAAGCTGGCCGCCGTGCAGGATGGCGAGGTCATCTGGGCGCACGAAATTCCCTGGGATCCCAAGAACCAGACCGATCCGGCCTATCATTATCAACACCTCGCCGACGGACTGCGCCTCGCCGCGGCGCAACTGCCCCGCGTGGATGCCATCGGCGGCAGTTCCGCGGGCGTCATTGTGAATAACCGCTTCATGGTCGCCTCACTGCTGCGCAGTGTGCCGCCGGAGCGCTACGAGGAAGCCCGGAATATCTTCCTGCGCCTCCGCAGCGAGTGGAACCTGCCGCTGGAAGTGGCCAACGATGGCGATGTGACGGCACTCGCCGGTGCGCTGTCGCTCAATGAAAATGGCGTCCTCGGCGTCGCCATGGGCAGTAGTGAAGCCGCCGGCTATCTCGACATGACCGGCCGCATGACCGGCTGGCTCAGTGAACTCGCCTTTACCCCGGTGGACATGAATCCGGAAGCACCGCCCGACGAATGGAGCGGCGACCGCGGCGCTGGTGTGCTTTGCTTCTCCCAGCAGGCCGTGAACCGGCTGCTGCCCGCCGCTGGAATCGAAATGCCTGCGGACATGGGACTGCCGGAGCGGCTTAAGGAGGTCCAGAAACTCATGGCCGCCGGCGACAACCGCACGCGCCTCATCTACCAGACTATCGGCACCTGGCTCGGATACTCCGTGCCTCACTACGCTGACTTTTACGACTTCCGGCACCTGCTCATCCTCGGACGTGTCACGACCGGTGAAGGCGGCGACATCATTCTCAGCCGCGCGCGGGAAATCCTCGCCGCCGAATTCCCGGACCTCGCCGCCCGCATCAACGTGCAGCTTCCCGATGAAAAGAGCCGCCGCGTAGGCCAGGCTGTTGCCGCCGCCAGCCTGCCCGCAGCTTAATCTCAAACCTGATCCATTTATGAACTTCAGTCAGCCTCAGGCCACCATCTTCGTCTCCGACAGCACCCCGGTGCCCGCTGCACTGCAGCGCATCACGCACCTCGGGGTCGGTGCTCATCAGGACGACCTCGAGTTCATGGCCTACCACGGCATTCTGGAGTGCTTCTACAAGCCTCAGCCAGGCTTTGGAGGCGTCACCTGCACCAATGGGGCCGGCAGCAGCCGCACGGGAGCCTATGCCTCCTACACCGATGAGGAAATGCAGGCCGTGCGCCGCGACGAGCAGAACAAGGCCGCCATTCTCGGGCGCTTCGCGGCCATGATTCAGCTCAATCACCCCAGCAGTGTGGTGAAGAGCGCCAGCGACTCCCGCCTGCGCGACGACCTCCTGAAAATCGTCAGCGCCTGCTCACCGCATATCGTTTACACCCACAATCCAGCGGACAAACACGACACCCACATTGGCGTCATGATCGCGCTCATCGAAGCCCTCCGCGAACTCCCGCCCAACCGCCGCCCGGCCGCCGTGCACGGCTGTGAAGTCTGGCGTAATCTCGACTGGATGAACGACAGCGAGAAAGTCGTGCACAATGTCTCGGGCAATGAAAACCTGGCGGCGGCGCTCAGTGGCGTCTTCGACAGCCAGATCGCCGGCGGCAAGCGTTACGACCTCGCCGTCATGGGCCGCCGCCAGGCCAATGCGACGTTCTTCGATTCGCACAGCACCGACCAGGCCACCGCGCTGGCCTTCGCTATGGACCTGACGCCGCTCGTCACCGACGGCACCACGGACATCATCGACTGGACGCTCGCGCACATCGAACGGTTTGCCGCCGATGTCCGCCGCCGGCTTGCCAACCGCCTCGGCCGCTGAATGCTCCGGTCATGGACACCGTCCCCCTCAGCGCCATCGAAGACGCATGGCACGAACTCTACAATACCACCGAAGAGCGAGCCCACGAACTCCTCGATGCCTTCGTTAAAGAGCAGCCGGAGCTTGCCCACTACCTGACGGAAGCAGAGCAGGAAATCAGCAAGCTCGATGACCGCGGCTTCCTCCTGCTCTACGGCGTGTGGATCTGGTTCGCCTTCAAACTCAACGGGCGTGACAGCACTATGGTCACCGCAACCGCCGTGGAGGCCGCCTCCAACCGCAATCACACCGACATGATGCGCATGGGCGAAGCGAAGCAGTCGCTCATCCTCGATGCCGCAGCTGACATGCGGCGGGAAT
>Ga0315905_10003775_pt1 | contig 15572 bp, 12 predicted proteins | sample LakEriMetagenome_5_FD_203522 | JGI IMG/M metagenome (GOLD analysis project Ga0315905, IMG submission 203522) | Freshwater fungal communities from buoy surface, Lake Erie, Ohio, United States - Buoy 4 MA121 | ecosystem: Environmental > Aquatic > Freshwater > Lake | place: USA: Lake Erie, Ohio... | reverse complement strand
CCTTCGCTGGCGGTGATCGGTTTGGGGTAGTCCCGCCAAAGCCATCGCATGGCGTCGGGGAGGATCGCTGCGGCATGCTTGGCGTTGTGTCCCCCATTGCCCCAAATGTGATGGACGTCGTATCCGCTGTAACGCAAGGCCGAAAGCATGCTCTGGTTAGCCATCCACCAATCGCCTGCATAGATGTTTAGATCGTGATCACCATCCTGCAGGAATACTCGCAGCGGCTTGGGTTCGCACTTGCGGATCAGCGTCGGAAAGATGTCGGCGCCCCGAAGACCTACGTAGGTGCCGATCGTGCTGAGCACCCGCCGAAAATGATCAGGTCGCTCCCAGGCAGCATTGAATGCACAGATCGCGCCGGAACTAGCCCCCGCAATCGCTCGATCATTCGGATCGTCGCTGATCTTCACCCGTTTATTGACCTCCGGAAGGATCTCCTCGATCAGAAACCGCGCGTAGCGATCTCCTAGGCTGTCGTATTCGAAGCTGCGGTTGAAGCGAGGCTGAGCCTGGTCATTGGGAGGAGGGACCTGTCCATGGTCGATGAAGATCCCAATGGTGATCGGCATCTGTCCGGCATGGATCAGGTTGTCCATCACCACAGGGAGCTTCCATCCTTGCGCCATCCCCAGGCCATCCTGCACAATCATCGCGCAGGCTGGCTTGTCTCCCTGATACTGCTGAGGCACATAAAGCCAGTAGTTGCGCACGGTGCCCGGGTAGATGTTGCTTTTCCAGGGAAAAGGCCCTTCGATTTTTCCCTTTGGAACCCCTGGTTGCTCGACCGAATCCGGATGATCCGGATAGGACTCGTCCTGAGCCAATGCAGGAGCCAAGCTCCAGGGGAAAAAGGAAACCAGCAGAAGCAACATTCGCGAGAGACTGGGCGTCATGAGGTAGGTCCTTCCGGAGGGAGATGCCGCCAACGCGGGTCGGCTGATAGTCTCCAGACAGGCTAACCCATCGGATGCCACTCTACCACCAGGGACCATTCATGCCGTCGACTTACCAGAGCGACAGTCCTACCCCCAATCACAGATTCAACGCTCCGCATAATCCTGCCTGCAGTCGCGCCCCCTGCAACGGTCGCTGTCCCTGGGCTATCCTGAGATTCCGCTCCATCGCCTAGAGGCAACGGCTTCCGGGAGCGAGAAAATGCTTGTCTCAACAACAGTTGTTCGAACGATTTTTTGGCGACCTGGATCCCCCTGCACCATCGATGGAGGTTGACATGCAATGCGTCCCGCAACCATGGCTCGCATCCCTTCTTTTTCTGGGGCTCCTGATCGCTCCGCTTCAGGCCGGTGATGACCTCTACCAACTGGGTGCCGATTCGCAGCCCAAAGAGGGTGTGCCAGCGGGGAAAGTGACCGATCACGTCTGGAAAAGCGAGATCTTTCCTGGGACGATTCGCCGTTACTCGGTCTATGTTCCTGCCCAGTATGATGGTTCCCAACCCGCAGCGGTGATGGTGTTCCAGGATGGGCATGCCTATGTCGATCCCAACGGTCAATTTCGCGCGACTGTCGTGATGGATAACCTCATCCATGCTGGGCAGATGCCGATCACTATCGGCATCTTCATCGATCCAGGGCACAAGAAAGAATCGCTCCCCGAGAAACGGGGCTGGCAGCCGACACCTGAAAACCGCAGTTTCGAGTACGACACGCTGAGCGATCAGTATGCAAGGTTCCTTCTGGAGGAGATCCTACCGGAAGTATCTAAGCAGTATCGTCTGACCGAGGACCCCGACTTGCGCGCCATTTGCGGCATCAGTTCGGGCGGGATCTGTGCGTTTACAGTTGCCTGGGAAAAACCAGATCAGTTCCGCAAGGTCATCAGCCATGTCGGGAGCTTCGTCGACATCCGTGGTGGTGATCACTATCCATCGCTGGTCCGCAAGGGGAAAAAGCGGCCGATCCGCGCCTTTCTGCAGGATGGATCCGGGGATCTCGATAACCAGCACGGCAACTGGCCGCTGGCCAATCAGCAGATGGCTGCCGCATTGAAATTCTCCGACTATGACTACCAGTTTGTCTACGGAGAAGGTGGACACAACGGTATCCACGGGGGCGCGATCCTGCCGGACGCGATGCGCTGGATATGGCGAGACTGGAAAGAACCTGCAAGCCAGTAAGCCCAATGGAGCAGGCAATCGCAGCGATTTCAGGAAGTGTTTGTTCCCATGTGTCCCCTTGGGGCAGCAAGGAGTCGATGACCGATGACGGAAACATGGAAGATTGCCGGTGTGCAGATGGACGTAGCGATCGGTGATACGCGAGGCAATCTGGCGAGGATGCTGGAATGGTTTCAGTCGCCATCCCTTTCGGAGTGCCGGCTGGTGGTGTTTCCGGAGTGCGCGCTGAGCGGCTACTGCTTCCGGTCGCTGGAAGAAGCGATGCCTCATACCGAGCGGCTGGATGGGCCGGCGGTGGAGGCGTTCACGAGGGTTTGCCAGCGTGGCAATCGGTGGGTCGCCTACGGATTTCTTGAACGAGGCGACTCAGGCGAGATCTACAACAGCTTGGCCCTGGTCGGTCGGCAAGGACTCCAGGGTGTCTATCGCAAAGTCCATCTTCCCTACCTGGGGATCGACCGGTTCGTCACCCGTGGCCCGGATCCCTTTCAGGTGCATCACATCGATGGGCTCTGCATCGGGATGCATATCTGTTACGACGGATCGTTCCCCGAGGCGTCGCGCGTCATGGCGCTCCAAGGCGCCGACCTCCTGCTGCTGCCGACCAACTGGCCTCCCGGTGCCGACACTTTCGCTCGTTACCTGCCCAACGCCCGCGCCCTGGAGAACAACTGTTACTTCATGGCGGTCAATCGCGTTGGGACCGAACGAGGATTTCGATTCATCGGACAAAGCCGTCTGTGCGATCCCAACGGGCATGCACTGGCGGATGCTGACGAAAGCTCCCAGATGGCCATCATGGGACAGATCGATCCTGCCAAAGCCCGTCAGAAGCGATTGGTGCGAGTCCCCGGCGAACACGTCATCGACCGTTTCGCCGATCGCCAGCCAGAATACTATGGAAAGCTGGTGGAGCCTCACGAATTGGAACGTCGTGTCGATGACTGACTCCCCCTAGCCCCCACTGATCCCATCGCTCACTATCCTTCCATCGGACCTCCGCATGAATGACCCCGACGATACGATCTCGCAAGGTGACTTGGAGCATCCATCGCCAGCCCCAAACGATAACCACCGACCGTTCCCCAGGCGCCCCAGTCTTCAAGGAGAGATCGCGCGGATACTGGAGGAACATCCAAGGGTGCAAGTGGAGATTGGGAGTGGCAAGGGACTTTTTCTGGTCAATGCAGCAGCCCGCCAGAAAGATGTCTACTGGGTGGGAGTGGAGCTGGCAGCCAAGTACGCGGCGATGGCGCAACGACGGGTTGAGCGAGCTGGATTGAGCAATGCGGTGGTCTACTGTGGCGATGGAGTCGCCACGGTCTGCGATCTGCTGCCCGAAGGGCGAATCGAGGCGATCCATGTCTATTTCCCAGATCCCTGGTGGAAAGCTAGACACAAGAAACGGCGCGTGTTGCATGCGCCGATGCTGAAGGGGATCGAGCGAGCGCTGCAGCCGGGAGGGCAGTTCCACTTCTGGACCGACGTAGCCGACTACTTCCAGTCGACGTTGGAACTGATAGCAGCGACCACCCGTCTGCAAGGTCCCCAGTACGTTCCCGAATCTCCCGTTGAACACGATCTGGACTACCTGACTCACTTCGAGCGGCGGACGCGGCTGAACGGTCTTCCCGTCTACCGGTCTCGCTTCACGAAGGATTCCGGCTGATCTAATCGCAGGCTGTGGCCGGAGGATTGTTTCTACCTCGAAGAGCCTGGAAGCGACGCAGACAGGGCAAGGCTCCAGGCGACCTTCCAATCGGACGCTACCAACGATCGGATGGTGTCGAAAGCAGAAATTTTTCAGGGATCTGCCCCTCATGACGCTGCAGTGAGTTTTTTGGCACGCTGCTTGCAACTCTCGTTCTGGCGTCTAAGTCACTTGCTGCCAGTTTGACAGCAGCTGCCTGCAAGTTGCAGGCGCTGGTCAGCGGGACGGACGCCGAGCTCGATCCGGCCAAGCGTTTCGAGGGTTGTCCTTGAGGAGGGACTGAAGATGAAGTGCAACAATCACAACAGTCGTCCGATGCCAATGAGCCTGCAGGATTGGGCGAGCGAGGTGGAGCAGGTGATGGACCGCGTCTTTGGGCGCACGGTTCCCGGTGGTGCGGGAACGGCGTCGTCAGGCAGCGGCACGACGGCCGGCGCCTTCATGCCGGCGATGGATGTATCGGAGAGTGAGACGGAGTTTCTGGTGCACCTGGATCTTCCGGGAGTCAAGCTGGAAGACGTGACGGTCGAGATCCATGACGATCGGCTAACGGTCCATGGCAAGCGGCACGGCGTCTGCCAGAGCGAGGGGGCTCAGGTGCACCGCGTCGAGCGGATGGTTGGGGAGTTCACGCGTCGCGTGGCCCTGCCCAAGACGGTCGACCAGGACAAGGTGCAGGCTCGTTTCGAGCATGGCGTGCTGCACATCCATCTTCCGAAGCTGGTCAAGAATCAGCCGCGGAAGATCGAAGTCCACGGCTGATTGCAGCCAGCCGCCCGCCGGATGGGGTGGTAGCTTTCGGAAAACTGCATGGGGCCGACCGGAAAGGGTCGGCCCCTTTTTCTCATGTCCCCAATGGTTTTGGGGCTTCATGAAGCCTTTTTTTGGCCCTCCAATGTTTGAGCGGCTGTTTTGGACCATAATGTCCAAGCAGATGGACAGGGGTGTGGTCGGAAGCTTGGTCCGCGCGCCGACGACATCGGCTGGCTGGGTCGATCGAAAGTCTGGAGAACGAGGCGAAAAGGCGGGACGTGAACGACGAGGCTGCGCTGATCCAATCATCTTTGTCGGGGGATTCCTCGGCCTTCGGCGTGCTGGCGCAGCGCTATCAGGATCGCCTTTACTCCGCCATGATCCCGGTGGTAGGCAGCGCTGACGAGGCGGAGGATGTGGTCCAGGAGGCGCTGATCCAGGCCTATCTGAAGCTGGATACCTTCCAGCACAACTCCCGTTTCTTCACTTGGCTCTATCGGATCGCTTTCAATTACGCCCTCTCCCGCCGTCGCAAGAATCGCGGGCATGTCTCGATCGAGCAGGCTAGGGAAACTAGCGGCATTGAACCCCTGGATGACCAGGAGGGGCCTGAAGGGACGATGATGCGGGATGATTCGGTCCGTTGTGTCCATCTGGCGCTCCAGCAGCTCTCGGACGATCACCGCGTGATCCTGGTGCTCCGCGAAATGCAGGATCTGTCCTACGAGGAGATCGCTGAGATTCTTTCGATCGAAATCGGGACCGTCCGATCCCGACTCAACCGCGCACGACTCCAGTTGAAGATACAACTGGAGCAGATGTCGGATTGGCGGCCTCCAGAAGACGCAGACGAACTCCCGTAGCGGACGCATCGCGGTTTCAGCGATCGCGTTGGATCCCCTTTCTTTTCGGTTTCGAAACCAAGTCGATTCGAGGGGCGCGAGCATCGACCCACTCAGGGTGTACCGCCGGATCGCGTCTCCTGTTAGCTGGCAGGTTTGTCTGATGCCAACCGGTTCCAGCGATCCGATGCCCAGTGGTCGGCGCGGATCGTACCATCGGCATCGATTTCGATTCGGATGGCCCCCTCGCGCGCCGTCACCCAGACGCTTCGGCCGGGATCTGAGTAAGGAGCTAGGGCTTTGGGGGCCAGGGCGCGATCCGATCCGCTGATGGCGATCCAGCGTGGCTGGCACCATTGGATCAACGGACGCGGGTCCTGAGAAATGCTTCCGTGATGCGGAGCCATCAGGAGATCGATCGGGGCAGTCGATGAGGCGATCAAGGCTTGGGTACCCGGCGACTCCAAGTCTCCCGGCAGCAGGATCGACCGCCCGGCATACTCGATCCGCAGGCAAAGGCTATTGGCGTTGTCGCTCCCGGGGACACCCTGCGGGGGTGGATGCAATGCAGTGAGAGTGGCCTGACCCCATTGGAGTTGCGCGCCGGCAGCCCAGGCATCGAAGGTGACCCCCTGGCGTTCCAGCGACTTGCGCCAGCGTCGAATCGATGGACTGGGGTGGGACAACACCTGCTGGGTGGTGGCTAGCTGTGCGATCCGAAATCGTTTGGCGATCCCTTCCAACGCGTTGTAATGATCGCTGTCGCCGTGGGAGATCATCGCCGTGTCGATCGCTCGAATCCCTTCCCACCAGAGAACCGACGCGATCCCCTGAAAGCTGCGCTGGCCGTCCCCCATCTTTCCAGCATCGTAAAGTAGCGTCTGTCCGTCGGGGGCCTGCAACAGCACGCTGGTACCGTGACCGACATCGATGAAGGTCAATCGAAGCGTGCCAGCAGGTCTTGGATCCGGGTTGCCTGGTGCTGCCGCCAGCATCGCAATACCGGCCAGCACCCAGACCGACATGCCGGCAAGAATCGCCCGCCTTGACAACTTGGCAAATCCCATCAGCGCGGTGGTGCCGATCAGTCCGATGTAGAATCCAATGGTCCAAGGGATCGATGGCGAGGGTAGCCAAAGGTGGCTTCCGGGAATCGACTCAGCCCAGTCGATCGTCTCCTGCACCACCCAGAGACTGACCCCGCAGATCCATCCCAAAGGGATGCCGATCCAGGGAAGCCACGTCCCCAGAACCAGAATCCCAAGGCCGCTCATGAGGGCCAACCAGAGCGGGATCCAGAGCAGCAGGTTCAGAGCGATGGCGACAGGGGAGACGACATGGAAAATATGGAGGATCAGAGGAGCTGTGACCAACCACACCCAGGTGCTGGTAACCAAAGCATTTCCTATGCCTGCAAGAAACCATCGGAGGTGAGATTCCCAAGGAGGCATTGTCTGGCGGATCCGTTGATCGAGCGGATCGGAGGGTGAAGTCTCTTGATGGGCATGCAGCGAGAGCAGCCCCAGCGTGGCGACGGCAAGAAAAGAGAGTTGAGTTCCGATGTCCCAAAGATAAGAGGGGCGAAGATAGAGAACGACGCAGCCCGCAAAAGCCAGCAGGTTCAAGGTGCGCGTGGGGCGGCCTAGCCATCGGGCCAAGCAAATCGCCACCACCAGCAGCACGGCACGAAGTACCGGGGGCTGGTTGCCGCAAAGGATACCGTAGGCGACCACCAGAATTGCAGTGCACAGGAGTGTCCCTTTTCGCGGTATGTGGATGAGAAGGGCGAAGGTGACAAAGGCGATTGCCACCATCTCGACATGCAACCCAGAAATGGCCAGCATGTGCATCGTGCCGGTAGCCAATAGCGACTCCTGCATCTCCCATTCCACTTGCTCGCGTTGACCAAGTACCAGCGCAGACGCGAGCGCGGCTTGGCCGGCAGGTACATGTCGATGGATCGCCGCATCCGCCCGCTCCATGATCCAGCCCATCGGGCGATCCAGTCGCCACCACCAAGTGCCAGGGCGTTTCTCCACCTGGTCGGCCGATTCCACCTTGGCTCGGATCCAGTACCCCTTTCGCTGAGCATGGCGGCGGAGATCAAACTGACCCGGGTTGGTCGGGGCAGGAATCCGTTGCCATTTAGCAAAGCATCGAATCCGATCGCCTGGCAGCGGCCATCGCAACGGCGCGTCGACCGTCACTTGCAGGCGACCATAGGCGGGTCGCCACTGCTGGTCGTCTCGAACCTCCAGCAGGGATACCTCGAGTATGGTCTGCCAGGATGCTGCATCGCCAGGAGTTCCGCCACGAGCTTCGTACTGAGTCAATTCGGGCCGCCAGCGCACCATTCCATCCACACGCGCTTCGAAGACGACAGGTCGCCAAGTGTCGTCGGCCATCCAGCGGGTTGGATCGCGCCGGGAACGGTCGTCTGCGACCGTCTGGAGCCAAGCGCCCCAGGCGGCGGTACCGAGAAAAATTCCGACAGTGATCGGCCACGAGGAATTGGCTTTTGTTCCGACTAGCGCCAGCAACAAACCCGCCAGGATCCCCAAGCTGCAGGCCGACAAAGAAAACTGCCAGACAGTGCAAGCCAAGATCCCAGCGACCATCCCACAGAAAAGGAGCACCATCGGGAGGTCCAGGACGGCGTCCCGCCACAGAGGGTAGCGGTCGGACCAGATATCGGCCAATCCATCCAGTACTTTTCGTCGCCACGTGATCAATGGCCCTGCAGCCATGCGATGACCTCCTGCGGCAGCATTGGCGGACGAACTTCAGAGAATGGAGCTGGCTGGTAGCGGCTTGGGATCGAACGAATCCTGCACCGAACGGAAAACTATAAATGCGAAGATCGGTCCGGGAGGAGCGGAGGGTCTGGCGGAATCGACCGGAACGATCGATCGATGTCGAAATGGTTGGGAGAGTTCCAGTATTCGCTAGATCAGTCCTTGGTTACCGCCATCTTCGACACTTTGTTTCTTGAGCTGCTGAATGCCTGCCGTCGCTGGCCTCGATCACCCAGATGGAGATCGCCCTGAAACGTACCGGAACCTACCGTTTTCTTCGGCGATCCGAATGGAGGATCAGTCGAGGGAGACAGGGCATGGCAGTCAGGGAGTCGTTCGACTGGGAAGGTGTCAGCCATGCGGATGGGGTCCCCGGGCCCTGGGCAGGAGTCGGCGCGAGGCGATGGGAGGGAAGAAAGGGCACAGCAACATGCGATTAGCACCTGAGAGGGTCGCTAGGATCCAACTTCGGTGTCGCCGGTGGGTTGGTGAGTCACCACCGGATATTCGTCTGTTGTCTGTGCAGTCTGCGTCGCCACAGGCGACCAGTGCCGCAGGGTAAAACCTGGGGCGCCCTTCATCTGCCCGCTGCTAACATCGGGTCCATCCGTCAATTCTGTGGGTCACTTGATCTGCAAATCGCTACTGCTACCAAAGGTTGCCAAAAGACCAGTGCAGCCTGATTCCCGTGTCACCGACCATCCCATCGGGTGACCTGCAAATGGCAACTCGTCGGGATACCTTGAATTCGATCGCAATGCGGAAAAATCCCAGATGAACGAGATTTTTCGCCCTCGTGACTTCTTCCAACTCAATCCTCCGCTCGCACGAAGCCGCGAAGGCACGAAGCGATGGAGAACCCAGTTCCATTTGCGATTTCTGCCTGGCTATCCAGTCGACTTTTTCTGTGGGCGGTAACCTCTCGTTGCCAATCGAATCGACAGGTCGAATGGCGCATGCAACGGGGCGTCGTGTGCTGACGAACGATCTGCATCTTGTCGTCCTTCGCGTCTAAGTGTCTTCGCGAGAGACCATCCGACATACCCGATCGAAAGGGCCAGCAGGCGGCGAAAACTTCCCCGCCTCGTAGCCAATTGACAAGCTTTCCCTTAGCTGTCTTGGATCACCGCCCACAATCGTCTCGGATGGACCTAAGATTGACTTGGGCTTGTGTTGCAAGTCGTGTCTTCGCGATCGCATAGCGAGCCGATGGCATCTGATTTTCCAAGAGGTCTGATGAGCCAGCGATGGGGCGTGGTGTCGGCTATGTTGGGGTAGGATGCATCTGGGATCGCCTGTTGCGTCCCGTTGGCCCCTTCCCTTGCAATCTCATCAACCCGTTACGCGGCTTGGTTTCCACACAAGGGGCATCCGGATGCATACCTCGCCTCCCGTGAAACTTTTTTCGCAGGAGAAGGATTGGGTCGACTGACCCGACGGATGGATTGCCTCGGTTTTGGATGGGGAAGCGACTAGCCGAAATGGATGGATCCCATGCTCCACCCTATCGCGCTATCCAACCTTTTTCGGAGTTCTATCATGGATGCGCCCATATCGATGCCGATGCAGTTCCTGGGTCCTCCCCAGTCTTCGGCTCTGCAGGCGACCGCTTCCCAGGATTCAAGCTTTTGGGTCGGTTGGATCGTGCTGTGGATCTTTGGGGCTCTGATGCTTATCGGGATCCTGGCCAGGATGTTTCTTGGTTGGATTCGATCGTCTCTGGTAGTTAGGATTCATGCCAGCTACCGTCCAGATCAAATCCTTCTGGAGGAATATCGGGCCAACTTCTTTGGCAGGGAGTCAGCCGGGGTTTTTCAGGTGCGAGGCAATGGAGCGTTGGTGCTGACCGCGACCGACCTCCATTTTTTCATGCTGGTACCCAAAACGGAGATCTGTATCCCGATCTTATCGATTCGAGAAATGACGATCACCAAGCAGCATCTTTATAAAGTCACCCCATTCGACTTGTTGAAGGTGGTCTATTCAGAGAATGGTCAGCTTGATTCCATCGCTTGGTATCTATCCCAGCCCGCCATGTGGAAGCAGCGGATTGAAATGCTTCAGGCCAAGAGCCACTCCCGTGGTGAAGGATCGTTCGAATAACGATGAGCTTGCCCCTTGCAACTTCCTGGAAGCAGGGACTTTTGACGAGTGCGAGTGGTAAAGTCGGTCATCCCGTCTTTGATCGAACATGCAGGACGATGAAGGACGGCTTTGATCACGAGGATGTGACGATCCCAGTCGATTGCTTTTGGTCGATGGCGATTAGGAGCAAGGGGTCCACAGCGAAGACACGCAGGAAAGAGCAACCCCAACGCCGTCGCTGGTCAGATTCCGCTGGATTCGAAATCCCAACTGACTGCACGAATGACATTGGTGCGATCGCCTAGCTGACGGAGCGTTATCGGTGTTTGGGTCGACTCCAATCCATCCTTCTGGGTGCATCGGTGTTTCCAGCACGCTGCAAGAAGCGGAAGGAATGGGATCAAAGATTCGATGCACTGCTTCCGAAGGAGTCGCTCATGGGAGCTCCAAGGGGATGCCATCATCCCTTCCAGCCATCGCGCGGAAAATCGTCATATCGACGTTGGTGGAGATGATATGGGTCGAACCATCCATCAGCAGAAACAGGGCGCCACCGTTGTGTGGGCTCCAGAAGCCGCCTGGGCTGCCCGTGGGGGAATTCGGGCCACCTGTACGGACATGGACAGTTGCCATGGTGATCGCAGGGCGTGCCGTTTGGCCAACGGTTTGACGGCGGCTGCTGGCGATGCGAGGAGAGAAAACGGTTTGCGCCATGGGAATGACACCAGCCCATCCGTTAGGTGTGAACATGCTCGCCCGCTCTCCGATTCCGATGGTGTTCGAGGTACCGTCGGTGACGTCGCGTACCTTGATCGCGGTGTTCCTGTGAAACATGCCATTGAAAGGAAGTTCTTCGTAGAGTGCCGAATAACCCGGCGCATTAGCAGGGTTGCCACCTCCCAGGCATGCGACGTAGCTGGAAGGCGCCAAGTCGTTCACTCCCAGAGAAGTGGGCCAGACGGAAACCGGTTGGTTCCAGGTATCCGAAGGGCACTGGTAGGCGCCCACTTTCGAGCTCCTCGCCAATTGGTTCCTTGGTGCAGTGATCGAAAGAGTGAAGTCAATCGAATTATGTAGATTCGATTGCTCCATCTGCGGAAGCATCAAAGCAAAAAAACTCCATCCTGGGCCGGCTTCCGGAATCGGATTGTTGCCGCCGCCGGGCCAGGGTCCCGTCACACGGGAGATGAATCCCGGAGGAAACGTCCGGTGGGTCGATTCGTAATTCTGAAACGCGAGCCCCATCTGCTTCATGTTGTTGCTGCACTGGATGCGGCGAGCGGCTTCGCGAGCCGCTTGAACGGCGGGAAGCAAGAGCCCTATCAGAATGCCAATGATGGCGATGACAACAAGTAATTCAACGAGGGTGAAACCAGGAAGTCGTCGCTGAATGATGGATGGGGCCTGCTGGTCGCACAGGAAGCGGTTTGGCATGGTTAGCCCTTCGTCTCTGCGTGATGTCGGAAGAATTGGCTCAACGAATCGAGCAAGCAGCGCGGAACCAATGGACTTGCGTCCCAACTACCTCTCATGTTAATGATACTGAGTCTCAATACAAGTAGCCAGATCCTCTTTTAAATCAATTTTTCTTGAGGAAAATAGTCGTCTCCTTTAGCTCAGGAGCGTCAGCGATCTCTGTCGCGACCCTAGATGAGGCAAGAGATAAGCCGAATGGTGCGTTTTCCTAACGATTTCGAGCTCGCAGATCCTGCCGCCGGATGGTTCGGCATCCATCGCGATCGGAGGTGATACCGATTGAAAGGCGGTTGTTTGCTCCCACGGTGCTGATCTTCACGCCCGCACCGCTGTCCGGCCTTCATTCAGCCAGAGATCCACTCTTTCGGGTGTTTCTTTAATTGGTGGGTGGCACCGATTGAATGCGGAGGCTGATCTTCACGCCCGCACCGGTGTCGGACCTTCATCCGGCCAGAGAGCCACTCTTTCGGGTGTTTCTCTAATTGGTGGGTGGCACCGATTGAGTGGGGGTGCGGGGGGTATGGGTAAATTAGGGCAAGAGAGGTTGGTGGGTGGCACCGATTGAGTGCTTCTATTGGGGGGGCGTTTGAAGGACTGCACTTTCGGCCAGCGCTGCGAAGCAAATAAGTCTGAGTTTCGCTTTTAACAACCCAGCGGATAGCGATTCCATGGCGCGGTCTTTTCCAAGTCACAGCCATTGGATTTCTTGAAGATGCTATTCTCGAAACCTAGTCCGTCCGATTTCGTTGACTGCGTCGTCTTGGATTTCGCTATCAAAAAAAGAGCATCACGCGACGCTGGTCCGACGGTATGGCAGCCGCCATGCAGGATCCAGATCAAGAAGGAAGCCTTCCTTACTTTCTGGATTGCTCGGTTTAGTACTTCACGCTGGCGACCCAACGGGAATGAGCATGATGAGCCTTTCTATCGTCGACGGTGATTTGCTGGATCAGGATGTGGAAGTGATCGTCAATCCATGGAATCGTAATATCCTTCCCTGGTGGTTGCTTCTGCCTCAGGGGGTTTCCGGCGCGATCAAACGCCGCGGTGGAATCGAACCCTTTCGAGAACTGGGGAGAATGGGGGCCATCCCGCTGGGGCATGCAGTCGAGACGACGGCCGGCCGCTTGCCGTTCCAAGCGATCATCCATGTCGCTGGGATCAATTGCCTATGGCGTTCCTCCGAACGTTCGGTGCGCGACTCGGTCCGCAACGCACTGACCCTGGCAGCGCAGCGAGGCTATCGGTCCATCGCCATTCCATTGATTGGTGCAGGATCGGGGGGCGGCGATCCGAAGACCATTCAGGCAATCATCGCGGATCAGTTAGCGCAAAGCCACTACCAGGGAGAGGTGCGGTTGGTTCGATACTTGCCGACGCCCGCGCCGCAATTGGGAAGTAGCCACTTGCTTTCCGCCATCGCAGCGGCAATATCGATCGCAGGACTTGCGACTGCGTTGGTACCCCGATTCTTTACGTACGATCTTTCGTTGCCTCCCGACCTCTATCCAGAGATCGGAGGTTTGCTGATGGCGATCGCTGGCCTGTTGTGGCTGCTGGCGGTCATCCATGGGAAGGCATCCCACGGCGTATCCCGTCGGTGGGGTAGGCGGATCGCTTTCGGGCTGATTGCCCTTGGAACCTGGTTCGGTTGGTTAGGTGTTTCAGGGAGCGAATCGCGGAGGCTTGGCAAAGTGCGCAAGGCCGACTTGCTGGAGAATATGAAACGGGCGAAAGAAGTACTGGACTCCGGCAAACCGCTGATACGACCATCACCCTCGGAAGTCAGAAAGAGGGCGGATTGAAACGAACTCCCTGGGAATGGGGATCTGGCGCGAGGTGTGATGGGGGTTCCATGTCCGTAACGGGGAGTTGGGAGCCAACCATTTTTCGATCCCTCATTTTTTTGATCTGAAGGAGTGGTCTGAAGCACTTTTCAAGAAGCGCGGGCCTAGCTTGATCATCCGAAAGACAGACAGGGGAAATGATGGAGATCGCAATCATTGGTGCGGGATTGTTTGGGAGTGGGTTGGCCCTGGAGTTGGTCGATCGCGGATTGAAGGTGAATTTGATTGATTCCGCTCCAGTTCCTGTCCATCGGGCAGCCCGACGCAATGAAGGTAAGGTGCATTTAGGATTCGTCTATGCGATGGAAACGGGAGCCAGGACGGCAGCGAAGATGATGCAGGGGGCACTCGCATTTCGCCGCTCGGTGGTGAAGTGGATTGGGGAGGAGTCCTGGAATTCGCTTTCTCTCAGCACACCGTACCACTATCTGGCACATCATGATTCGCTGATGGATATGGAGGGCTTGGAAAAACACTACCAAGTGGTTCAGAAGCTGTATGAAGAGGAATTGGCGAGCCGAGAGGGGGAGGTTGATTATCTTGGCTTCAGACCTGAGAGTTTGTGGCGACCTTTGCGTCATGAGGAACTGGCAAGATATTCGAGAGCAAGGCTCTTGGGCGGGTATCGTACCGAAGAGAGGGCGATCGATACCGATGGTCTTTGCGATCGTATCGCCGTAGCGATTCTGGGGAATCACCGCATCAACTGGATTGGCGAGACCAATGTTACTGGGGTTTCGCAGCAGGGTTCCGGTCTGGAAGTGGAAGCAATTCATGAAGGAAAGAGCTGGTCGCGCCGCTTCGATGTGGTGATCAATGCCACATGGACCTCGCGTGCCGCGATCGATCGATCGATGGGGATCCATCCACCAGAAGATCATCTGCTGCGTTTGAAGTATCGAGTCATCGTGGAGCTTCCAACAGATTTGCACATGCGGGAATCAACCACTATTGTTCTTGGCCCATTCGGCGATGTCGTCGTTCGTCAAGATGGTCGTGGTTGCGTCAGTTGGTATCCAATCTGCCTGCAAGGCTGGACCAATGCGCTTTTGCCACCGCCTTCTTGGGAGCCTCCCATGCGCGGCGAAGCGCCGATCGAGCACGCCACTGAAATCGGACTCGCAACGCTTCAGGCTCTCGACCCCTACCTTCCGGGATTGGTACGCTCCAAAATGATCGCGGTTGATGCCGGTGGGATTGTGGCAAAGGGGTCCACCGACGTGGATGACCCCGCCAGCCAACTCCACTCTCGAAACGACATCGGCATGATGCATCATGTCGGGACAAGCTATTATTCGGTCGATCCAGGAAAGTGGACTACCGCCCCTTGGTATGCAGTGCGCATCGCCGACCAACTGATCAGTGCTTTCGGGGTGGGAGTCGTCTGATGGCTCTGGAGGCTGTAACAATCTGCCTGGGCACCTGGAATGCCTCCCGTTTTGTAGCGCAGACGCTTCACAGCATCCAGGCACAGACCTACCCTCATCTACACATTCTGATCGCCGATGATGCTTCCGATGACGCAACCCTGGCAACATGCGCAGCGATCGTGGGTGACGATCCAAGGTGCCATCTGATCCAGCGGTTGGAAAATGTCGGTTGGTGCCGAAACTATGCTGACATGCTGGAGCAGGTCGAGACTGCTTATGTCTGCTTCGCCTTTCATGATGATCGCATGGACCCTGAATATATCGCCCAGCTTGTCGCAGCACTGGAAGACGAACCGTCCGCGGTGCTTGCTTACTCGGATCTCAACTTTGGGGTCAATCACTTTGTCCCCTTGCCTGGAGTCTATCGGCAACTGGATCGTGTCGATCATCCAACAGCTAGGCTTCGCTCATTGATCCGAATGCAGGGCAGTTGGTGGATCCCTTTCCGCGGTGTGGCAAGGACAAAGTCAGCAAAGCGATGTATCGATTCACT
>Ga0315905_10003774_pt1 | contig 15574 bp, 15 predicted proteins | sample LakEriMetagenome_5_FD_203522 | JGI IMG/M metagenome (GOLD analysis project Ga0315905, IMG submission 203522) | Freshwater fungal communities from buoy surface, Lake Erie, Ohio, United States - Buoy 4 MA121 | ecosystem: Environmental > Aquatic > Freshwater > Lake | place: USA: Lake Erie, Ohio... | reverse complement strand
GGTTGACCAAGCGGCGGTAGTGCAGAGGGTTCTGCGAACCAGAGGCGACCTGAACAACCTCGGGTTCGGGCTCGGGACCCTTTGCGGCGACCGCAATGATCGCAGCGGAAACAAGATCGACTGGAATGACGTCAACAACGCCTTCGGGAACTCCTGGGAATTCTTTGAGAAGACCGCGTGCGTAACTGATGATGATCGGCTCGGCCATGCGGAATCCGCGAATCCAACCGGGAACTGGTTCAGCAAGCGCCGATTCAATGATCGAAGGACGCACAATGCTGACCGGCACATCGCCATGGGTTTCGACAAGGGCACGCTCGCCGAGGGCCTTCGTATAGGCATACGCGTCGGGCCACCCAAGCGATGCAGCACGAGCACGACCGGTTTCAACCATGCGATCAGAGACCCAGCGATCTCGCAGCTGTTCGGTCTTCTCGGCAAGAAGTGGAGTGCCGGCAGCGCCAAGTTCACGATTTGCCTGTGTGCGGAAGTCGGCAAGCTTTTCGGGAGTGCGGCTTTCGGCCTCGGCATCGCGACGTGCGCGACGTGCGCCTTCTACTTCGGCACGCCAATCCACATCGATAAAGAAATGGCTTTGGTCGACGAGTTGTTCGGGTGCGGCACCTCGATGGTTTCCGGCCACATAACAGGTGGAAACGGCAACGAGATGGGGCGTAATGCCAAGTTCGTTGCAAACAGCCGCGATGCGAGTCGGTCCAAGAAGGTTGACTTCAACCGCCGAATCGAGCGGCGAATCGAAACTTACGGTTGCAGCGGAGTGGATGATGATGTCGCAACTTGCAAGAACGGCGCGACCTGCTTCATCGAGGCCAAGACCATCGCGACCAACATCGCCTGCAACCGATGTGATGCGTCGGGCAGTCATCGCTGCGAATTCGTCTTTGCCGAGTTCGGAGCGAAGTCGATCGAAGGCGTCGTTCTTCAGGATTTCGCGAGCCACTCGCTGTTCAACAGTGGAGCGCCGGCCGGGACGAACCAGCAGCACGATCTCGCAATCGGGCACCGAGCGCAGAAGTCGCTCAAGAAGATTGGTGCCCAGGAAACCGGTGGTGCCGGTGATGAACAGCCGTTTGCCGGCAAGTGCGTCACGAATCACGAACGATTGTTTACCACTTGGTAAGTGAAACGTCTACACTCATGGCATGGCCCTCGCCGTGACCAGTCCCCCCAAGGGATCCCGAGCCGCCCGCACCCGGGCCACCGAGGACCGCATCCTCGCTGTTGCCCTCGAATCCTTCGGCATGAAGGGCTTCGATTCGGTCTCGCTCGACGACTTGGCGGCCGATCTCGGCATCACCAAGCAAGCCATCCTCTATCACTGGTCATCGAAACGGGCCCTGCTTGATGCGGTCATCGATCGGGCGGCGCTTGAGCTCATCATCGAGTTCGACGGCGCCCTTTCTGAGGACGGTTCAGGCTGGAGTCGAGTCGAGTCAGTGGTGCGTCGAATTTTCCGCGTCGCCATGCGTCGACCCGAATTGCTGGGATTCATTCGTGAGATCAGTCGAATCGGGGGCGATGCGTCACTGCGAGTCACCGCTGATCTCGATCCGTTCGTTTCACGCGCGACCGCGTATTTCAAGCGCGAGATGGACGAAGGTCGCATGCGTCGTTGCGATCCAGGCTTGTTGCTGGTGTCGGCCTACTCAACGGTGCTTGGTGCTGCGACAGAAGTTGAAGTGTTGCGCGCTGTCGGCATCGAACCCACATTGCGAAGCACGGTGGTGCGTCGTCGGGAACTGTTGTCGTTCCTCTATGCGGCGATGGTTGCGCCGGAGTACGCGAGAACTCAGGCGCCGCGGTAGCGGACAACGGTGGCGCGGCGTTCAATTGCCAAACCCACGAGTTCATCAATGAGTGCACGGTAGGGAAGGCCACTGGCCTGCCACATCTGCGGGTACATCGAAATCGGCGTGAATCCAGGAATCGTGTTGATTTCATTGAGTAACCAGCCGCGGCCGGGGTTCTCAAAGAAGAAGTCAACTCGTGAAAGCCCCTCGGCGCGGTACGCGCGAAATACTCGGCATGCCAACTCACGAACCTGTTCAGTTTCCGCTTCGGAAAGCGGCGCCGGAATATGAAGCTGAGCAACTCCAGCGGCGTATTTGTCTTCGTAGTCGTAGAAGTCGGCGCCGGGAACGATTTCACCGGGAACCGATGCCCGTGGTGTCACGGTATGGCCGAGCACTGCTACTTCGATCTCGCGGGCAACAACGCCTTCTTCAAGCACGATCCATTCGTCGTAGCGAAGCGCATCATCGACTGCAGCTCGAAGCTCAGCGCGTGTCGTCACCTTCGACACGCCAATCGAAGAACCCATATTGGCGGGCTTCACGAAAATCGGAAATCCGAGAGCATCGCCAAGTTCGTCAAGCACGGCCTCGCTTCCGGGACCAGTGAGTTCGTTGGCGTGCATGCCGCGCCAATTGGTCTGAGCGATTCCTTCGGCCTCGGCCACCTGCTTGGCAATGATTTTGTCCATCGACATCGATGAGCCGAGAACCGCCGAACCGACAAAGGGGACACCGGCAATTTCGAGCAGACCCTGAAGCGTGCCGTCCTCGCCCATCGGTCCGTGAAGAAGAGGAAAGACCACAGAGTCGGCGGTGAGGACTGAGAAAGGGTCGACGGTGTTGCCAGAAATTTCCATGGCATCACCAAAGGTCGAGACGTCGGTCGAACACTCAATCCAAGTGCCTTCGCGGGTGATGCCGATGGCAACGAGGTCGTAGCGATCGGGGTCGGCGGCGGTAAGGACGTGGCGGGCGGTCACGCGAGACACGTCGTGCTCAGCGGATTGGCCGCCGAACAAAACGACGAGACGGGTGCGATCCGGGCCAGACATGGGAAGAACCGTAGTTCGGCGACCGTCGACCCGATTGACGTCCCGTAGGGTGAGAGCGTGGAATTTCGGGCCGCAGACATCGCCGCCGCTGTGGGCGGAACTCTTTCCGGGCCCGATGTCATCGTCGACGGAGCCAACTTCGACTCTCGATTGATTCGACCTCGCCAACTTTTCATTCCTGTTCATGGCGAGCGTGACGGCCACGACTTCATCGATGCAGCCCGACAGGCTGGAGCAACGGCGACGTTTAGCTCCCGCGGAACCATCGATGGGCTCACCACGATCGAAGTCGCCGATGTTGAGGCCGCTTTTGCTGCGATGGGGGCTGCTGCTCGAAGTCGTCTGCCCGATCGTGTCGCCGGTATCACCGGATCGGTCGGGAAGACCTCAAGTAAGGATCTTGCCGCGGCGATCCTGGCCCGTCGGTATGTCACGACCGCAAACGAGAAAAGTTTTAATAACGAACTTGGCGTGCCGCTCACATTGGTGAACGCGTCGCCGGACACTGAAGTGACGATCGTGGAAATGGGCGCACGCGGCGATGGTCATATTGCTGACCTGTGCGCGATCGCACAGCCAACTGTTGCAATTGTGACGTCGATCGAATTGGCCCATTCGGAATTCATGGGTGGGCTTGATGACATCGCGCGAGCGAAGGGCGAACTCGTTGAAGCTCTTCCCACTCATGGCGTTGCGCTGTTGAATGCCGACAATGAGCGTGTTGCTGCGATGGCGCAACGCACTGCAGCGCGAGCAGTCACCTTTGGACTCTCGGGTGGCGACGTGCACGCCACCAACATCGTCATCGAAGACGATCTCCGCGTGCGTTTTGATCTCCATTCCGAATGGGGAACCGCTTCGATTCGATTGGGCGTTCGTGGCGTTCATCACGTCGGTAATGCTCTGGCCGCGGCGGCACTTGCGTTGTTATGGGATGTCCCGATGGATGATGTTGTTGACGGCCTCGAACAGGCGGCGCTTTCACCCTGGCGCATGGAACTGCATGTTTCGCGTGCCGGTGTTCGTGTGTTGAACGATGCCTACAACGCCGGACCAGCTTCAATGGAAGCTGCGCTTCGAGCGGTGGCGCAGTTGCCGACGGCTCACCATCACGCAGTGCTCGGGCCAATGGCCGAACTCGGAGACCAAAGCGCCGCAGCGCACGCGCATGTTGCGGCGGTTGCTTCCGAACTCGGCGTTCGATTGATTGCGTTCGGCACCGATGGTTACGGAAGTTCTGCTGCTCAAACAGTGACCACCATCGATGACGCGCTCGCCGCACTTGGCGATCTGGGTACACAGGATTCGGTTTTGGTAAAGGGCAGTCGCATTGCTGGGCTTGAGCGCCTTGCCGCAGCATTGCTGACTGACTGAACAGTTACCGACGAAGAGTTTCCCGTAACGGTGTTCGTTCCTCCGGCGGACGAAGGTCAGCGAACCACGCCAAGAACAATGCAAACGCTGCACCGAAGTAGACGACGGTGTTGACGCTGGAGTAACTCACGAGCCAGCCGGCGAGAAGTCCGGCAACTGGAACTGTTCCGCCGAAGCACATCATCCACACTGCGCTGACTCGACCGCGAATGGAGTGGTCAAGTCGCGATTGGAAGATCGTCGAGAGCGATGTGACGAGAACAAAGTAAAAGAATCCAAGCAGGAAGCCGATGGGGAAGGCAGGCGCTGGACCCCTGATCGTGATGTACGCGGCGAGCGAAATGCCGAAGAGGACAAACGAGACTCGAAGTACATGTTCAATCTTGTAGCCAGCAAGAACGGTGCCCACCGACAACGCCCCAATCACCGCACCGAGTCCGAAGGTGGCGTAGAGCAGGCCGTACAGGGTCGACTTCGTTGAAACGCTCCAATCCACCGATGCAATTGCCGGGTAGAGAACAACGAAGGGCATGCAGAACATGGAGAACATGAAAACCGTGAGGACTGCGCGGAAGACCACTGGGTCTTGGCGCACATAACGGAAGCCGCCGACTAACCGGTCGAGTTTGCTTTCGCCGACTTTGCGCTCGAATGTCGGGACCTTCACGTAAGTGACGCCGACCATGATGATCACGTACGTCGCTGCATTCAAGACGAACACCCACGAAGCGCCGATCCACACGTAGAGGACTGCGCCAATTGCAGGGCCAACGACGCGCGAGACGTTCATGCTGACGGAGTTCAGCGAAATCGCGCCCGCAAGTTGTTCGCGTGGAACGAGTGACGGTGTTACGGCAAGAAACACTGGGCCTTGAAGCGCAGCGCCAGTTCCAACTGCGAAGACGGCGAGTAGAAGCGCAACCTCGGAGAAGTCGGTGGTGCGCACGATCCACGCAATCGCGAGCGAACCGATCATCTGTTCAAGCGATAACCAGAAGATGAGTTTCTTGCGGTTGAACATGTCGGCGATGATTCCGCCGAAGGTCGCAAAGAGGAGCTGGGGTACGAGGTTGCAGAAGCCGACAAGGCTGACCAACCACGCGCTCTTCGTAACTGTGTAGACGAACGCCGCAAGGATGACGTTCTGCATCCAGGTTCCGATGGTGGAACCGAGACTGCTGAGCCACATCGTTCGGAAGTCACGATTGCGAAGGACTGCTCGAACCGCGCTGATCTCTTGGGCATCGAGTGCTCGGTCGCCATCGACGAGAGCTTCCTCGGCTTCGCCGCGGAATTCCTCCTCAGATGTGAACTCGTGCTCCCCAGTCATCGGGAACGAACTTACGGCGAGGGCGGGGGGACTGACGAAACGGCAACGGAGAGTCGTGTGAAATCAGCGCTGTTGCACAGTGGCGGTCGCAGTGGCCAGAACGAGTTTGTCGTCCGGCACTCCGGGCAGGGCTCGCGCAAAGAGATGAGGCACCCGTTTGGCAAGAGAGACCGTGACGGAACCGTCTTGGTTGATCGTGACTTCGGGTCCTGACGAGAGGCTGTCGAGGATGCCCTTGGTGGCTAGGGCGTCGACTGCGACGAGCCAAACCCTTGTGGGGTCAAGTTCGAAGCCCCGTCCGGATCGAAGTGCAGCTTCATCGAGGCCTGCGGTCGCGGCGTCGTTCGCAGCGTCAGTTGCGGCGGCCATGAGATCTTGTTGCCCAGCACGAATCGCGGTGAGGTCAACGGTGATCGCTGCCAAGACAAACATGATGAGCACCGCGGCGGGCATGAGCATGAGCACAGTTCCGCTTTCACCCCTCAACCGTGGGTGAGAACGATTCAACATTTGGCGTCTCCTGGAATCCCGCTTCGAAACGGATCAATGACTTCACTAGCTGATGCGACTGCAGCGAAACCCTGACCGAAGCCGCCGATGATTGGAACTCGAAGTGCGTGGACTGGATGGCGAACGGTGACGGTGACTCGGTTGCATCGCGACCAGCCACGTTCACCTCGGTAGGAAATAGAGATCGAGGTAGCGCCGGCGCTCCGTCCATGGCCAGAGAAGGCTTGCGTTGCGGCTGACTCTGCGCGCAACAGCGCTGTTTCTTCATCCGGAGCCTCGACGAATGTACGGACGGCTTCACGCGCGGCACTTGTTGTTGAGAGTCTGGCGTCAACGACACCCCATGCATTCGCGATGACGAGCATGGCGATGACGAAAGTGAGAATTCCGAATGGAATGACCTCAATCCCGCCGACCTGTCCCTGGTCGCCACGAAGACGTTGGCACGTCATTGCATTTGCTCCACTCGAACTCGAACTGTTCGCTCAATTGGTGGAGCGCCATTTCCTCTCAAACTGTCCCAGAGGAAACTGGGGGGACGGGCTCGAACCGTTACTGCGACGGTGTCCCATGTTGTCGTTGACCAGTCGAGTTCGATCCGACTTCCGAATGACCCAAGTTGAGCGCGAATCGTTGATTCGGCGCGGGATCGAGCTTCTTCAGGGATTGGTGATTCATCATGCGGTGTTCTGGCTCCCGCAACGAGTCGGGCTCCTTCGTAGACGGCGCTCGTTGTCGCTGATCGCGCATAAAGCGCAATCAGCGTCTGGGTTGCGAAAAGTAAGAGGGCGAGGAAGACGAGGAGTCCAGCGATTGTAGAAATGAGTCCGGCCCCAGTTTCGGGGCCGACCCTCTGGGAGTAACGCGCTCGAAACTGGCTCACTCGGAACCGATCTGCATGATCTTTTCGTTTGTCGTTGCTTCGGTTGCCTTCCACATTTGTTGGAAGCCGACCCACATCGCTGCACCTAGGAAAGCCATGATCAGCACTGCTATCGCAGCGGAAATGACGCCCTCACCGTGATCGCCCTTGAATCGGCGACGCTTCGGTAATGGGGTGGTCGTGACGTCGGTGTTGGAATTTTGGTGGGGATTCTGCTGCATTACTGCTCCTTGTTTGATGGTTGGGGATCCGAATGAGGAGTTGCGGCAATCGGTCACGTGGTGGTGAAAAGGCGGAGTGCTTCGGTGAAAGGGACAGCAAGAAAAAGGAGACCAGGGACCAACGTCGCAACCGTGACGGGTATCCACACCTGCTGGCCGCGCTTTTCGATGGTCTCGACAAGGTCTCGATGGACCTCGGAGCGAACGGCGCGAGCTTCTTGGGTGATCAGATGTCCGAGGTCGCCGGCATCTCGATTCAACGCGAGGACACCGACGAGCCTCCCGACTGCGGGTACGTCGGCGGTAGCGGCCCATTCTCGAAGGGCATTGTTTTCATCGATTCCGTGTTGGATGCGAGTAAGCACTCGCTGGAGATCCTGTGCGACAGCTCCAGTTGAGCGTCTAGAAACACGCTGAAGAGCGGCGCCGAGTGAGTAGCCCGCCGAGAGCATCATCCCGAGTTGTTCGCTGACGATCGGGAGCTCGAGGACAAGCGAGCGCTTCCAATCTCTTGAACGTTGTGAGAGTTGAGATTCAACAATGAGGAACGCAAGAGTCGGCGCTCCTGTGACAAGGAGAAGAAAGAAAGGAGTGGGGGGTGTGGTCGCGACCGCAATCAGGACCGCTGCGCAAAGTGCAGCGGTTGCCCAGCCGAGTTGCCGAAGGCGAAAAGCAGTGGGATCGAACGAGCTGTGTATCCGCTCAAGACGTGTGCTGAGTTCTTCGTTGACCCCGCAAAACTTCGCAATAGCTGCGCCTGCATCTCGGGCGAGTGGACCGAGAATCCGGAGCAGTGCATTGCCTTCGTCGGTTTCGGTACGACGTGAGAGGCCAAAGATGTAGGGCCGCACTCGTTCGATGAGTGGACCTCGTCGGAACCATCGCAACTGGCCGAGAAGCAGCGTGAGGCCGAGCCAGGCGAACAGCAGTGCAAGGGCTATTGGCTGTCGCATTATGCGAACACCCGATCCTCGGTTGGCAGGCGCAACATCCGACCGGCCCAGCGCCAGCACACCGCCATGATGACGAGAGCGCTAAGTACTGCGAGTTGCCCTAGAGGTGTGGTGTAGGCGCTCCGCCCGTTTCCGACTGCGGCTCCGGCGGCAGCCATGCCGAGTGGAACAAGTAACACGAATCGCCGAGCAAAGCGGACGCCAGACTGACGAGCTCGAACGTCTTTGCGATAAGCGACATCATCACGTCGATCCTGTGCGAGATCTGCAAGTCGGCGATCGATTCCGGTTCCGCCGAGTTCATGCGCGATGAGCAACGTCTCGCAGGTTGCGTCGCAGGTGGAGTCGGCGAGTTGATCGCGCAGCACACGAAGCGTTTTTTCAAAGTCGGTGGTGAGCATCCATTCGCGTTGTGCTGCACTGAATGCGGGTCGCATGATCTCGGGACCAGCTTCGCCAACCTCGAAAAGTGCCTGCGGAAGCGAACGGCCCACTGAAGAAGTGAGGAGTCGAAGTTCCTCAATCATTCGTGGCCATGCGTCTTGAGCGATTGCGAGCCGATTGCGGCGACGCTGCCGATAGGCCGCAAGTGGAAATGAGGCTCCAAAGATTCCTGCGGTGATTGCTGGAAAGGCTGAACCGAAGAGGGCAAGAGCGAGTAGGGCGCCAAGGAGGAACATCGAACTGATAGCGAGAATGAACTCGCCTGGAGCAACTGTTCCAAGACCGGCTTGCATCATCCATTCGGCACTGGATCGTCGGTTTCGCTTCTGCTCAGAACTTTTAGGGGCTGGGCCGACGCCGGACCAACCAAGAATGCGAGCGGTGTAGAGGAGATGGACGCCATAGCCAGTTATCGACGCGAGGAGAAGCGCTGTCATCGGAGAACCGATCCGAGATCGCTTCCAGATGATGCGAATGTGTTCGATAGACGCTGGGGCAGCAGGCCTGTCCAGATCAGCGGTTCAGCGGGTGATTGACGGGTAAAGAGATCGGTGACGGTGAATGCTCCGCTTGACCCGTCAACAAGCTGTTCCTCGACGGCGATGATTTCGCTTACCTGAGGGCCGTTTGGGGTTCGTTTGCTGAATATCACGAGGTCAATGGCATCAGAGACAAGAGTCGTAAGCGCTCCATGCGGGAGTGATCCTGCATCGGAAAGTTCGGCGAGAAACCTCAACCGCGAGAGCGCACCGCGAGCGTTTGCTGAGTGAATCGTCGTGTAGCCCTTGATCCCCGATGACAGCGTGAGGAGGAGTGGAAGTGCTTCTCGGTCGCGGACCTCTCCAACGACAGCAACATCAGGCGCCATGCGTAGAAACCCGGCCACGAGGCGACGGAGATCGACAGCAGGTCGATCGGTACGGGCAGCACGCGTTTGCATGCTGGCCACGTTTGGGAGTGGCGCATCAACCTCGAAAACTTCCTCGGCGATGACAACACGTTTGGAAGGCTCGAGTTCGCCTAAACAGCATGACAAGAGGGTGGTCTTTCCGGATCCGGGTGCGCCGGCAAAGAGCGCTGTCGTGCCGCATCGAATCGCCGCAGCAAGGAACGCTGCTGCGTCATTGCTCAGCGTGTCGGTGGCAACGAGTTGATCGAGTCGGGTGAATGGCACGCCAGTGAAACGACGAATGTTGACCATGAGGTGGCCGCCACGAGCAAGGTCGCCATGGACGATGTGGAGTCGTGAGCCATCGTCAAGCTGCGCATCTTGAAGACCCTCGGTGGCATCGAGTTTGCGATGGCTTGTCGAAGAGTCATCAAGAAGTTTGGTGAGCGTACGGATGACATGCTCGTCGTCATGGAATGTTTCGTGGTGGTATCCGCTTGATCCACGATGACGCTTTACGAAGATTTCGGTCGGAGCGTTGATTTCAACCTCCCAAACGTCAGCATCGTTGAGGAGATCAGTGAGAGGGCCGTAGAGGACAAGGTTTCGCCATGCGCGCGCAGCGAGAGTTTCCGGATTGGTGATCACAAGCGATTTGCGGCCGCGGCGAACATCGTCGTCCCAGCGCCGCAACTCATCGTCGATGAGGGCGCGTAACTGGTTGTGTCCTCCTGGATTGGAGAGATCAATCGCAGCTTCCTTGGCACGAGCTTGTACCGCCGTCTCGATATCGAGGAGTGGAGTAGTTCTCATGCAGTCCTCCCAAGGTGTCCCGGAATAATGGCAATCGGCGCCGTCTGAAATGAGGGTCGGGGGTCGCGTGGTTCTACCTGCTGAAGGCGCTCGGAGACTGCAGCGGTGATGGAGCCGAACGCTGATCGCGGGGGTGCAGTTCCGTCGTGAATGAATGGTTCGAGATCACGACGCAGCGGAACCATCACTGGTATCGGTAGCGAGTGTGATGGAACGGTCTCATCAAAGAGGCGAAGAATTGTTCGCGCGAGTTCAGATCGATGTCGGGTGGAACGCGGCGCCCCGAGGATGACCAGAAGAATTCTTTCGGTCTCGATGCCAAGTTCGGCGAGTTCGCGCAGGTTTTGGAGCGCTCGACTCAATCCGATGATCCCAGCTCGAGCGGTGAGAACAACAAGATCGGCATTTCTTGCGAGTTCCCGAGCGAGCAAGTTGCGATCCTCGATGTCGATCGACCCGGTTTCAGATTCGCCCTCGAAGTCGGCATCGGAATCGGCGACGACAAAGTCGAATGAGCGATGGATCGATGCCAATGCAGCCAGGGTCGTGCGCCGGCGGAGAGTCGACCAATCGCGATGTCGACGAAGCCCGGGGAGAATGTCGTATCCGTGCCGAGCGCTAAACCAGAAAAAGTCGCGAACTTCATCGTTGGTTGGATTGGCAGTGCGATGGAGGTCAACAAGTTCCTGGAGCCCGGGAACAACATCGCCTAGGTCGTGAAGAAGAGCTTGATCTGCATTGAGGCTCGCATCAATGAGGCCGACTCGAGTTGGGGTCGACTCGAGGTGTCGCGATGGTTGGCCAGCAAGGTGCGATGCGATCGCCATGGCGGTAGTGGATGTCCCCGATCCGCCTGGACCGAGAACTGCGATGAGACACCCAGTTGGAGATGAGTCAACAGAGGTTTCATGCGTGGCGATATGTGATCGGTGATCGACCCCAATCGCATGCTCACGGAGGGCAGCGAGAAGGTGGTGCGGTGTGACTGGTTGGGTCAACGTGTCGGCGGCGCCGAGCGCAGGCCAATCGCGTCGGGGGGTGGAATCGGTGATGACGATCGGGACACACCCAGCATCTCTGGCGGTTTCGATGACGTCGCGGTCGACTCCGGTGCAGTCCTCTCCAAGCAGCACGGCGGAGAATCGACGATCGGAATGGAGGCGTGAACGAACCTCATCGATGGAGACACATCGAATGAATTCAATCGGGAGCATCGATGAATTTGCCCAGTGTCCGATGTCGGTCAACCACGTGGTGCGTGGGCGGGCTACGCCTAGTACGACAAAGTGTTCGTCGCGCATCATCGACCTGCTGTTGAGCGCGCGAGAGGGCCTGTCACCGCTGACCGGGCGCCGATGGTTTCGCCGGCAAGGGTGGATCTCACCACGGTGATTGATGCGACTTGCGCGGCGTGAACCGCATCAAGCAACTGGTCGGCAGATGCGAGGGCGAGGGTGACGATCACTTTCCCGGAAGATCCGAGACTCCCTGATTTCGCGTCGGTTGCGCGGATCACGTTTGCGTCTCGTGCGAGAACAGTGGTGGTCGCGTCGCTCCCGGAACCGTACGTAGCCAAAACGTCAACTCGTTCGCCTGGTCGGAGGTCGCCATTAAGGGCTCTTTCGCGGTCGACTGGAAAGGAAAATTGGCGTGTTGGTTCTGTTGGTCCTCCGGTGAGGACTGCACTGCGTTGGACGAGCTCTCCCTCTCCGATTGGAGCCAGCGCCACTGCACCCGCCAACGCATCAACCGAGAGAAACGCGCGGAGTGATTCAGCGGTGCGTGTATCGACAGACGTGGTGGCAAGCGTTGAGCTGTCGAGTCGTTCCCCTGCAGCAAGCGCACGGCGGGATATGACGACCGACTGTTGCGGAGAGACACCAGCTCCGGAGACGGTGAGGAAAGCGGCGAGAGCGGCAGCGCTTACGAGGAGACCTCCGACAATTGTCCGACTATTTGGTTTCCGCGGCGCCCGGATGTTCAATCGACGAAGCGTTGCGGGCGGAGTATCTGACTGCGCTTCAGGGGATCCTGTGCGGGGACGACGCATCTTGTTTGCTCTCCGGTCCTGTTAGCTGTGGTGGGGGCCGCACGGTACGGAGAACGAGGTTCGCTGGGAAGAGGTCGCGTGGCCCATTTCTTCGAGCGGAAGATTCGCTTACCTTCACGGGTCTGATGAACAACACGATCGACTGGATGAGCACTGCGGATGCAGCGGACTATCTCGGGGTGCAGTCGCGCACTCTGTACCGATTCATCGACGAGGGTCGCCTCCCGGCTTACCGGTTTGGTCGCGTCATTCGACTGAAGCGCGACGATGTGGACCTCTTTGTTCAGTCGTGTCGAATCGAGCCGGGAACGCTGATCGATACTTCATCAATTGCATCAACGACTGCATAGAAAACGCCGTTGTCGGGGGTACTGAGCACGAGCAACGAGCGGCTGAGGCTTCGTACGTTCCCTGAAACCAGATTGTTGCTGATCGCTACCGAGAGGCGATCGTCGCGATCGATTCGTAATGCCAGAAGGATGGGCCACGAGTGCGAAGTCTGAGGTGCGCCGTCGCCATCGAGTTGCAGACGAGTGGCGCTCCGTACCGACGAAATTGAGCATGTACGAATGAGAGTGGTGACCGATGAACTCGTAGCGAGCTCAATTCCTCCAGGCCCTACGGTGAGAATTGTTCCGCGGCGTTCGCTTCCATTTTTCGTGGTGAGCGTCACAAATGCATTGCATTCGGCGAGGTTGGCCAGGAGCCCAACCAGCGTTGCGTCCTCGCCTCGGTGACGATGGAGTGCGCCGAATCCAGCGCGAGATCGGGAGGAATCGGCAGTGCGGGCGGAGTCAAGCAACTGGCGAAGGGCGGGATCAGTAACGGCGTCCACCTCTCGATCATGGAGGATCGGCCTCCGTGGGGGATGAGTCGTCCGACCCTTCTAGGATTACGAGTCAGATGCCCAGCACAACCGTCAACGTCCATGTTCCCGGCAACCACCTGATGACCGGTCTTCTCGGTCAGCGCGACGAGTTGCTTCTACTTATCGAAGATGCCTTTCCCGAGGCCGACGTTCACGTGCGTGGCAACGAGATCACGGTCTCTGGCGACCAAGCCGGAACGGTTGGCAAGTTGTTTGAAGAACTGGTTGTTCTTCTCCAGCAGGGTCAGGTTCTTGAGCCCGTGTCGGTTCGCCGCAGTATTGAAATGGTGAAGGCTGACGAGCGTCCGAGCGAAGTGCTCACCACCGATGTGTTGCGCAGTGCTCGTGGTCGTATGGTGCGCCCCAAGACCAGCGGACAAAAGCGTTACATCGACGCCATCCGCAAGAACATCGTTACCTTCGGTGTTGGTCCTGCGGGTACCGGAAAGAGCTGGCTTGCCGTTGCGATGGCCGTGCAGGCGCTTCAAGCCAAAGAAGTTGATCGCATCATCCTCACTCGTCCTGCCGTTGAAGCAGGGGAGCGTCTTGGTTTCTTGCCTGGCGACATGATGGCGAAGGTCGATCCGTACCTTCGACCTTTGTATGACGCGCTCTACGACATGCTCGATGCCGAAGGTGCACAGCGCATGTTGGAACGAGGAACGGTCGAAGTTGCGCCGCTTGCATTCATGCGCGGGCGCACACTGAACGGTTCATTCATCATTCTTGATGAAGCGCAGAACACCACACCGGAACAGATGAAGATGTTCCTTACTCGAATCGGATTTGGTTCGAAGGTTGTGGTCACCGGCGATACCACTCAGATCGATTTGCAGGGTGGCCGAAGTGGTTTGCTCGAACTTGAACCAATCCTTTCCGGTATCGATGGACTCGAATGGGTCAAGCTCACCGCCGGCGATGTTGTTCGTCATCGAATTGTCCAAGACATCGTGAGTGCGTACGAGAACGCACCGAAGCCTTGAACGAGCCTCCTCGTCGTCGCCGTTTGAAGCGACGCGGCCCTGCCGACGGAGTCGTCACCGTGTTCGTTTCCGACGAACAGGCAGCACTGCCGATTGTGGTTGAGAAGTGGCAGCAACTGGCGTTGGCAGTTCTGGCCGATGAAGGCGTTGAAGGCGAAGCCGAACTTTCCGTGATGTTTGTCGACGAGGAAACCATTGGTGATCTCAACAAACGTTTCATGGAAGCCGATGGCCCGACAGACGTGCTTTCGTTTCCAATCGATGGCGATCCCAATGAGCCTGGGCGTTGGCCCGACGCGGGTGGGCCTGGACCCGATCGCATCGAGAACGACCCTGAAGATCTTCCGCTTCTGCTTGGCGATGTTGTGATTTGTCCTTTGGTTGCGGAGCGCAACGCACCAACGCATGCCGGTTCGTTTGATGACGAGGTCGCGCTGTTAGTGGTGCACGGGATCTTGCATCTGCTCGGTATGGATCATGCCGAGGAAGCCGAACGTCTCGAAATGCAATCGCGAGAGCGAGAACTGTTAGCGGCACATTACGGTCCGCTTGCCGCCGATCCGTGGGCATGAGTCAGGCGTAGATGACGATGAAAGTGATTGCGGTGACATTCACAACAGCTGATGCATGGATGACGTTTGCAATTGTGGTTTTGCTTTTGGTTTCGGTTTTCTTGTCACTGGCCGAAACGGCACTGACGAGAATGACGGTTTCCAAGGCGCAGGCGATTTCCGAAATGGGTGGCCTGGGGTCGAAGCGGATTCTCCGACTCGTTGCGCACCCAGAGGAATTTCTCAACGTCGTGCTTCTGGTGGTGCTTGTTTGTCAGTTAGTCCAAGCCACGTTGGTCGGTTTGGTTGCGGACAACCTCTTTGGTGCTTGGGGACTCGTGCTCGCCACGTTCGTGAACGTTGTTGTCGTCTTCGTTGTCGCTGAGGCCATTCCGAAAACTTGGGCGGTTCAGCACACCGAGCGTGCGTCTCGTCTTGCCACGCCTCTTGTTTGGTGGATGACCCGATTCTGGCCATTCAAACTGATCGCGAAAGCGCTCATCGGCCTCACCAACGTGATCATTCCGGGGAAGGGTCTCAAACAAGGCCCGTTCGTCTCGGAAGCGGAGATCCTTGCCCTGGCCGATCAAGCCGTGTCTGCCGAAGTTCTTGAAGAAGAAGAACGCGAACTCATCGTGCAGGTCATTGAATTCGGCGACACGATCTGCCGTGAGGTCATGGTGCCTCGTCCGGACATGCTCGCGTTGTCCAATGCACTGACCGTTGCTGAAGTTCTCGAAGCCGCTCTCGCTGCCGGTCGAAGCCGAGTGCCGGTGTATGGCGAAGGTATCGATGACGTTACGGGCATCGCCTATGTAAAGGACTTGGTGCGTGCCTCG
>Ga0315905_10003773_pt1 | contig 15574 bp, 2 predicted proteins | sample LakEriMetagenome_5_FD_203522 | JGI IMG/M metagenome (GOLD analysis project Ga0315905, IMG submission 203522) | Freshwater fungal communities from buoy surface, Lake Erie, Ohio, United States - Buoy 4 MA121 | ecosystem: Environmental > Aquatic > Freshwater > Lake | place: USA: Lake Erie, Ohio... | reverse complement strand
TTATAATCAGTTGTATCTTCTGTAAGAGTTCTATCCTTTTCAAGCATGTTTGCTAAATCTGCTTCATCTTGTTTACGTTGTTGTCTTTTAGATAACTGAGGATATGAACCAGTTGCGTCAAGAGGTGGAGGTACCTCCACTGTTCCATCATCTACAACTGCTGGTCCTTTAAATATTATAGGTTGACTTTTATAACCTGTTGTATCAGCATTGTCAGCAGTCTGTCCAAATCTTTTTTTCTTTAAACCAAAAGGATCATTCCAATCAATACCAAATTGAGCATGTGGTAGTTCACCACCATGCATAAATCCTGGTCCAAACTTTTTACCATTAGGATTAAATAGAGGAGTAGGTATTGATGGTATAGATGTGTTCTGACCATAAGGATTTATTTTAGGCGTATCAAAGTATTTATTTTCCATTTTTTTTGCAAATGTATCACCTGCATTTTTAAAATATTTACTGTAATAAGCTTGTGCTTGTGGTGTTGTAATTTCACCTGGTTTATCTTTATTACCAAATAATTGATATGCACCACCTATAAGTCCTGCACCACTACCTGCAAGCGAAGATAATATACCTTTAACACCTTCAAGAGCAACAGCAGGTTTAAATCCTGCAGCAGCCATACCTTGTGTGCGATAATTTATTGATGGATCACTTAACATATTAGTATTAGTTAAGAACCTATTAATTTTATTATCAGGCATAAAATTAGCTGCATAATTATTAGCATATAAACCACCATATTGATATTCTGGTACACCACCATATTCCATACTTTCTTGCATAGGTTCCTCCATGCCTTGTTCTTGCATTTGCATTTCCTCTTGTGGAACTTCTTGTTCTTGTCCAACACCCATTTGTTCCATTACAGCTTGAACTACTTGAACTACTTGTTGTTCAGGCATACCAAGTTGTACAAATATTTGTACAATCATTTGAGGATCAACTTGTTGTTGTATTAATTCAGCAATTAATTCTTCAGGTGCAGCACCTTGTTGTAATGCTTGTTGAATACCTTGCATAAGTTGATCATCCCCTTGAGGTTGTTCTTGACCAGTTAATTCTTGAGGAGCAGAACCACCTTCTTGCATTTGAGTACCTTGCAGCTGTTTCATTACAGCTTGTATAACCTGCGCTGCTTCTTCTTGAGACACACCCATTTTTACAAGTTCTTCTAAAATCTTTTCTGGTTTTGCACCTTTTTGTAAAGCTTGTGCAATTTGCTGTATAACCTCATCTCCTTCACCAGTAGAACCACCTTCAGCATGTTTCCATTTTGATGCATTTCTAGCAAAGTTTGCTTTCTTTACCATAGCAGGAGAATAGTTATCTTTATTTGCTAATACTTGTGAAGCAAATGCTTGTACTGATTTTCCATGTTTGGTAGCAGCTGCAGTAAAGGTTCCTTTTTTAGAATCTTTAATGTGTATACCACCACCTGCTGCATATTCATATATATCATCAATGCTTGCAGGTACATAACCATTTATAAATTCCATTTGTGCTTTTGTAAGTCTGTCCATAGTTGTAAGTTTTTGATATTGCTATCATTATAATTTAGTGATTTTTATTGACATATGCATCAAGACATGAACCAACTTAATGGATCTTGTTGTTTTGTTGTAGCACCTCCTTGTTTATGAACAGGTGCTTTGTAAATACTATCTATGTATCTTACAAATTCAGGATTTTTTTTAAGAACATTATTTTGTGCATCAAGAACATTAATTCCATATAATGGTCTTTTCCTCATACTAATACCTTCTTTAGGAAGAGGCACACCATATGCTTTTTGCATTTTATATCCACGACTACTTTTTTCTGTATCAGGTGTTATTGGTCCTAAACCATTATATACTTGTAAACGCATAACTGGATCCTTGATACCAAGTCTATCAGCTTCTTTCATTTTACTAATATATGCATCTACAAATTCATAAGGTCCTGGTGTACCTTCTTCAAAAGGTCCTGCAACTACTTGTCCTATATTATAACTTTTATTTCCTAGTCCTGTTTCAGCAAGAGCCATACCAGCTAAATTCCACATATCATTTTTATTTAAACCTCTTCTTTTAGCTTCTCTTAATGTTTTATCTAAAGGTACAGAATTATAAGTACCACTAAGTAAATCTGCAGTAGGTCTAATAGGTTGTTGTGTAGTAGCTCTTATAGTTCTAGGATCTTTTATATGAAAAGTTCTTTCTACAGGTATAGGTCTTATTACTGGTTTTTTTTCATCATCACTAAACCAACTAGTTATCATATTAGCTATTGTACCAGCTATAGGTAATCCAAATTGTGCTTTAGGTAATTCACCACCTTGATTAAATGCTTTAATTTGTCCTTTACCTTGTTTAAAACTTTCAGGTATATCAAATTCATACCATGTGTTACCTTTAGCATCTTTTACTAATTTAGGTTCTACACCAAATAATTTTTTAATAGTTTTTGGTTGTTCTGAATATTTTTTAAGAATAGTTTTTTGTTTTTCTGTATAATCAGGTGTATGATTTTTTAATGATTCTTTTAATCTACCAATTTCATCATTTGCACCTTTAACTGCATTATTAAATTCATCTTCTGGTATAGTTCTAGAATTAGAACTACCAAACATACGCTCATATGTATAATTACCATCAGCATCTTTTATATATCTGCCACCATTATTATCATTATAAATTATAATATTATCTCTACTATTAGAAAATCTATATTCAAGATTTGCTAATTTAGATTCTAATTCATACTTTGAATCTTTAGTATAATTTTGAATTTTAGCTGCAGTTTCAGATGTAGGTACTCTTACGTTATTTATATCTCCTCTTTTACCAGCATAATCTACAAAGTCTTGTAATAATCTTTCTTGATGATTTTTTTCTAATAAAAATTTTTGTGAAAGATTTTTAACATGATATTCTTCTAAATTTAAAGTTTGATCTGCTTTATCTAAAACATCTTTCCATTTTTCAGGTTCATCACCAAAAGTTTCATATGCATCTTTTTTAAATGCTTTTGCATCATCTAATTTAATCATTGCCTCTTCTATACTTTTAGGCATTATACTATGTGTACCTTGTAAAGCATCTGCTTGTATTTGTGTACTTGTTATTGTATTAGGAGTTTTAGCATCAATTATATAATGTATATGTCCAAGAGTTTCTGCAGGATTTCCATGTGCTGAAGAACCTTTACCAAATTTATTAGCATTACCAAAAATAATAGTTTTGTTTTCTAATAACTTTGGTTTACCAAAAAGTTCATTTAAAGGTGTATTCATAAATGCTGAAAATCTATCAAATGCTGTACCTTGAATTTTAGGAGTATACCCTATATTATATATTCCAAAATCACTATTTTTTATACTAAGTTGTTGTTCTAAAGGAATAATGTTATCTTGAATTGTTTTCATAAAATCATTATAATCCATCTTTTTAGGAATATTTTCTCCTAGTGCTTCAAGTACAAAATTATATTTGTCTTCCCCTTCATTATTTTTAATAAATTTTAAAGCATTTTCTGTATTTATAGTTCCATCTTTTGCTACTTGTGTATGCAAACCTTTTGGATTATTTGCCATTGTAGATTTTATATGTAATCCTGGAAGTTCCTCCATTTGCCAAGGTTTAGCAACTGCAGCTTCTTGTACAATGTTTTGTACAGGGGTAGATGTTTCTCTAAGTGCACCTAATTTTGCCAATGCACTTTCTTCAGGTAATGTTTTTGCTAAAGTAGATGCTGCTCTTAAACCTTTATATCCTTGCATTAATAATGGTGCTGCTTCAAACAATGGCATTAAAGGATCACCAAGTATTCTCATTGACATTGGTATATCTGCACTTTCTCCTGAAGCAATATCTCCAAAAGATTTGTCTCTACTATACAGTCCTTCAACAGGAATTGTCAAAGGTTCAAGTGTACCCATTACATCACCAACAGTTGTGAGTATAGGACTATCTTCCATTTCTTGTTTTTCTTTTGTAGAATAATAATCAGAATGTTGTTTCATATAATCCATTGCTCGTTTTGGAACAGTTATTGATCCTAAACCAACAAGAAATTTACGCCACTTGTTTATATCTGTTGCATCATTATATGGTGCGTTAGCTTCATATGCTCTTCCAAAATTAGGACTCTTTGCATTTTCAGCTTGAATTCTATCTATGTATGCACCACGATCTTCTCCTTTAGCTTGTGGGTGTGTCTTAACATACTCATCAAAAGATAACTTGTTTATATAATCTTCATACTCTCGTTTTCTATATTCAGGAAGATTTTGAAGAGTTTGCCCCATACGTCTTTCAAAGTTTCCTAAATATCTTTGAGCATAGTCTTCCCATGTATTTTGTTTTTTAATCTCATTACGTACTTTACCAAACTCTGTAGGTTCTCTTTGTATAACTACTTCATCCAAAAGAATAGGAGATTGTTGTCCATCTTCTGTTATTACCTCACCTCTGTTATACGCTTGTTCATACTCAGGAGTTCCATACTTTACTTTACCTGCATTTTGATACTTGATAAGACCTCCATAACGATTATTATCTCTTAAAGAATCTCCTCCCATACTATCTCCTGTAGGACATGATCCTTTTACTTTTCCTCTTTTGTTAGCTTTACCAATTTGTAATCCTTCTAATCCAACAGCAGGAAGTTTGTTAAATTTCTTAACCATGTCATCATACTCTTTTGTATCATAATATCCTTGCTTGGTATTTTTTTCATTATTTTTCCAAGCATTAAAATCAGCTTGCCCAGGACTGTATGCTTCTTTCTGGTCATTCCATCTGTCTTGATTATATGCAATTTGATTACGTGTTAGCTGTTTACCAAATTCATCTTTTGTAGGTACTTTCATAGCAGATGATAATAAAACCTTTTTACCATCTTTATCTGTAATATATGGCATACCAGCTTCATTAACTGGTAGATTCTTATTATGATCAAATGGATAACTTCCTTGAGATGGTATAATTAAAGGTTCTCCTGAAACAGTATATGTACCACCTAATTGTTTTTTAGGAGCATACATGTTTAAAAAATTTTTAGCAACTTTAGCATATTCTAAATCACCTTGTGCTTCACCTTTACTAACAATGCTTGGAGCATTATATAAATATATAAGTTTTTCAAATAAACTTAAATCTTTATTATTTCTTTTACTTGTTACAAATTCATGCTGAATACTTTTTAATTGCTCAGGAGTGATTGTATCAGGATTATATCCACGAGCACGAGCAGCTTCAATACTAAAAGCAGGATATTTAATTGTTTTAGGTTTATCAAAATCTTTTAATGATGTTTTTTCTATATTATCAAAAAGAACCATTGCCATAACTGTTTGTTGTCCTAAATTTGATGAATCATAATTATCACTAGTAATTCCTAAAGTTTCAAGAACTTTTCTAGTTTGAGGATTTTTAAACATCATTTTATGTCTAATCTGAAATGGACCTTCACTTGCACCTTCCTTACTAAATTTAGTAGCAGTAGTCTTTGCAAATTCATAAATGTTTCTTGCAATTCCTGTATCTCCTAATCGTGTTTCATTAAAAACAATTCCTGGTAAACTTTGCGCTAACATGTCATAAGTTTTCTCAGACATTCCAGTGTTTTTTATTATGTCTCTTTTTCTAGTACTAGCAATATTAATTATTTGAGCAGCTTGTTGAACTTGGTCAGGAGTTAAATTATTCTTTTTAACAAAATCTTTATTTAAAGTAAAACGTAAAGGTTTAAGGTTATTTAATACATCTTCAGAAACTTCTTTGGCATATGAATAATCATTAAAATATTTTGTCAACCCTAAGTCTTTAACAGTCAAATTTTTTCCATTAATTCTAGTAGGTCTTCCTAACCAAAGTTTTCCATAAGGTCCACCTTTAACAAGTTCACTAACTTTATAATCTTTATAATGATATCCTTTTTCACCATAAGCATCAAGAGTTCTTATATATTCTTCTCCATCTTTCTCAAATCTATTTACAAAGATATTTGTATGAGCAGGTAAATAATCAGTTTTACCATCATACAAAGAATAACCTATAAAATCTCCTGGCTTTGCATAGTCTAATGCTTCACCATAGTCTCCTTTATTTTTAGGATTAGCATAAACCATAAAAGGTATTTTTTTTCTTTCTGCTTGATCCCAAAAATCATTACCTGTTATTAAAGGAATATTAACTCCTGATTTTATAGAAGCATTACAAGATCCTCCAATACAATTAAGAGTTTCCATTCCTTCATCTTGTGTTTCTTTTAAATTAGGAGTAAAAGTAGTACCTACTAATGAAGATAGTTTAGATTGTAAAGAAGATGTATAATTATTATAAACATTACTATTATCTTGAACCTCACCTTTAGTTTGATACTTAGTGAGTCCACCTTGTTGATACTTAATCTTTACATTAAAATTTTGTTTTAATTGTTTTAATCTTTCTGCAGCTTCTATTGCAGATTTAACATTTATAGATTTCTTTTCACCACCTACTTGATAGCGAGGTGTAACTTCTTCAAGCATATTTAAAGGTTTATATATTTTTAAATGATTAGGAAGAGGAACTACATATTCATTTGGTTCATTGTGAGAATCATAAACAGTTTTTCCTTCTGGAGTATTTTCTCTCCAGAATTTATACTCATTGACTTGTTTTTGTAATTGTCTATAATTATCAATAGACCATTCATTAGGATTACCAATTTGGTGTTCTATATTTCTTATAGATTTTTCCCAATTTTCTGGTGTATTTAAATTTGCAGTATCTTGTGCTTGAGGAACATAATTAACTGGATATACATTACCACCCACTTGACGTTTTTGTATTTTATTATCTGAAATATACTTTCTTGTTTCTGGATCAAAATAAAATCTATCATAAATTTTAAAAGGATTACCAGCTTTATGCATCAAATATGATTGTATAAATGCTTTATTTCTATCATTTTGATTGTCTTCTTCACTTTTGAATCCATTATCACCCATCCATTTTTGAGAATAATGCGATGGTTCAAAATCCCATGCATCTGAAACAGACATATAAGGTAAATTCATTTTATCATCCCAACCAATTCCTGTTTTATGTCCACCTAAATCCACACCTATTATATCTTCTATTCCTGTATCTTCACCTAAATATATTGGTTTTTTATTTTTTAAAAATTCTTTATATTTTGAATTTTGTGTACTAAATAACAGATCATTCAACTGTGCAATCTTGTCAGCATCTTTATCAAAATCACCTTTTACACTATATGAAGGTAAAAATTCTAAATAATCACTAGTTGGTTTATATTTTGATTTATGTAATAATGGATCTTCTGAAAAATATTGATCTAATAAAGTAACATTTTTATTAAGTCCAAGATTTCCTGTATAGCCAACAGGATCAACTGTATATTCTGTTGACTTAAGTTTTTGATTTACATTATCTACAGTTGTAGCTCCTCCTGAGTTTGTTGCAACTTCTTTTGCTTTATCTTTTATATAACTACCTAAGATAGGTACATCCATTAACCATTCATTATTATATAAAAAGTCAACAGTTTTATCACCACTAGTTATTCCTTCTGGTTTAAATGGATCTTCATATAAATCTTTTTGTACTATTTTAGCTTGTTGCTTTGTAAGTTTTTTTGGTGTTTTAGGTCGTACTGTTTTTGTACTTTCAATAACAATTTGTTCAGGTCTTTCTTTATAATCTACAGCTTTATCTTTTTGAATAGATGCAAGAAAATCTTTATAAGATGGTCTTGATTTTTTTTCTACTCCTTTTTGTGCTTTTTCTAAAAAAGATTGACCTTTAATTGATCCACCATCTTCACGCTTAGATTTAGGTACAGTTTGATTTCTATAGTATTCATTATAATCTATTTCATTTTTAGAAGTTAATGTTGGAGCTCCATTATAATTACCAAATTTATATTGGTTTATAGTAAAAGGTGCCCAAATTTTTTCATAGTCAGGACTCCAAGCACCATACTTATCTCTTTTAAGTGAGCCATCTGGATTAATTCCATAGTTAGGAGTAGACCCTGCTCTATTTTTATAAAACCAATCTTTTGCAAGATTTGTTAATATTTGCTGTTCTTGTTCAGGCAACTTTGATACTGTTTCACTGTAAAGCTTATCAGCCTCTGAATCAGATATAGTTTGTCTTTTTTTCCATCCCCAGTTTATATCCCAATCATCTTTTTTATAAGGTGTGTGTTTTCTATAATATTCTCCTAAAATAAATTTTTTAGGATTTATTGTTTGTTCTTTTTTATCAAAATTAAAACCAGCATTGTATAACCAACTATTTATTTGTGCTTGATTCATAGCACTGCCATATCCTTTATTCTTTACATAGTCTCTGACTATACCTAAACCTCTAGAACCTGTCATACTTGCAGTTGGATTAGGATTTCCTCCAGGATAACCTATCAGATGCTCTAAGTCAACATGCTTTTGACCCATAACATTTACACTATCTTTAGAAGTTAAATTTTGTCCTACTCCACCCCATTGTGCAAATGCAATAGGTGATTGTTCATCACGTTTATCATTTTGAGATACAGTGTTTAACAAATTTATTATTTGATCATCTGTATATATTTCTCTTAAATCATCAAGAGCAGGAATACCATCAACATCAGTAAGATGTTCAAAAAAACTTTTTCTACCAAGTTTTTTAAAAATTTCAGGAGTTACTTTTTGAGTAAAAGGATCATATATATTATTTTTTTTACCCATGTATCTTAATTCATTTAACCTAGCTCTTGTTTCTGTAGGATCACTAATATATTCATTTCTATCTCTAGCTTCATTAAACTTCCAGTTATTTAAATTTTTACCTTCATATAAGTTATGATATGAAGTAGTAGCTTTACGATATGCATCCATTAGATCAATATCTTTTGCTGGAATAAGTCTAGGTCGTTCTTTCATAAACTCTTCAAAAGTAAGCTTGTCTAAATTTTCACGATAAGGTCTATCAACACTATGTGAAAGTTCATGTATATATGTATTATCATATTTTGTTGGTCCTTTATAACGAGGAAACATTTCTATTTTCCCATCAAAACTATTTGAAGTTGCTAATGTATTAGGAAATAGTGGATCATTTTTTTTAGGAAAACTTACTTCTGTAGAATTAAAATTTTTATTTCTACGTTGAAGCATGTTTTCATAATCTTCCTGAACACCTAGACTGTTTCTTAACATCTCTTTATACATGGGTGAATCCATATATTCCTCCATATATTTTCTTGCATCTTCTACGTTTTGCTTTTGTGTTTCAGTACCTTCTTCTATTTGTAAACCTTCTTGTGCAATAGGTAATGAAGATTGATTATCATTTTGAGCAATGTTGTTTAGTAACCATATAAGATCTTCTTTTGAATAATGCTTTAATGCTCTTTCTTTAAAACCTGAGTCTTTTAACTTGTCAAAAATCTCTTCTGTAAACTCATCATAACCAGCTTTATACAAACCTTGTTTTTCAGCTTCATATTGTATTGCTTTTTGATCAGCATAATTTTCATCTGCATCTGCTGCGTATTTTATTTTTTTTCTTTTTCTTTTTATTAATTGATCAAAATCATATTTATTATAGTTAGGTTTAAATCCTTGAAGAAAACCGTCAGCTATGTCTACTGAAGAATGTCCTACTTCATGAGCAAGTGTGGTATCAATATCATCACCAGGAAAATTTATTTGATCTTTTATAGGTGAATAATGTATTCTGTTAGCTCTATTGTTATAATATGTACCTAACCTATTTTCATCATGTCTAAATCCTGTATTACTTATATTTGCCAGTCTTCTATCTATTATAGCTTGAGGATCTTTATATCCTGACTTTTTAAGATTTTCTAAGTAACCAGGTGAGTTAGTATAACTATTATACCAGTCTTTTACTTTATTAAAATACTCAAGACCTTCTTCTTCTACATTCTTTTTTATTGTAGTTGTAAGACCTTCTTGTGCTTTTATCAAACCTTTGCCACCACACTTATGACAGTCCATAACATCAGATCCACCATCAGCAGCTTTCCATTCCCAACCACAATTAGAACAAGTAATAGTTTTGTTAAGTAATCCACCATACTTTGCTAAAGCTATTTCTTTTACTTCAGGACCAGAAAAAAAATGTGTACCACTATTAGGTTCTAATATCTTACTTGTCTGACCATCAGTAGCATACAGCCTTTTACTTACATCATCCATTGTAATAGATGTACCTTGAGGTGTACCCTGTATAATATTAAAAGGATTATTTCTATAAGGAGAGTTATCCTTATATCCTTGTTTAGATATATCATCTTGCACCTTTTGATTTTGTGCAGAAATAAATTTCATCAAAGTTTCTCTATTTTTATTCATTACTTAGGACTATTAAGCATTTTACTATTTACAAGTTTTAACAACATCTTCTTATCACCACTCTGTGTTTTTCTAAGAATTATTTTATTACCAAAGTGTCTGAACTTTTTATGTTCAATAGCTGGTTTAAATACATCAACATATGCAGGATTAATAATCTTTCTGTAACCATTAGGTGATGTAATAAACATTGGTACTATTGGATTAGTACTTGGAAACTCATGTCTGTCAAGTGTTATATCATAGAAGTTATTAAACCTATATTTGTTTTCTTCTTTAGATGCAAGTATCTGTGTATTTACTGGACCAACAATTGGATATAGTAATGGTTGCAATGGATTGTTTTTATTTTTTATGTTTAAAGATAAAAGTGGTGATACTTGTTCAGAGTTATATATAATAGCTCTGTTAAAGTTCTCATCTAATATATGGAACATATCTTTACCATCATTATAATATTTATATGCTTCCATATAGTATTCTATACTTCTTAATGTAGTAATTTGATTTGGTGTTACAATATTATACTCAACTTCCCAACCATAATCTTTAGTTGGATCTGCATCATCAACATTATAATAATTTGTAAAGCTATCAAATCTTTCATTATGTTTCCAAAAACTATTACCTTTTATTGTAAAAAAGTGACTGTATGAAGGTATCATAAATGAAGGATGCCAATCATGAAAACTTAACCACATTTTATTTTTAGGATCATAGCTGACAGTCCACTCTATTTTTTCAAAATAGTTAGGATCATCTAAACTGATTGGTACTAGTACTGAACTTGTAACAGGATCTTCTGATTCTACATTTACACATTCCCCATTTACAATATTTTCAGGAGGACATAAAGTAGGCGAAGGTATTGAACATACACAATTTGAATTACCTGAAGCTGGTGATATTGTACAAGGTGAAACACAATCAACTGCTGTAGGTACTGTTACTAAACATTGGCATTGATCAATAACAAGAGTACATCCTGAAGGACAGCTATATGAATTTGTAGTAGAACATACTGCAGGTGTTCCTGGTAATGCTAGTATATCAGCATAAAGTTGATTAGCAACAGTCACCGCATTAGTATCATTTACAAGATAAACTGGTGCAGCTCCTGCATTTCTTATATCAGTATAATATTGATTCTGTCCTGTTACACCTCCCCAATTTGAACCACCAATGTTTCCATCAGTTACTGTAAATATTCTTAATGCAGGATAATTATTTTTTAAACATTGTGCAGAATTTACTGCATTACGCATTGCAAGATAATCACCATATGAAGTAGGATAACCTGGAGTTCCAAAGTTAGCACCATTATTTGATACACATGGACCAAAAGATGAAGGTGTAGGAGCTGAAGCAAAATAATCTGGCGAATTAGTCAATACAATAATAATTTTTCTCACATTTGTTCTTACTGGAACAAGAGTGCCACTATTAACAACATTGTCATTTATATAGAGTGGATTCATTGCTAATAACATTTTTTTAGCAATAGAATTTCCTACATTAATTTGACATGTAGGTTGATTAAAAACACCTCTTGAAAAAAATCCTGAAGCTCCACCAGGTTGACCAGCAAAAGTACCTGTTCCTGCAAATAATCTAACAACTGAATTGTTTGTAGATATTGATGAATCCATATATTGAAACCTGATGTCTCCTGAATCTAAACCTGGAGTTAAGTTAGCTATAAGTTGATCCCAAAAAGCTTGTCTACGACTTGGAATATAACAAGGACTAAGAAGTATTAGTATATCAGCTTTACATGCATTAGTTATTGTAACTGTTGCAGGACTTGATGTTGTACCACTACATGTTCCAGGAGTATTTCCTGAACCTGGCGTATATGTATATCCAGGAGGACACATAGGTGTTGCAGTAGGTATAGGAACACATGGAGGATCTGATAAAGGATCATATGTAAATCCTTCTGCACATGCAGGTGTTATTGTTGTTCTTTCACATTTTTGTGTAATAGGATTATATATAAAACCATTTGCTTCATCACATGAATCTACAGTACACTCTAAAGTTGGAGTAGTTTCAGTTGTTCTACAAACCCAAACACCATTTCCAAGATCAACAAGTTCACCTGGACATGGCACTGATGGTTTTGATTCTATACAATTACAAATTGTTTGACTACCAGCTGTAATTGGTGTACATATTTTTGTTGGTGTGCTAGTGCATGTGCAAGCCATAAGTTTATTTTTTTATAATTAACAATTTGGTATATCACTAAAATTTGTTATTGCAGTTACAACTCCTGCTGCAATAGTTATCACAGTTTGATTACTATTAGACACATAGTTACCATTCATTGTAGTAACTGGAGTTGGATTGATACCATCATATATTAAGGAGCCAACAGCTATGGTTCCATATATATAACGAGCAATACCTTGAGAAACAACCTCATCATTGCAACCACTATTGTCAAATCTATTTAACCATGAACATTTTGCATATTGTAAAGTACCTTGTGTAAAATTAGTTAAATAATTAACACATCCTATTAAAGCTTCATACCAAAAAGTAAATACATTAAGTGGTACAGGAGGATCACATATAGCATTTTCAGTAGTTATTCTTTCACATTCACCTGTGTCTGGATTATATGTATACCTTGGATCATCACATAATGAACTGTCAAAGTTTCTTTCACAAATTCCATCAACTAAAGTATAATTAGGAGGACAATCTCCACAATAACATGTATCATAAAAACCAAAGTTAACATCATATCCTACACAATCAAGTGGTTTATAATCTTTTTTAGTTATATATAATAATTCATATTGTGCATCATATATAGCTTGTACTGCAATTCCTGCTACAGGATTGTCATATTCTGTAAAATTAGGAAATGCTTCTAATAAAGGAGAAGGTAAGTTTTGAAGAAACCAGTTTTTCATTCCTGCTTTAGATATTTCATTCATACCTTGTGCACCATACTGTATTACTTTGCCAGCTTTTTGTGATACAAAGAATAAACCATAAGGTGTATTAAGTGTAGCTCTATTTGAAATACTAGCTCCATACTCAATAACATCTTCTGCATTTACAAGAGCTTGTATGTTGTTAGCAAATAAGCCACCATCACCAATGGTAATTTTAGTACCACCAGTTTCTGTTTTAAGTGTATCAACACCTACAAATTGTGAAGGACTAAAATCTTCATAAAGAACTAAAGCACCACTAGAGTTTATTGATTTTATGTTTGTTACTATTCCTTCAAAGGTATAGTAGTTAAGTGGTAAAAAGTTTCTCCAGTTATCTCTCTTGAGTCCATCTTGTTGTTGTAATGAATAGATACCTCTGTATGGAAAATACTCAAAACAAGTTTCATACAACACAGGATCATAATCTGGTGGAAGTAATTGCCCCCAAGATATAAAAGTATTATAAAGTTTTGCAGCACTAAGTGATAAATCATATTTGTAATATACAGGTCTAGTAATTAGGTCAGATCTAAACATTGTAGAAATATCATTAAAAGAACTTCCATATACATCATAGAATTTCTCCCAATCATTTTCTCCATAATCTCTAAATGCCATATTTAATTCAGACTCAGTAAAGAAATCTTTAATACCATTATTAAATAAATACATCCATCCATTATGAATACTAAATGCAATTGGTTGTGTACCTCTTATTAAACTAAAATTATCACTTGGAGTAGTTATATTAAGATTAGAAAATGAAAAATCAAAATCTGACATATCATATTTTTCAAAATTTGCCCAATATCTTGGTTCAGGTCCATTAAAATAATTTCTATAATTAAATTGGGTTTCATCAGGAAGATCAATCATCCATGTATTAAAAAAGAAATATGGGTTTTTATCAGTATATCTATTAATATAAACATCACCACCAAATATTGGTGCAGTAACATTTGTTGTATTTAGTACTGGTTTTGTAGGATATACACATGAACCTGTAGGTATTTGCACTACAGAACTTAATTGCCCATATTGATTTTCATAATCAAGTTTTAATGCTCCATAATATGATGCAATGTTTGTATTAAAAACATGAAATTCATTATTAGGATCAACATTTTGTTTTGATGTATCAGCTTGTGGACCTGTTATATTTGGTAATGTAACACCACTATCTAAATTTACACAGACATATTTACCTCTGTATAAATTATTAATTCTTTTATCAACATCAAAATCTTGTAATCCTGAGCCAATATATTTAGCACCACTTCTTTTAATAACTCTATTAAATGAAGGTAATACACCAGAAGGTACATTTGTATTTGCTACAGGTCCAAAGTTTTTATAAAAACCATGACTATTATATTGAATAACATAATGTCTTGAACCAATAAGTTTATATATTATTCCTAATATTTCATCTAATGCTTGAGACCAATAATATAAACCTTCAGTAAATATTGCAGCAATTGCTAGAATTGTAGCTATAGTATTTGTATTACTTGCACTTCCTGATTGAGTACCAGTCATAAAGCCTGAAATTTGAGTTCCTGTAAAATAATCAGCTATGACACTTCGTGATGTTGATTCTCTTGTTATACTTGCAGCTTCTTCCCATGCAGGATAAGTCCAATCATTATCTTGAATAGTACCCATTGTACCACCTGCACCTGAATATAATGTAGGAGTTAATGTACCTGATAATTTCATTCTAGGTACTTTAATAGCCTCAAGATCTCTATGTTCAAATGTTGTTGTACTATTACCCATTAACTTAAGCGCAGCCATACCTAAACCTACAAGAGCTGCAATAGTAAAGGCAAAATCATTTAATAGTTTTTCTTTAGGATGTTTATAAGGTATTTCATAACTACCTGTTGTAGTACCAAGTTCTTCAGTATATACTCTCATGTATACACCTTTTCCTAAATATGGTTTTACAAATGTTATTTCAGGTGAGTTAAAAGAAAAATAATTATTTAATGGTGTTACATTATTACTACCAGCTAAAAATGGATCAGGTCTTAAATCATTATAAGGATAGTTTTGCATTAATCCTTTTCTTGAATTTCCACCAGGAATATCATATTGAAGCATATTGTTAAATATACCTTTAGCAACAACTGATCTATTACCTTCTCTTGAACCTCTAAGTATCTCATAACCAGAAATGTCTGTAAGAGGATCACCTTGATTATCTACAGGATGTACTATATTACTAAACTGAACACCTAATATATTTATAACA